>Ga0065712_10000687_pt1 | contig 10349 bp, 11 predicted proteins | sample MisRhiReplicate1_FD_59099 | JGI IMG/M metagenome (GOLD analysis project Ga0065712, IMG submission 59099) | Miscanthus rhizosphere microbial communities from Kellogg Biological Station, MSU, sample Rhizosphere Soil Replicate 1: eDNA_1 v3... | ecosystem: Host-associated > Plants > Roots >...
GCACCTCCGGACCTTCTGGCATCGTTCAGGAAATCAGCCCGCGTGATCTTAGCCAACTGAGTGCGCCTCCCAGCCCTAGCATCAGGCACACTATCAACACAGTGAGAGCAATCGTGATCGTACCCGGCGCAGCGACGACACCCCAAACAGCACCCGCCAGCACAACGATCGGGCGAATGAAGGTAAACGGCCCGAATATCAGCACGCTCGTAATACTTCTGATATCCACCGACGGAAACGCGCGAACAAGGAATGTGACGAGGAGGATGAGTGCGTAGGGCACATAGACGGTCAACATTCGTGTCCCAACCGATTCCAATTTCGAAAACAGCGCGCCGGCATCGTTTGAGCTGGCGAGCACGATGGCAGTAATCACACCGACGAGCAGAACAGCGACCTGGCCCACGAGTGCGCCTCTGATGAGCGCGCGACGGTAGTAAGCTCTCTTGTCGATCAGCGCATTACGACCCGCCGCTTCTCTGTAGCCGATAAACGCGGAATCAATCGTGGCCAGCAGCCAGAGGAAGACAGGAATCATTCGATCTTCCCCAGCGATGCGATGCGCGTTCCCATGTTGCTTAAAAAGGCATCACGATATTTCGGGCGAATGCCGACGAGTGAATGAAAGACTCTTGGGATTGGCATTCGCCACAAGCGTGTGCCGTAGATTGCGGAGACAAACTCCGGCGCCGCGCTGCGTGTGACCTCCAACAAATATCTGCTCTTGTGTGCGCGCACCGCGGAGAGCACGCCGTCGTGTTTCGCTAAAGGCTCGCGCATCCGCACGGCGTGGAAAAGCCACGATCCGAGTGGCGCCATCGGCGAGCTATGAAAATCGAAGTGGACGAATGCGCACGTTTCCGGACGGCAATGTTGTTGCAGAAGATAACTGAGCGCTTCGTCGCGAAAGTGATGAAGAATGCCGGTCGAGATGAAAATGGTCGCGGGCTCGTCGAGTTTAAAGGCATTGGCCACTTCAAACTTGCAACGAAGATTCTCGATCGTTGCCAGCCGCTGAGCTTCGTTAAGCAACGCGACATTGAAATCGACGCCCATCAATTGAACATCATCGCCAAGCGATCCGCTCGCCGCCAGCCAACGAATGACGAAGCCGGTGCCGCACCCGATGTCGACGATGCGAATCGGGTTCTTCACGCCGCCTTCACGCAAAGCCTGCAGGATTGGTTTCAGCAACTCGGCGACGCGCTTGCCATGCTGAAACTCTTCCGACATGCGTTGCATCTCGCAATGCGAGGTAATCAGAACCTTATCGACTGCTGCCGGATCCAGGACGCCGTCTTGTTCAGGCATCTGCTCGACGATCCTGACGGCTTCGTGATTGCGAAGTTCTCTGAACTGGACCAGGACGTCGGCTTTCTTGACAGGCTTGCGCTGAAGCGTGACGGGATCAAACGACACGATTGCGTCCGAGATCTCCGGGCCGTGACGTGTGATTGTGGATAGGCTCATTCGTTATTCGAACGGAATCGTGGGCTTCGCGCCTGCGACCACAACGCCGCCGCGATCGCCGGGCGTAATCGAACCAAACCGCTCCGCGTAGACTTCCGGCAGCGGACGCGCGCCCTGCGGCGCCAGCCAAAGTCGCAGCAGGTGTCTCTTGCGCTCTGGCTCTGGATAATCTTCGAAGGCAGTTCGATCGTGCAGAATCGTGTGGTTGTGTACGAGCTGACTGTCGCCGGGCTGCAGCTCCATCATCAGGTTGAGCTTCGGATCGTTGGCTAGTTGATCGAATAGATCGAGCGCCTCGATCTGGAGCGGCGTGAGTGGTTTGACACCCGGAAAGCGCCGCGCCGACTCGATGTACTGTCGCTGGTAGATCGCAGAGACTAAGCCATCGTGATAGTTGAACACGGGAATATTGAAATACGGTTTGCTGCCTTCCGGGACTTCACCACGTCGATCTGTTTCGATTGGTTGCAGCAACACGTTCAGCAGATCCGGTCTGCGCCGGCGCATTTCATTAAAGATCGTTGTTGACGAAACGAGACTCGACAGTCCACCCGACTTCGCTGTCCTCAAGCATAACAGACCAACGACATCACACGAGTCAGTATGATGCGTTTGGCGCTCGCGCGTCTGGTAAATCCTCGTATTGGGATCCTCGCTCGACCTCCCCAAATCCCTCACATGCCCGAGCAAATGCCCCTCAGCATTCTGCATTCGTAAATTGCCGAGATGCACCCCAATCACCAAAAACGCAATCGCCGCCTGGCGTTTGGTCCAACCCTCCACCGGCAACCCCCTGATCAGCACAAACCCCCGCCCATTCATCACTTCATCGAGTATCCGTTGAAATTTCGGTCCAAGAGTCGGCAGCGGAACTTTACCAGCGGTGATCTCCGTAAGGTTTACCTCTGATCTTCTTAACTCACCGACGATTTTCTCCACTTCGGCTATCTCTACGTTTGATAGCCGCTCAATCCAATCCTCGCGCTCGGAAAGCCCAGGTCCATACCACACCGAGCGATCATGAATCTCCGGCGGCAATGTTGATTGCAGCTCCGCGACTACTTGAATTGAGTCATTCACGGCCGGCTGCCTTCTTGAACCATCGCTGTTGTTCGATAAGTCCCGACCAGGGTTTTGGAGCGTAAGGAGGCTTGGTGTAATCAGCGGTTCCGCAAAGAAGGGAAATGGTTTTGTAGGTATCGAGTTCTCGGATCTCCCTACGCTTAATCTGCTCAAGGTCCACGGCAGCAAGCTTCCACGTCTCGACCCATCTTTTACCAAGAGCAAGCTCTTCGGGAGTCCAATCTGCCAACGCAGAAGACTTCTTCATGCAATCGATGTTAGCACGTTTGGCTGGTTGCTGGTTGAGAGATCCAGCTATCGATTACTCACTACTCTTTGACCAAGTAGGAAGTAAGCTCAATCCTTGGCCAGCCTTGGCGACGAACAAGCCAAAACGTATTACTCACTCGAAAAATACTGACATGTTTGTACGTCCCACGTTTTGTCGTCGTCTCATTCATACCTTTTAGCCATGGTTCAAATTCAGTGTATCTGATTAGAAGCAATTGACGCTCAGAACCACAGCCAAAGGCCACGTATGAATCGCTGCTTTCAGACAAATATTCGGCTTGATGAGGATGGAAGGCAAACCAGTAAGAAGTTCCACCACGAACATGTTCGCGTGAGACAGCACAAATTAGCCTGAGATCTCTATCTGCTGCTGCGAACGTCGCTCGTGATCTTTTCAATAAAGTCGTATCTAAAACCTTTTCAATTCTACGGATGCAGGCATCGTGAAAAGCAACCGGAATAAACTTTGGTTTTCGTTCCGTATTAGCGTCCCGTTCGTGGTCGTCATCATCTGCTTCAGAGATTTCATCCGCGACGACTTGTTCTTGTTTAATATCCTCAGCGGTCGAGAACAACAGTTCAACGATGTCGTCCAACCGAGTGAACTCGCGCGGACGCAACACTGCATGAATTCGAGTTTGAATCTGAGGATCTTCAACTTCCTCCTTCACCGCTAGCAAACTCACCAAGGCTTCTGTACTGATCAATCGCACATCCCAACCGTGTCTTGAGCCACGAATTTGGGCTTCGAGGTCTTCTGTGTCATCGCGTCCAACAACTATCAAGACTGATGAGTGTTCTTCCGATATAGTTCCCGCCTTGATAAGCCCCCGTCTATAACTAACTATCGTGTTCAGATCAATCCGGAAGTCAGTTGTTGTCTTTACTTCTACGACAATCGAATGCCCGTCAGCGGAAGTCCACAAACCGTCAAATCCCAACTGCCCAACAATGCCTCGATATCGACCTGGAGTTACTTTGAACCCTAGCCGAGTACCTATTTCATTTACCGCATCTTGTAGAACCAGTCCGCTATTGGTGAAGGAATTGGTCAGACATTCGGTTGTATATCGAACTAGGATCTCAGAGGGAATCTGAGTAAGAAAGGTTCGGAATTCACCAGAAGATATGTTTCCGTCTCCAAGTTTGCCGTCGCCGGCAATCGCTACGATCTGCTGTACATGTTTATTAGAAATTTGAGAACGAGAGTCTCGCCAAAGATCGATGAGGGCCATATTGTTTATCCTACCGAATAGTCTGTACTCAGTTTACTCCTTCCCGGACTGCAGCCGCTTGCGTTGCAGATTATTCTTATAACTATCCTCCAAGTACTCCGCCCCATCGGCGGTCAGGTACATCCGGGCGTCGTCGGTGTTGATGAGTTTTTTCTGATTCAGATACCAGATGGTGAATTCAAGGTGCTCGCGGGGGCGGCCGATCATGCGTTCCAGCTCGACGAGATAGATGCCGGGGTTTTGAGGATCTACTCGGCGCTTCGTATAGAGAGCTTCAAGAACGGTGAGACGGACGACCTGCTCCATCTCGAAGTCGTTCTCGGTTTGCGCGCCGGCAGAGACTAAACGCCAGCGATCCTTCTTGCGCTTCTGATTCGTGGCGTCGTATTGCGCGCGCTTCTCAGGCGTTGAAAGCACCTGGTAAGCCTCGGTGATTGCGCGGAAGCGGGCGTCATTTCCCGTTTCGCGGTTGTCAGGGTGATAGCGCTGCGCCAGCATGCGATAGACACGATTGATCGTCTCCGGCTCAGCGACGTCACTTACTTGAAGCAGCTCGTAATAATCTTCGATTTCCTCAGACATTGGGGGAAACTTTCTCCTTCACAATTGATGTTAACGACGCCAACAACTCCAGCAGCTTATCGTAATCAACCGGCTTCACGAGATGCCCATTGAACCCGGCCTCCTCGGACTTGCGGCGGTCGTCTTCCTGGCCCCAGCCCGTCAATGCAATCACAACGATGTCTTTGCCCCACGGCTGCTCGCGCACGCGCCGGCACACTTCATGGCCATCCATCCCCGGCAGTCCAATGTCGAGCAACACCACTTCCGGACGATACTTCTCAACCGCTGCGACTGCTGCAACACCATCATGCGCCATGTACGTCTTATTGCCCGTGATCTCCATCAGCATCGCCAGCGAATCAGCCGAGTCGCGATTGTCGTCGACGATAAGCACGCGCCGCTGCGGTTGTGACTCCGACCCAACTTCTGGCCCATGCTGCGCTGCAACCTCCTCGCGACTCAGCACCGGCAGACGCACAATAAACTCACTGCCTTGTCCCTCGCCCGCACTGCGCGCTTCGATCGATCCGCCGTGCATCTCAGTCAAACGCTTTACCAACGTCAGTCCGATACCGAGCCCGCCCTGCGAATGCTCCGACGTGCGATCGACCTGCATGAACATGTCGAAAATACTGTCTAACTTGTCCGGCGGGATTCCGGCGCCGTTGTCCTTCACCGTCACTTCGACCTCATCGCCAACGAGCTTCGCACTAATCGACACGATCCCTTCCGGACTGGTGTACTTGCAACTGTTATTGAGCAGGTTGCCGAACAACTGCGCGAGCCGCGCCCGATCGGCATAAAGGTAAATCGGCTCGTCGGGCAAGTCGATAATTAAATGATGCTCAGCCGAATCGACGAGCGGACGCGCCACTTCAACCGCCTGCTGAACCACTGACGATAACTCAACTTCACTGCGTCGCAACTCGAGACGATCGTGAGTAATACGATTCAGGTCGAGCAGATCGTCTACGAGGCGGATCATCTGTCCTAACTGGCGCTCGAGCGTTTCGTGCGCGCGTTGGAGTACTTCGCCGTCTCCATTCGCACGCTTCACAACTTCGAGCATGTTGCTCATCGGCGCGAGTGGATTTCTGAGCTCGTGAGCAAGCGTAGCGAGAAACTCATTCTTGCGGCGGTCGGCTTCGGAAAGATCGGCCGCTAATCTTCGCAAGTCGTCCGCAAGACGCCGTCGCTCGGTGACGTCCTGGCTGACAGTCGCAAAGGCGACGGGCTGGTTAGCTGCATCCGTCAGCGCCAACACCTTGTACGCCATCCAGCGAGGCTCACCGGTCTTGAAGTGACGAAAGCGAATCTCGATCTCGCCGTGACCGTTGTTGAGCACCTCGGGAAAGAACTCGTTCATGATCTTCGCCTGGTCCTCGGGAAAGAAGAACTCCTGAATCGGCGTTTGCCGAGCTTCCTCAATGTCCTTCAGACCAACCATCTCGAGTCCAGCGCGATTGATAAAGAAGGGAATACCTTCAAGATCGCAGATGCCGATGAAGTCGGTGCTGTTTTCGACGAGCGTGACAAACATCTGACGGTCCGTTTCGGCACGCTTCTGAGCGGTGACGTCGCGCGCAATCTTCGACGCACCGACGACGTTTCCTGACTCATCCTTTATCGGCGATATGGTGAGTGAAACGATGATGCGCTGACCGTCACTGCGAACTCGCTCAGTTTCGAAGTGCTCGATTCGTTTTCCGGCGCTCAAGCTGGTGATGATTTGATCTTCTTCTGCCAAACGTTCCGGCGGTATCACGAGTGAGATGTGTTGGCCCAGCGCCTGCTCGGCCGTGTAACCGAAGAGTTGCTCCGCGGCAGCGTTCCAGCTTTGGATAATGCCGTCGAGTGTCTTTCCGATAATCGCGTCGTTTGACGATTCGACGATCGATGCGAGCAGTTGTGCTGTGTGGAGCTGATTTGACTTGTTACGTTCAATGAGGCGTTGCGCCGTAACGTCTCGAAAGATCAGAACGCAGCCCGAGACGTATCCTTCGTCGTTGCGGATCGGCGCTGCACTATCGTCGATGGGGCACTCCGCGCCGTCTTTTTTGATAAGGATCGTGTGGTTTGCAAGACCGACAACTATTCCCTGCTGCAACGCCCTCGTGGCCGGATTCTCGACCGGCAGACGCGTGCTTTCGTTGACGATGTGAAAAACGCGGTCGAGAGGAAGGCCGAGTGCGTCCTGTTGCGACCAGCCTGTTAGCGTCTCGCCGACGCCATTGATGTAGGTGATGCGTCCTTCAGTATCGGTGGTGATCACCGCATCGCCGATGCTTCGCAGCGTGACTCGAAAAACTTCTTGTCGCTGGCCGGCGCGTGCGTGTGCGACGCGTGCCGCTTCGCCGAAAACGATGATTAGCGAACAGGTGAAAACGTACGCAATCAATCCGACCCAATCTGCCACTCGAGTGAAGTCCATCTGTCCTCGCGGCGCGATGAACAGGTAATGACAAGCGGCGTAGCCGAGAAGCGCAACCGGAATCGCCACGCGATAACCGCCGAGCCACACAGCCGCCGCGACCGCACCGAAGAGCGTGACCAGCGGCAGCGCATCTCCCATCAACGGATCGAGCAGCCAGCGCAACAGCACGGCTGTTGCCAGTGCGACAAATCCCAAAATGTAAGTTTTCACCGAACTGCGCACCTTGCTCCTTGGGGATTTGAAGGGGTTAAATGCGCCGATTGACGCGCGCTGGGAACTACATGGATTCTATCGTTGAAGGACGAAGGGCGTCCATAATGGTTTAACGATTTATTTCCAAACTCACCTAACTTTTCCCTCGTAACATGTCTCTATACACAATGAAGGACGTTTTGACCGAGACCTGGAGTGGTGATGAGTCCGTCTGAGTCGCCTGACGAGTTGCTTGTGGTCGCGGCGATTCTGGGCAATTTAGAGGCGTTTGAAGAGCTCGTGGTGCGTTACCGCCCGGCGGTGGTGCGATTAGCCCGGACAATCGTGGGCGCTGATCACGCCGAAGACGTCGCGCAAGACTCGCTGCTGCTCGCTTTCAAGGCGCTGCCAGGAATCGAAGAGCCGCGCAAGTTTGGTGCATGGTTGTCAGCCATCACGCGTCATCGAGCTTTGCGCTTCAGTAAGAGTGAAACGACGCACACGAGCAGGCGCGTGGCATTGGACGAGGCGTTGCTCGAAAAGATCGAGGCGCTTGCCAGACCGCTGGTCGATAAAGAACGTGACGAAGCGATGATCGAAGCGCTCGACAGCCTTCCGGCTGACTACGCGATGCCGTTGCGTCTGCGATTTCTCGACGAGATGCCACTCGACCGCATTGCCGCGTTTATGGGAGTGCCACTGTCGACCGTGAAGTGGAGAATTCATCACGGCAAGAAACTGTTGCGGACCAAAGTTGAAGCAACGATTTAACAGGAGAACACGATGGAAAAAGAAACAGTGAAACTGCTGAACGTCCTGCGACGGATCGCGCGAGCGGCGGGATATGCAGCGTGGACGAAATCAGGAGCTGACGCGACGCAGTTCTGCGTGGCGCAATACAACCGCGTGCTGGCGCGATTGACCGAGCTCGAGCCTTCGATCAAGCCATTGTTTACGCCGCTGAGTGAATCTGCTTCGCCGGAGGTGATTCGGATCGCGGCGCGCGAGCTGCTCGCTTACTTCGAAGCAGATGAGCCGGAGTTTGCACGTGGGTTTTATTTTGGTTGCAGGCCGCGGCGGACGAGAGTGCGGTGCGTTCCGATTTCCGTAGGATGTGAGTAAGGAGTAACGATGGAGAGAGAGAAAGAATTAGTTAAGTTGATCAATGTGCTGCGACGCACGTCACGGATGGCGCTGCAATCGGAGTGGACCGGCGGGAAAGAAGATGCGGCTGCGTTTTGCACTGAGCAGTACAACCGCGTGCTCACGCGACTCAAAGAGATGGATCCCGGCGTGGGTGTGATCTTCGAGCCGTTGCCGGCGGGCAGCTCGTTGACGGTCGTGGCAATGGCTTCGCGACAGCTCGGAGCGTATTACGAAGACGAGCTGGGATCAGGGAAGCGATTTGAACGTGCGTATGGCTTCGCGTTCGATTCGAATAAGTTCAAGGAGTTCTGGGAAAAGTCGGCGCGCGAGTTTGAGGATATGGGCGAGTTCATTCGCGAGAGCATCGATCAGTGGCTCCGGCACAAGAAGGAGAATGAAGCCACAAAAGGCACAAAAAGCACATAAAAGATTTTGTGCCTTTTTGTGGCTGTTTAATGAGCGGAGTAGTTGACGCGAATGTGGTTTGGGAATGCTGAGACTCCGGTGCGTGTTACTCCTGGAGAGCCGCCGATGGAGAGCTCGCGCAGGTGCGGAAGAGTGGCGAGCGCGGCCACGCCCGCATCGGTGATCTCTTTACATCCTTCAAACGACATCTCTTCAAGTGAATGCATCTGGCTCAACATCTCCAGGCTTCGATCGGTGATGAGTGTGTATCCTGCGTGATACTTCTTCAGGTTTGGCAAAGCCTGGATGTGCTCGGTGGCAATGTCTGTTGTGTCGCGGCAGTACATAAGCACCAATCTTTCGAGCTGGTGACAACGACCAACGTGACGAAAGCCCTCATCACTCACGTCCATCGGCATTAGCTCCCTGAGCGCCCGAAAACTCGGCAGCAAGGCGAGAGCGGCGTCGTCAACGAACTTGCAACTCACCGCCAAACCTTTCAACGCCGGCATTTCTGCAAGCGCTGCGAAGCCCACGCCGGTGAGGTTTGGACACTCACGACCCCAAATGTATTCAATCGTCTTTGACTGGCTGAGTTGTTTGAATCCAGCATCAGTCGCAACCGTGCCCTGACCCATCAGCATGCGAAGGTTCGGAAGCGCCGCGATGTGTCGCATCGCATTGTCGTCGCAAATATCGCCCGGACAACCGAGAAAACCAAGATTCGGCAAGACAGCGAGCGCCTGAAGATCTTCACCGCGCAAGTTTGTCGTGTGACGGAAGAAGCTCAAACCGAATAGTCCATCGAGCCCACTGAGCGCCGCGATGCGCGTGAATGGCCCATCGATCAGGAGATTTGTTGGATCGGCGCCGAAAGACATCAAGCCATACTCAACTTCGCCTCCGCCCCACGTCTTGAAAGCCGGAAACTGGTGCAGCAATGAGAGACCTTCGTCCGTAGCGTTGCGGCCTGTCTTGAGCTTCCGCAGCTTTGGCTTTCCCGAGAGCGCCGCAATCGCGCCGTCGCCCGTGTGAGTGCCCAGCAGATCAACTTCCTCCAGTTGCTCGCAGTGGCGGAGATACGAGATTCCTTCGTCAGTAATTCCACTCTGCCAACACATTTCAAACACACGCAGCTCGGGCAAATGCTGTAGAACTTCCAGACCGCGATCAGTCACGCCACCTGGATACTGGCTCAGACGAAGCTCACGCAGTCCCGGCGTGCGCGCGAGACGCTCCAGGGCCTCGTCATCAATCATGTTGTCCGAATGATTACTCATATTGCGCTGGCACTACGCTTGCCAAGAGCTTCAAGACCGGTTGCGAATGTTTCGAATGAATGCAGCCGGCTCGAAATTATGAGCGCTCTTGTTCCCAAAGTCACACGCGAATTGACGAAGATGAGACGCACGCTGCGCGACGTCTTCAATCTCGACAACCTACGTCCCGGGCAAGCTGAAGTCATGCGTTACGTTCTCGAAGGCGAGAATACGCTCGCGATCATGCCAACCGGAGCAGGGAAGTCGCTGTGTTACCAGCTACCGACACTG
>Ga0065712_10000518_pt1 | contig 10348 bp, 7 predicted proteins | sample MisRhiReplicate1_FD_59099 | JGI IMG/M metagenome (GOLD analysis project Ga0065712, IMG submission 59099) | Miscanthus rhizosphere microbial communities from Kellogg Biological Station, MSU, sample Rhizosphere Soil Replicate 1: eDNA_1 v3... | ecosystem: Host-associated > Plants > Roots >...
ACAAATATGATTCCACTCGAAGACAATGCCGGCGACATAGTCGGAAAAGCGCAGCGCGGCCTCGGCATTTCCGATTCTGCACTGGCGGAAAAAGCCAAAGTAAGCGCGGAGACAATTCGGAAACTGCGTGGTGGCGATTTCGAAAAATCGGCGCTGTTAAGCATCGCGCCGGTCCTTGGTCTTGACGGGCGCGCCCTTGGTGAAATTGCCAAAGGTGAATGGCTTCCAAAGAAAATCGAATCGTTGGACGGGCTCGCGCAATTCACCACCGATTACAACGGCATGGCTGTTAACGCGTATCTTGTATGGGATCCGGCGAAGCGCGTGGCCGCAGCGTTTGATACCGGCGCTGATTCCAGAGAGATGGTGCGCTTTGCAAAGCACCACAAACTGGACGTGCAACTGATTCTGCTGACGCACGCGCATCCTGATCACGTCGCGGATCTTCCGGGTCTCCGCGAAGAAACCGGCGCAGACGTTTTTACCTCGGCGCGCGAACCAGTGCCCGGCGCGGAGCCGATCGACGAGGGAAAAACGTTTCGGCTGGGAAATTTGCGAATCGATACGCGCCTGACGTGGGGGCATTCCCCTGGCGGAGTAACATACGTTGCGACCGGGCTTGCCCGTCCAATCGCAATCGTGGGCGATTCGCTTTTTGCCGGCTCAATGGGCGGCGGCAACGTGTCGTATCGCGATGCCTTGGAAAATAATCTCGAGAAAATCCTGACGTTGCCGGACGAAACCATCGTCTGCCCTGGACACGGCCCGATGACGAGTGTTGCTGAGGAGAAACAGCACAACCCGTTTTTTGTCGGGAAGGTTTGAACAAGTTTGATCGTCGATGTTTGAGGTTTGATGTTTCCGGATGAAGAAATCGGCAGAATTACAAGATCGAACGAAGCGTTTTGCGCTTCGCGTTTTAGGTTTGATAGACGAGCTCACCGCGATTTTCACCTCAGGGCCGCGATCAGCATAACGACCTCAACCATCAAACCTTAAACCTCAACCATTCTTGTCATGAATATTGGTTTTGTCGGAGTTGGTCGAATGGGCTCGAACATGGTGCGCCATCTAAAGGACCGGCAGTTCCAGATTACGGCGATTTACGATATAAACCGCGCGAGAGCTACATCTGTTGCTGCCGAGGTTGGTTGCGCGGCGAGCCAGGACTTGTCGCAAGTCACAGCAGCATCCGACGTGATTTTCACGGTCGTGACTGATGACAAGGCGGTGCGACAGATCTTTACCGGAGCTGGTGACAACTTACTCGTAAATGCAACAGGCAAATTATTCATTAACTGCGAGACAATCTCCCCGGGCGTGGAGATCGATGTCGAAGAGCTGGCGCATCAAGCCGGCGCGGAAAGTCTCGAAGCATGCATGGCCTCCAGCATTACCCAGGCGCGCGACGGCAAGCTCTATCTAATGTGCGGTGGAGATGAAAAGACATTCCGCAAAGCTGAACCGATATTGAAAGAACTCGGCTCAGTCGTGCGCTATATCGGCAAGTCTGGCGAAGCCGCGAAGGTGAAAGCGCTGGTCAACATGGTGATGAACATCAACACTGCGGGACTCGCAGAAGGTCTTGGTCTCGGTGCCGCTTTAGGTCTCGACCTAACGATGCTGCGAGAAGTTTTTTCCCAGACGGGGGCGAACTCGCGCGTGCTCGAAACCGACGGCGAAGACATGCAAAACCGCGAGCACAGCTGCTTTTTCTCCGCCGCGCACGCCGCCAAGGACAGCGGGATCGCGCTCGATCTCGCGCGTCGCCTTGGCCTCGATTTACCGCTCTCGCAGGCCACAAAGGAACAGTACGACCGCATGATCGGCGAAGGTCTTGGCGAACTCGACAAATCCGGCATCGCCGAGCTCACATTCAAGAACCGCAACAGGAATTCGCGCAAGCGCGTGTGATTGCTGGATCAGATCGAATTCTACGCGGCAAAGAACGCACACTTCCCCTCAAAGCCTTTCAACTCGAATTCGCCAAGGAAACGTGTTTCCACGATTCCATTTAGCTTCACGTTCGCTGCTTCACTCACACAGCAGTGCTCGCGTAACGAACCGGCCAGTTTTTCGAGGCGGAAGATCAAATTCACTTCGCCTCCCATCAAGCTTTCTTCGCCCATCGACGCGACCCCGCCAATTGCGACCGGCCCGAAGTGAACAACGAAACGAAACTCCGGCCATTCCTTCCGTTGCAATTCTTTGAGCGCAGAGAGTATCGCCGCGATCTCCTGCGGACTCGTAGCGGCATCCGGCCAATACGCAAGAAACCCGTCGCCAAGATATTTGTTAATTATCCCGCGGTGATTCTCGATGATCTCCTTGCAAGTGAAAATCCATCTTCCGAGAATGGCGTCCAGGTCGTCGCTTTGCAGGTGACGGCTGAGGGCCGTGAAACTGCGAATGTCGGCGACGAGAAGCCAGCAGGGAATATTCTCGATTCCTCGCAATGTTCGTTCCATGACCGCCGTTTTGTCCTCCTCCGAAATCGCGAGTGGTTGACGGAACCTGAAAACCTGATCGCCGATTGTGATTTGATCGCCGTCGCTCAATCGAATCGGGTGATGAATTCGCCGCTTGTTCAAAAAAGTTCCGTTGCTGCTGCCGAAATCGATCAGCCAAAGTTCGCCGATATTTTGCAGATGCATGAGCGCGTGCCGGCGCGACACTTTGGGCGATTCCAGCACGATTGTATTAGCGGCGGTCCGCCCGAGGGAACAACTGCCCTGGATCGGATGACGTGTGCCATCGGCTGTTTCCAACCAGGCACTTTCCTCTGGGGGTACGTTCACGCAGAAAGATTCTACCAAGAAGGGATGATGGAGGCAACGTGCGTCAAATCACGACACGCGCGTGCGTGCTGGCATAAACCCAAACAGGCGTTGTAGGGATGGCCCTTCTAGCTTTTAACTTCCGTCCTACCTTAATCATGTATATTTACCCAAAGTGAGTAACGAACGCGCAGGCGATGTCATAGGCGCGACATCGCGTGACTTTGGCGGCGGACAAAAAGTCTTTGGCCGTTACACGCTGGTCAAGGTCCTCGGGCGAGGCGGAATGGGAATAGTCTGGCTGGCGCGCGATGACGAGCTGGAGCGCGATGTCGCGCTCAAATTTCTTCCCGATCTGATGATTCACGATCGTTCGGTGTTTGACCAACTCAGGCGCGAAACTAAACGCTGCCTCGAACTGACTCATCCGCATATTGTACGGATACACGATTTCGTCCATGACGAACACTCCGGCGGCATTTCGATGGAGTACATCGATGGAGAAACGCTATCGAACTTGCGAGCTGAGAAAGAGCAGAGGGTCTTCGAACCGAATGACATCGCTACTTGGATAACTCAGCTTTGTGACGCACTCGAACATGCGCACACTCGCGCTAACGTCATCCATTGTGACTTGAAGCCTGCAAACCTGATGGTGAATCAACGCGGGGACCTAAAGATAACAGACTTTGGTATAGCGCGCAGTCTGAGTGATTCAGTCACCCGCTTAACGCTGGAGCAAGGCCGGAGCGGAACGCTCGTTTATATGAGCCCGCAACAGCTGAACGGCGAGCGCTGTACGCATTTGGACGATATCTACTCGTTAGGCGCGAGCATCTACGAATTGCTCACCAGCCGGCCGCCGTTTTATTCCGGCAATATCGATCGGCAGATTTGCGAGCGAGTTGCTCCTTCGATGACGGAGCGACGAAAAGAATTGAATATCGAGCCGGCCTCGGTTCCACAAACATGGGAAAAGGTGATCGCGGCTTGCCTGGCAAAAGATCCCTCGCGGCGACCGCAATCGGTACTCGAGTTTGCACAACCGCTCCAGCTTCCGTCAGCACAAATGAGAGGAACAACGACTTTTGGCAAGCCTTCAAAGAGGAACCCGCTGGTTCTTGCAGCCATCGTCATGCTTTCCATTCTCGTGTTGGCTGGCGTGTATTTTGGAGGATCCAAGCAGCGCGCCGCACCAGTGTCACATGCGCCAGCGATTCCGGAAAAATCCATTGCAGTGTTACCTTTTGAAAACCGGAGTGAGGAAACGGCCAATGCCTACTTTGCTGACGGCATCCAAGACGAGATTCTGACACGCTTATCCAAGATCGCTGATCTTAAGGTGATCTCCCGTACATCGACCCAGCGTTACAAAAGTGCGCCGGGAAATCTGGCCGACATCGCCAGACAACTCGGCGTTGCTCATATCCTGGAAGGCAGCGTGCAGAAGAGCGGCGACGCTGTGCGTGTGAACGTGCAGCTCATTAAAGTAGCCACCGACTCTCATCTTTGGGCCGATACGTTTGATCGCAAATTGACCGACATCTTTTCGGTCGAGAGCGAGGTGGCCAAAGCCATCGCTGACCAATTACGCGCGAAACTCACGGGCCGGGAAGAGCAAGAGATCGCCGCCAAACCGACGGACAACCCTGAGGCTTACGATTCTTACCTACGTGGTCTGGCTTATACACTGAAAACGGTCCCCACAAGTGCTAACGCGCTTAGCGCACAGAAATATCTAAAAGAAGCAGTGCGCCTGGATCCGAAGTTCGCCCTTGCCTGGGCGCTTCTGTCAATCGTTGAATCACGCGCCTACCGCACACAGAGTCTTCAACAAACCGTTGCGCTGCGTGAAGAAGCAAAGCATGCCGCCGAAACCGCGCTTACTCTTCAGCCGAATCTCGGCGAGGCCCTATTGGCGAAGGGATCTTACCACTATTTTTGTCTAAAGGATTATGACACCGCAGTGCGTTACTTTGAACAAGCAGGTCAGCTCCTACCGAATAGCAGTCGTGTTCCCGAATCACTGGGTTATGTCGCACGGAGACGAGGCGAGTGGGATCGGAGCGACGCGTACTTTAACGAAGCCGAGAAGCTTGACCCTCGCAACGTCTATGTGCTCACCCAGCACGCGACTACCAACATCGCTCGTCGTCGCTTTCAAGAAGCACTGCAGAAGCTTGAGCAGGTTCTGGATATCGCACCGGACGATGTGGATGCTCTAGGGCTAAAGGCGAGTATCGCACAAGCGCAGGGTGACCTTCCGCTTGCCTCGACGTTATTAGCTTCGCTTCACCCAGCGGCCGACGATGAAAGTGCGGTGGAAACACAAGTTTACCAAGCTATCTTGGAGCGGCAGCCTGAATCAATCATTTCTCGGCTAAAGGAAATACTTGCCAGGCCTGATCCAGCGCTGAGTTATTTGAATGGCAAATTGCGCTTTTGGTTAGGCTGGGCGCAGGAAGTCGCTGGTGACCATGCCGGCGCCAAAGAAAGTTGGCGCGAAGCGCGAAGCGAACTCGAATCTCTTCTTAAAGAACAGCCGGAAAACGATCTTCTTATTGGAGATCTTGCTCTAATCAGTATCGGCTTGGGCGACAAAGCTGCTGCGTTAGCTCTGTCGGAACGGGCCATGGCCGTGAACCCGATCGAGAAGGACGCATTGACTGGTCCTCAGTCGCTCGAGATCCTCGCACGGGTTGCAGCGCAGACGGGAGAGCCCGACCGCGCAATCGGCGCTTTACAGAAGGCACTTTCGCTACCGTATACGGGCCTGGCTGGAATACCGCTCACTCCAGCACTGCTCCGGCTTGATCCGATGTTCGATCCGCTCCGGAATGATCCGCGCTTCCAAAAACTCGNTGCTCCGCAAACGGGAAAAGTAGCACACAATGCGCGAGTAATTACGACGGNAGTCCATTCGNAGATGTGAACGNTCAGTCCAATCTCGCCGGGGCCGGAATTAATGTGGCACAGTGGGTCATGTGTTGCGACGATGTAAGGCATATTCTCGCCTCNAAGNATTTCGAGGACTTGGAACACCATGCTCATTGGCGATCGCATTTACACGATATCGGCACNGTCGAGGCTAAGCGCGGCACAAGGATTCCNATCGTCAGTCTTTACACGGATCAGCTCGGGAATTCAGCCCTGCCAGCACAGTTAAGGAGAGCCAAAACAGGCGAATGATTCCTTAGCTGTTGCAACCGAATCACGTTGTGTCTTCAATTTCCACGATAATTCCCAATTACAATCGGGAAACGCTTTTGGGCGAAACTATCGCCAATGTGTTGGCACAAACACTGCCGCCTAATGAACTCATTGTGGTTGACGACGGTTCCACGGACAATTCAGTGGAGGTCATTCGATCATTCGGATCAAAGATAAAACTGATTCAACAAAGCAACCAAGGACCGGGTGCGGCGCGCAATGCGGGATTGCGGCTGGCGTCGGGAGATTTTATTCAATTTCAGGACAGCGACGACCTGTTTTCACACAACAAACTGGAGAGGCAGGCAAAATTGCTCGAACAAACCGGGGCAGACATCGCGTTCAGTCCGTGGGTCAAATTGAAAACCGAAAGGTGCAAAGTGAGTCTGGAAAACCACGTGTTGCAGCAGCGGATGCCACCGTCGAAACTGCGTTTGCCTTGCTGGTGGTTGCGCGGATGGTTCACCGTTATTGCAAGCCTGCTTTTCCGTCGCTCATTTTTGGAACACGTGGGATTTTATAGGACGGATTTAATGCTGGGTGAAGACGTGGAATTATTTTTTCGCGCGTTGACCAGTTCGCCCAAGCTGGCATTCAGCGCAGAGACCCTGACTCTCTATCGCGTGCACAATTTGAACAAAATCACCCAGAACGAAAATTTTTTCCAATCCCGACATGTCATTGATTGGGCGCGGTGCTTGCAGTTGATGATGGAGCACGCTAGAAGCTCCGGGTTAAATCCTGATTGGTTGACGCGCTCAATCTTTCTTTCGAGAATCAAAAAACATCTACGCCACTTGCGAGCGGCACCGGATGCACCCGTAGGATTGGTAGAATATTTATCAAAGCAGACAGCGGAGATGCCAGGAATCTGGCTGGCTGCGGTTGAAGGGTTGCAACGGTTGGCCGAACAATGGCGACTGCGTTCCCGCGGTTCGCGCTGGATGCCGGGTTATCAAGCCGCGGCACCGTCCGCCCATCAACTACGCTTGATTCGGGAACTCGGCTTTGAAGTTGTCTAATCTCGATCATCTGATTTCCACTTTCTGTTTTTCGCTCGATCCGAACGCCGTCAACAGCCTGGTGGAAATCCGATGTTCGGTCCGCTCCGGTATGATCCGCGCTTCCAGATACTCGTCGCTGCACCGGCGCCGAAGTAAACTGGTCCGAAGTCTCGCTCAGCAATACTAGTTCGACCCGCCAACAATTTCAGTCCGAGGGCCGTACGATCTAGACGTATCTTATCAAGGACGGGGTCCCGGTGGCGGTCCCGGTGGCGGTCCCGGTTGCGGTGGTTTCGGTTCCGGTGGTCCTGGCCATTGATATGGTTGCATGCCAGACGTATGACTACCCTGTGGCATGATGTCAAGCACGTCGAGACATCCTGGCCTATCGAAGATCACCTTCGGAAATTTAGGGTAAATGATCACCTGGAATCGCGGCCAATCTCTTCTAGTCCCCTCGCTTTTCCATATTCGTCCCATGGCTTCCAGCCCGCAGAAGTCCAAAAACCCCAAGTCCTCACAGGCTTAAGCATGATCATGATGGTCCAACACGACCCACGGTCCACCATCGTAATACGGTGTGTGTGTGAAGCGGGAAAGGACCGCACCCAGGGTGCCCGATAAATGCGTGCTCCTCCGGGAGTTTCTTCCCGGTACTTGCCAAACAGACCTATTGAGATGCCGCGCGCGGGGTGATCGTGCATATCTCCAAGCCAATCGTCGGTAACGAAGTGGTGAAGATCGATGCGAAGCCCTCCAACACGCGCCAGCTCCCACCTGTAGCCGCCGTTCATTTCCTCCATTCGGAAAAGGCGGTCGATAAAGTTGGATATGCTAAATTTCATTCAAAGTAACATAGGATGCGCGAGTAACTAAGACGGCACTCGACGCCTTAAAACGAATACAGTGTACCCCATTTTGTCATCTAGCAGAAGCGGGTGCTCAACATCATACTGGAAATCGTAAACGTCACACAATTCCAGCAACGGAACGGAATCCAGCAGCAGTTTAAATTCCTGTGCTGTGTACGTACGCACTTGAAATTCGTGTCGCAGACGAATTTGCTTCGACCCGCGGCGAACCAGCAGGCAGACCATCAAGTTTTCGATCCGGTTGGCGCGGTCGATGCGTAGCACGCGGAGTGTTACAGTCACTTTTGTCTCGCCCCGCCGGTCCGTGCATCGCCGGTCCCCCTCTTTATCAAGATCCAATGGCAGCAGACCAAACCCGAGGATATAAATGCCGCCTGGGCGAAGGCTGCCCGCAATACATCGCAAGTGGCCGCGCGCGGCCTGCTCCGTCAACAAGTGGCAGAACGTGCTAATCGTGCAGTAGGCTGCATCGACGGGTCGACTGAGACGGAAATCGGACATCTCAGCCTTGAACGTCTCCGCGCGGAGCCCTCGCCTTGCTAGCTGCCGTCGAAGGTAACTCAATGCTGGCCGGCTGAGATCGAAGCCGGTCAGTTGGTAACCTCGAGCTACCAACTCCCTGAATAGTCGGCCGCTGCCGCAGGCTGGCTCCAAGAATCGGCGAACGGCGAACGGGCAATACTTGTGGCATGCGGCCACAATGAAGTCGGCCTCTCGCAGGGTAAAGGCTTGAAAAGCGATATCGTAATATTCTGGATAATCATACCAATTTGCTACGAGAATTCGGCTTCTTCGCTTGTTATTTGAGGGAGATTTCATCCCGCTGGCAGCTTAGCCGACGCGGAAGCGGATGTCCCGAATGGTTTTGGTGCCGAAGGGTTGTTTTAGTTGATTTCGGGTTTAGAGACTTGTTCAAGCTCGTAGTGCAACACCGGTTGGAGAACCAGCACGCAGAGGGTTCCTTCGCACAAGGCGACTGGCCTTGAGTGTGCGGCAATGAAATCACCGAATTTTTTGGCTTGAGTTCACAAGCAATCTCGTTGCCGATGTGTCGGTCGCGCGCGCCACAAAGGAACAATACGACCGCATGATCGGCGAAGGTCTCGGCGAACTCGATAAATCGGGCATCGCCGAGCTCACATTCAAAAACCGCAACAAGAATTCGCGCAAGCGCGTGTGACCGCTGGCTCAGATCGAATTCGATTTACACGGCAAAGAACGCACATTTCCCCTCAAAGCCTTTCAACTCGAATTCGCCAAGGAAACGTGTTTCCACGATTCCATTTAGCTTCACGTTCGCGCTGCCACTCACACAGCAATGCTCGCCTAACGAACCGGCCAGTTTTTCGAGGCGAAAAATCAGATTTACTTCGCTTCCAATCAGACTTTCTTCGCCCATCGATGCGACCCCTCCAATCGCAACCGACCCGAAGTGAACCACGAATCGAAACTCCGGCGCTTCTTGTCGTTGAAATTCTTTGAGTACGGAGATAATCGCCATTATCTCTTCCGGGTTTGTCGCCGCTTCGCGCCAATAGGCAAGAAAACCGTCGCCAAGATATTTGTTAATTATCCCGTGGTGATTCTCGACAAACTCCTTGCAACTGAGCATCCATGTTCCGAGGAGTATGTCCAAATCCTCGCTTTGCATTTGGCGACTGAGCGGACTGAAACCGCGAATATCGGCGACAAGAAGCCAGCAGGGGATATTTTCGATCTCCTGCGCTGTCCCTTGCATGACGTCCGTTTTGTGTGCTTCCGAAATCGCCAGTGGCTGCCGGACTTTGAAGACCTGATCACCAATTGAGATGTGATCGCCGTCGCTGAGTCGAATCGGGTGATGAATTCGGCGCTTGTTCAAAAAGGTTCCATTGCTGCTGCCAAAATCGATCAGCCAAAGTTCGCCGATGTTTTGCAGATGAATAAGTGCGTGCCGGCGCGACGCTTTCGGCGACTCCAAAACGATTGTGTTAGCACTGGATCGCCCTAACGAACAACTGCCTTTGATCGGATGACGTCTGCCATCGGCCGATTCTAGCCAGGCATCTCCTTCTGGGGGCACACGCATGCCGAAGGATATCCAAAGTAACCCCAGACGCGAAGTATCTTCCGAACGCTCCAGATTGGGATTGTTCGCTGAGACACCGCCCTCGCTAAGGCTTTTATCGCCTTATCGCATGAGAAGCGACGCTCCGTATGGCTTGCTCCCAAGCCGGGAATGTGATTCTAACGGACGAGCTAAAAGGTTCATTTCCTCTAGCTTCATGGCTCTCGGGTCGGCAGCTATGCTCTCGACATGGCCTTGCTGCGGGTTTATGAAGGAGCCTGACGTTATCTAGCTCCACATGTCCCCCGAGGCTCAAGAAGAAGTTGAGCGCGAGATCGAGCAATCGTCAGCTCGGTCTGGTCTAAACAAGCTGCTCGCCTAGCTCAAAGAAATGCAATCCCCCAGCCGCCAAAGTTCGACATGTCCGACCTGCGGCGC
>Ga0065712_10000660_pt1 | contig 10347 bp, 6 predicted proteins | sample MisRhiReplicate1_FD_59099 | JGI IMG/M metagenome (GOLD analysis project Ga0065712, IMG submission 59099) | Miscanthus rhizosphere microbial communities from Kellogg Biological Station, MSU, sample Rhizosphere Soil Replicate 1: eDNA_1 v3... | ecosystem: Host-associated > Plants > Roots >...
CGCGACCGGCGCCACTGACGGTGCTGGCGTCACGGCCTTCGCGCTCACCGACGTCGGGGCCCCCACCGCTGCCTTTGGCCCCGCAGGTGTCACGGCGACTTGCGCCAGCGCGCTCTTGCGGACGTAGCCAACGCCATCGGCAGACGAGGGCCATGCGATCTTGACCCAGTCGCCGACTTCACGAGTCACGACCAGCTCGGTCCCGCGCGGTGCATTGCCAATCACGGGGCTCGCGACGCTGGGGGTCTTGTGCACAGTGGCCGACGCCTCGTTCACGATCGGCTTGGTGCTCGGCGCGTTCTGGGCATGAAGCGGCGACGCACTCAAACAAAGAGCAATCACGGTAGCCGCAGCCTTGCGAATCATCGGAATTTCCTCCCTACACGTTCCCACATACGAACATGGTGGCTCGACGACGGTTCTGTCATCGTCCGGCCTCGCCAATCGCTGGTTCTGGCCGGAAAAGCGTGTGCGGGAGCGATCAGAGCAAACGGCGTGCTTGGGAAATGGGCGAGCGTGACGATGGGAGAGGATGCGCAGGTCTGAGCCCGTGGATTCAAGACCTGCGACAGAGCTCCTGTTGACGCATCAATCAGGCAGCGAGAGCGCGACGAGCTCACCGGGATACTGCCGCCCGGAGATCGCGACGACGATGTACTGCTTGCCGCCGACCATGTAGGTCATCGGCGCATTGCTGACGCCAGCGGGCAGTTCCATCTCCCACGCGATCTTGCCGGACTTCTTGTCGAAGGCCCGGAACATCTTGCCGCCCCAGTTTCCGCCGGGAGGCAGACCCACACCGGCGTCGCTGCCTTCGCCCATGAAGACGAATGACTTCGTCACGAGTGCGGCATTGCGACCTGGTGTGCCGATCGGTGGAAGGTTGAGACCCTTGAACGCGGGGTGATTGCGGATGCCATCGCCGTTGGCGACCGACCAGAGAATGTCGCCTTTGTTCAAATCGATCGCGACGAGACGCGAGTACGGCGGCTTGAACGGATCGGGCAGACCCTGCGGACCGAATGGCCACGGCGCCTGCTGCTTCACGTACGGCAGCGTCGATTCAGGATGCTGCGATTTGCCGAGCGCGACAACCGTCGGCATATGCGCCGAGGGCACATACAGAATGCCGGTCTCTGGATCGAAAGCCGCGCCGCCCCAGTCTGCGCCGCCATTGGTGCCCGGCACGAGCAGCGTGCCCTTCGGTCCATCCGCGCTGCCGAGCAGAACGGGCGGCGTGTAGAGCGGTCCCGACTTGTACTCGCTGACGATCTTCTTCGCCTCGGCTTTCAACTCCGGCGTGAAGTCGATCAGGTCGTTCTCTGTGACGCCCTGCTGATCGAATGCTGGTGGCTTCGAAGGAATCGGCTGTGTNGGTGAGTACCACTCGCCCGGCACGTTGCCTTGAGGCACNGGCTTCTCGACGATCGGCCAGACGGGTGCGCCCGTCACGCGATCGAAGACGAACACGTACGCCTGCTTTGTGACTTGCGCGACGGCTTTGATGCGACGGCCGTTGACGGTGATGTCGCCGAGCACGGGCGGGGCCGGGATGTCGTAATCCCAGATCCCGTGATGCAGCGTCTGGAAGTGCCACACGCGCTTGCCGGTCTTGGCGTCGAGACAGACGATCGATTCAGCGAAGAGATTGTTCCCGGGGCGAGTGCCTCCGTAGTAGTCGCCCGTCGCTTCCTCGAACGGAAGATAGACGTAGCCGAGTTCCTCGTCCGCGCTGATGAGCGACCATGCGCCGCTGTTGCCTGAATAGGTCCACGAATCGTTCAGCCACGTCTCGTTGCCGAATTCGCCCTTGCGCGGAACGACGTGAAACGTCCACAGCAGCTTGCCGGTTCGCACGTCATAGCCACGCACATCGTCGGGTGGCATCTCCTTCGGGGCGCGTGTGCGCTCGTTGAGGATGTCGGTCGCCGGTGACGGTACGCCAGCGACGACCACGACGTCCTTCACGACCATCGGGCCGCTGCTCCAGCGCCAGCCGGTAATCGGACGCTCGAAGCCTTTGGTCAGATCGACTTGGCCGTTCTCGCCGAAATCTGGATAGCGCTTGCCGGTCTTGGCGTTCAGCGCCACGAGATTGGCGCCGACGTTGGTGACGATGCGCGCGTCGCGGCCGTCGGTCCAGTACGCGAGGCCGCGTGTCGAGCCGCCCCGCGCCGGGCCCTGACCGTCGGGTCGCGGCGGCAGCGAGTCGAACCAGAGCGTCTTGCCGGTGGCGGGGTCGAGTGCGACGACCGCGCCCACCGAACTGCTCATATAGAGCACGCCGTCCACCATCAACGGGGTGTGCTGATAGTTCGCTGGGGCATTCGCATCGGGGAACGAGGCCTTCAGCTCGTCGGGCACACCCGACTTGCGCCAGGCGATCTTCAGGTTCTTGACGGTGTCCTTGTTGATCTGATCGAGCGGCGAGTACTTCATGCCGCCCTTATCGCCGCCATACGCCGCCCAGTCCCGGTTCTTATCCGCCGCGCGGCCAGCCAGTGTCCAGAACCCGAGTGCGACAACGACGATCACACCGAAAGGCAACAACGTGCGGCGCATGAATGGCCTCGTGAAAAGGAGTGTGGGAGGGAGTGTAGCCACGTGATAGCTTATCCTCGGACCGCAACACTGCTATGGCAGCGTGAAGCGGTCGAGGGAGCACTTATACATGAAAACGGCACGAATAACCGTGGGCGCGATGGTCGTGATTGCTGCCGTGGCGCTTGGCATGTCGCTTGGCGACAGCGTCCTCGCGCAGGGTGGCGGCGGCCGCGGTGGTGGTAGAGGACGCGCCGCTGGACCACCGACGTCGACGACTCCACCGGCAGGCGTGACACCACTTCCGGTCGATCTCTTTACCACGAAAAACTTCTATCTCGATCAGAAGTACTGGCTAGACAAACGATACTCCCGCTGCAACACGCCGCGGCAGCTCACCGACATGTGGGCGCGCGAGAACCGGCCCGGGCACTGGGGCGACTGCAACCTCGATCGCCCCGTCAATCAAATCGCCAGCCCATATCCCTACAAGACCGCCGCCGAACACTACCAGGCGCTGATGGCCGAAGCGAAGAAAGCCGGCGGGCCCACCGTGCACACCCGGCAGACGATGCCCGATTGGGACGGCTGGTATCAGCGCGGCGCGCGTGGCGAACAGTGGACGTGGGGACGCAACCTCCAGACCGCGACGATGCTCTCGCTGCTCACGCCCGAGTACCAGAAGCGCATGGTGCAGATGAATTATCACGAGGCTGTCAGCAACGCACCGCAGTGGATGGCGGCGTTCTGCTATCCCGAAGGCTTCATGCGCTGGTGGGCGGAAGCCGCACATGGCGGACCGATCGAAGTGATGGTCACGCCGAACCAGGTGCAGTTCCTCACCGGTATCGCCGACAACCTGCTGCGCCGCGTGCTCGTTGGCCGCAAGCATGTCCAGAAGGTGCCGCAATGGTTTGGCGAGACCGTCGGCTTCTGGAACGGCAACACGCTCGTCGCATGGACCGCGAACGTACAGGGCTGGACGCTCTCGCACTCGATGTTCGAGTTCAGCAACAAGATGGAAACGATCGAGGTGTTCAAGCCATCAGCCGACGGCAAGACGATCACCGTGGAGACGACCTTCTACGATCCCGAAGCGTTCACTCGTCCGCTACATATGGTGACGCCATGGGAAAAGACCCGGTCGCTTGATGATCCCGAGCAGCGGTTCTCCTATGTCGAGTGTCGTGTGCAGAGCACGATCGTCAACGGCGCTGACGGCCGTCCAACGCAGATGACGCCCGTGGACGAAGGTTATATCGATTACTTCGGACGTCCGTGGGCGCAGAACTGGGAATCAAAGTTCGAGCAGGGTTGGAAGAAACCGGAGAACGAATAGTCATGTCACAAGGCGTACAACGAACGGGCTTCATCATCGCGGGTTTCATCATTTGGCTGTCGCAATCGGCGCTCGCACACCATTCATTCGCGATGTACGACATGACGAAGAGTCAGTCGATGACCGGCAAGCTCACACGGTTCATTCCCGGCGGCAATCATGCCCAGCTCGTATTCGAGGTCCTCGGTGACGACGGCAAGCCGCTCACGAAGGACGGCAAGGTCGTCGTGTGGGGTGTCGAGACGGGTTCGGCGGCGACCATTGCCAGAAACGGTATCACCGTGGAGAGCTTCCCGGTCGGCACCGTGATCGGGGTGACGCTGCATCCACTCAGGGATGGCCGCCCATTTGGCGCCGTCGGCGGACCGATCATCCATTGCGGCACGACGATGCCGGCAGGCGGCTGCACCGAGAAGACCGGAAAAGCGTTCGGCGCACCGGCGAACTGAGTACGTTGCCGAACTGAGCTGTAGTGGGGATACGATCGGCGCGGTGGACGCACTAGACCGCGTATGAAGAGGGCGTTTGGGCTGCTCGCGGTCTGGTGTGTCACGGTCATCGTGCCCGGATCCGCGTTCGCTCAGGCCGACACGGCTCAAGTCATCGGGACAGTACGCGATGCACAAGGGGGCGCGATTGCCGATGTGGCCATCGCGGTCCTCAACATCGATACCGGCTTCCTGCGGCGTGCAACGACCGACAGCGACGGCCGGTATCGCGCCACGGCATTACCGCCCGGACGCTATTCGCTGACTGCGGACCGGCAAGGGTTCAGAACCGTTGTCCGTGACGGGTTGATCCTGCTGCTCGGCGCCGAGCCCATCATCGACATCGAGCTTCCTGTTGGCGGATTGAGCGAGAGCCTCGTCGTCACCGCCGACGTGCCCATTGTCAATACAACGACGTCGGCGATCGAGATGCGGATCAACCGCGAGCAGCTCGATCTCCTGCCGCTCTTCGGGCGCAACTACCTTCGACTGCTCAGGCTCACGCCGGCCGCGCAGGCCTTCGGCGACACGTTTACTGGATCGCGAGACCGGTCGAATGAGTTCACGCTCGACGGCGTGGACAACACCAGCGACATCAGCGGCTTTCAGCGGATGGCGGTTGCCCTCGATACGGTGCAGGAATTCCAGGTGCTCGCCAACAACTATGACGCCGAGCATGGCCGGGCGTCCGGCGGAATCATCAACGTGGTGACGCGTCCGGGCATGAACACCCCGAACGGCAGTGTCTTTCTCGCACTCAGCGACGACGCGCTGAATTCACGCAGCCCCTACGCGAGCCGTCAGGTCCCCGAACCGCCGTATCGTCTGACGATATTTGGTGGCAACGCTGGCGGAGCGCTGATGCGCGATCGCTGGCACTACTTCGTCGCCTATGAAGGCGTCAGCGAGGACACACAGTCCGAGGCCACGCAGGTCATGCCCGCGTCCACGGCGGCGTTCTCCGATGTCACGCGCGGGTTCCTCTCGGCCAACGGTATTCCGCTCTCGATCTTCGGGGCGGGTGGCCTGATTCGCCAGGTGCGTCCGGAATACAACGACGGCCACAACATCACCGCACGCATCGACGGGACGCTGACGCTCACGCAAACGCTGACGACGCGATACACCTTCCGCCGTTCGACCACCACTGCGGGCGAGGGCGGCACCCTATTCGACTACAACGGCAGCACCTCACTCGTTCGCGACAACTACGTTGTTGTGACGCACAAGTGGGTGCCCGGATCGAATCGCCTCAACGAGCTGTACTTCCAGGGCGGCCACACGTACTCGAACTTCGACGTCAGGCACCCCTCGCTCACGAACATCGTTGTTCAGGGCGCGTTCTCATTGGGTGGCAGCACGTCGTTCCCACAGGGACGACGCGAGCCGCTGTTTCAAGTGGTGGACAACTTCACGGTGATTCGGAGTGGCGGCCGCACCGGCGATCATGCGATCAAGCTCGGCGCAAACGTGAAGGTGTTTCGATCGGACAGCTTCTTCGATGCCGACTCGCGCGGCACCTACACGTTCGCGAACCTGGCACAGTTCCTCGCCGGCGTGCCCTTCCAGTTCACGCAATTTCGAGGCGATACGCGCCTGGATCGCCCGAACACGCTCTCCGGTTTCTACGTTCAGGATGACTGGCGGCCGCGGCCGGACCTGACGCTGAACCTCGGGCTGCGCTACGACTACGAATCGGCGAAGACCGAAGCCCTCCGTGAGGTAACGGGTCAGCCTGGGCCGGGCATCGGCGGCGACAAGAACAACGTTGCCCCGCGTGCCGGTATTGTGTGGGCACCGGGTGGAAGCACCAGACACGCGATACATGCTGGCGCGGGACTGTATTACGACCAGGTCGTCCTGAACGTCCTCGGCAACGTGCGATTTACGCCACCGAAAGTGATCGGTGTCGTCATCTCGAATCCATCGTTCCCGGATGCGACGTCTGGCTTGGTGAGCGTCCCGCCACCAGCCATTCAATCGATCGACCCGGATCTGACGACACCGTACAACCTCAACACCTCGATCGGGTATCGTCGCGAACTCACCACCAACCTGGGGCTCGACGTCAGTTACGTCTATAACCGCGGCTGGGATCAGGTGATGACGGTCGATCGCAATGCCGGTATTCCTGGCACGGCAAACATCTTCGGTCAGGGTGCGCTCGGCCGGAATCCGTCAATCGCGAGCGATACCTTCAGCACGAACCTCGGGTTCATTCGTTACAAAGGGTTGCTCGTCGATCTTCGGAAACGATTGAGCCGCGGCATCCAGGGCGGTCTCGCATACACGCTGTCGAAGACCGAGGATAACGGCCTCAGCTTCGGATCCGTCATTCAGGTGCCCTCGCGACCCGATCTCAATGACGGCCCGGGCGCGAACGATCGCCGACACGAAATGAAGGCACATCTCGAAGTGGAGTTGCCGTTCGACATTCAGTGGGCGGGGATCCTCGAGCATTACAGCGAGGCGCCGCTCAATGTGAATGCCGCCCGTGATATCAACGGCGACGGCCTGCTGAACGACTGGGTGAACGAGGAGATCTGCCGCACGGTCTCATGCCCCGGCTTCCACTATTCCCGCAACAGCGTGCGCGAGCTATCCACCGAGGACGCGAATCGGCTGCGGTCGCTATTGGGGCTCGCCCCAATCGCGGAGTTCGCCAACAACCCGAAGTATCTCAATCTGAACATGACCCTCCAGAAGACGGTCCGCTTCGGCGTCCGTCGGGCGCGCGCGACGATGGAGGTGCTCAACGTGTTCAACACGCCGCAGCGCGTCATCGGCTCTGCCAGCGCCACGTCCGCGCTCTTCGGCACCTACGTGGCCGTCGTCCAGCCTCGGGCCCTCCAACTCACGTTCCAGTTCGACTGGTAGGAACTGGTTCGTGGTTCGTGGTTGGTAGTTGGTGGTCTACCCCCAACCACCAACCACCAACTACTAACCACTGAAACGTTCTTCCGGCAGGTGTCACTTGTCCGTATTCAGGGTCGAAGCCTGACATACGGGAGAACTCACATGACATCTGCGCGCCGTTCCCCCCTCTTCCTGACCGTGGCGCTGACCGTGGCGCTTCCGCTCGTCGCCCTGCCGGCAATCGCCCAAACGCCAACGCAGAAGCCACCCGCACCTGCGCGGCCCGCGACCGCCAAGCCGTCCACCGCCAAACCGTCCACTGCCAAGCCGTCCACTGCCAAGCCGGCGCAGCCGGCGGCGCCCGAGGCGGTCAAGGCTCCGGCTCCGCCACCGCCGCAGGACGTCCGGTTCAAGTCGGTCTACACAAATGGCGAGATGAAGACCGAGAGCGTCACCTATATCAAGGGGGCACGCGAGCGGTTTGAGTTCCAGGACATGGTGCTGCTCAAGCAGCCCGATCAGAAGCGCACGATTCAAATCAGCAAGTCCGCCAACACCTATCTCGTTGCGCCTGAGGGCATGGTCGCCCCAGGTGTCCCGGTTGCCGCGCCTGCCGGTCCTCCCAAGCCACCCGGCGTCATCATGGTTGCCACGACCATCGTTGACACGGGCGAGCGTAAGCAGGCGTTTGGTCAGCAGGCCCGTCACGTGAAGCTGATGATCGACAAGCAGCCGATGGCCGGCGCCTGCGACACCAGCAAGCAACGCATCGAAACCGACGGCTGGTACATCGACAATCCACCTTCGATTGCGAATCGTCCGTCGCCGTCGGAGCAGACCCCGCCCTCACCTGACGGCTGCACCGATCAAGTCCAGGCGACGAGCAACGGCGACCCCAAAGTGCTCGGATTCCCGATCGCCTATTCGACGACGTTGACCGGTGACGATGGCAAGCCTGTGGTCTCGTCGATGGAAGTGACCGAGTACGAGCCGACGACGCTCGATGCCGCGCTGTTTGAGATCCCATCTGGTCTCAACGCGGCAATGAACATCCGCGAGATGTCGAAGGCGTTGAACGACGCGAATGAAGCGAAGCTGGTGGCCGCGAACGCCGCGCCTCCGGTGGCACCGGCAGCCAAGACGCCGGGCGTCGTCCGCATCGCTGTCCCCGAGTTCACCAACAAGACGTCGCAGGCTGTGGACACGCGTGCGCTCCGTCAACGTTTGATTGGTGACCTCACCGAAGCGAAGTTCGAGGCCGTTCCGATGCCAGCGGGTTCGCCCACGGAATTGCAAAAGCGCGCCGGTGAGATCGGTGCCGACTACGTCTTGTTCGCGGAGGTCAGCGAGTTGAAAGCGAACAAGCCAAGCGCATTCGGTGGACTGATGAAAGCCGCGGGCGGCGTTGCCGGCGGACGCGCTGGTATGGCGGGCGCGGCAGCAGGCGCAGCGGCCGGCGCAGCGGGCGGACCGCCGAAGGAAACCACTGAATCGAGCATTGCGGTGAAGCTCCTTCAACCGGACGGCAAACAGCGGTTGTCCACGACGACGAAGGGCAAGGATGGCAGTGGCTTCAGCTTGAAGAGCGGCCTCGGGGTCGCGAAGTTCGCGGGCGGGATGTATCTGAGCATGATGGCGGGCCCGATGATGTTCTCGAAGATGGCGGGTGCCGGTGCCTTCAGCAACATGGGCGGCATGGGCATGCTCGGCAACCCGTACCTCTATCAGATGCAGGGTGCGGGCTTGAGCGGTCTCGGCAAGAACGCGGGTATGGATGCCACGGCTGGCGCCGCCGCATACATGATGCAGACGGGGATGGCGATGAACAACCTCGGTGGATTCGTCGGCGTGCCGGGGCAGGGACCGTCGTACGACGAGTCGCTCGGCGAAGCGGTGCAGAACGCGGCCAAGGCCGTGCAGAAGTCGCTCGAGAAGAAGTAGGAGTCAGCGATGTCGAAACGATTCGTGGTTGGGTTATCACTGACTCTCGCGTCCGTCGCCGTTGCGCAGGCGCAGAGCGTGCGCACACCAGTCGCGCCGCAGGTTGCCGTCCCGGCGCAGGCCGACATGATGAAATTCCAGACCGCGATGGTTGCGGCGCAGGCCGCGGCGGTGAAGCCTGGCGATGAGGCGTTGCCCTGCGAAGCGTTGCAGACAGAGCTCGTCTCGACAATGCAGGACCCCGCGATCCTGACGTATGCCGCGAAGACCAACGCCGCATACGCGAAGGAACTCGAGGCACAGCAGCAGAAGAAAACACCAATGGCTCCACAAGCCGCAGCGGCGATGGCTGCTGCGCTAGTGCCGGGCGCGGGCATGGCGGGAATGCCGACGATGCCGCAGGTGACCCCCGGCCAGCCGATGACGCCGCAACAGATGCAGCAGGCGATTGCCGCACAGCAGCAAGCCTCGATCGCGTACATGAATCAGCTCGCGCCAATCATGCCGGCACTGATGCGAAGCCAGCGCGTCACGATGCTGGGAATGACGAAGAACTGCACGTGGGCCACGGGCGGTCTCAGCCTGAATCCGGGCGCGGCGGTGCCCGGTCCGACTCCGCCGGGAATCGCTGTCCCGCGTTCTCGCTGAAAGGGTGACGTCATGGCCAATGTTGTCGAACGTGCAAAGAGCGTGTGTCTCTCGCCAGATTCGACCTGGGCGGCGATTGCCACTGAGCGCGCAGAAACGGCGGCGCTGATCACGGGTTACGTGCTTCCGCTTGCTGGCGCGGCAGCGATCGCGCAAGCGATTGGTGTTGCGGTAGTGGGGCAGAACTTCGGCCTGCTCGGCACCTACCGCATGCCCATCACGAGTGCCTTGGGTATGGCCGTGGCGAGTTTGGTCTTTGCCGCGGTCGGTGTGGTGCTGATCTCGATCATCATCGATGCGCTTGCGCCCATCTTCGGCGCCGAGAGAAGTCGCGAGCAGGCGCTCAAGGTGGCGGTGTACTCGGCGACGCCAGTGTGGATTGCCGGGTTGTTACAGGTCGTCCCGGTTCTCGGCGTCCTCGCACTGATCGGAGCGCTTTATGCGCTCTACGTGCTCTATCTCGGGTTGCCTCGACTCATGAAGTGTCCCGCCGACAAGGCCCTCGTGTATTTCGGGACGGTCATCGCCTCCGCG
>Ga0065712_10068485_pt1 | contig 10346 bp, 8 predicted proteins | sample MisRhiReplicate1_FD_59099 | JGI IMG/M metagenome (GOLD analysis project Ga0065712, IMG submission 59099) | Miscanthus rhizosphere microbial communities from Kellogg Biological Station, MSU, sample Rhizosphere Soil Replicate 1: eDNA_1 v3... | ecosystem: Host-associated > Plants > Roots >...
GCTTCCAGAGGCTGCCGGTAACGGCAGCCTTTTTTCAACAACACTGTCGGAAGCATTTTCGCAATGCTATTTCGGAATCGGCACCGCCGCCAATTAGTCCCAACGCTTTGATATCGCACTATGGCGTCCGAATCGTTACCACCTAGATACGGACTTGCATGAGATCGCGGCCGACACTTTCGTTAACCCAATGCGTGCCGGAAAAGCACCGCTCGGCTGCGCAAACTTACGCAGATTTGCGTGAATTTCCCGGTAAGGGATCGACAATGGCGGGGGACAATTGGCAATCACATTGGAACGCAATTTTCTTTGAGCCCGGGTGATGGAAGTCTCAATAAACGGGCAGCAGTATCGATTCGAGGATGGCATTTCAGTGCTGGAGGCATGTCGTTCCGCTGGAATCGACATCCCTACTCTCTGTCATGATGAACGATTGAAGCCAATAGGCAGTTGTCGCATGTGCCTGGTCGAGATCGAGGGAAAGTCGCATCCAGTTCCGGCCTGTAACACTCTACTCGCTGATGGGATGTCGATCTCGACCCATACGGCTGCACTGGAGAATGAGCGACGAATGATCTTGAAGATGCTGGCCCAGGATCATCCGTGCGAGGGCCTTCAAGAATCAACTAACAAGCCCTTTTACCACCAGGCGCTGCGATATGGTTTGAGCGAAAGTGATTTCAACGGAACGAATGAACCACACCTCGTTGACGACTCTCATCCTTACATTCACGTCGACATGTCCAAATGCATTACTTGCTACCGCTGTGTACGCATCTGCGAAGAAGTTCAAGGGCAGTTTGTGTGGCAGATACTTAATCGCGGTCACGATACGAGGATTGTCCCTGATTCCGGAACAACCCTCGGCGCAAGCTCCTGCGTTAGTTGCGGCGCTTGCGTAGACACTTGCCCAAGTGGGGCGCTTGAAGATAAGTCGACACTCAAGGGTGAGACGCCAACAAACTGGACTCGCACAACATGCCCTTATTGTGGCACTGGTTGCGAGCTGAATCTCGGCACACATCGGAATCAGATAATTTCAATAAAGCCGGTGGTTGATGCTCCCGTGAACCATGGTCATCTATGCGTCAAAGGACGTTTCGCCTTTGATTTTGTGCATGCTGCCGACCGGATTACCGTTCCGATGCTTCGAACTAACGACGGATGGCGGCCACTTTCGTGGAACGAGGCGATCTCGTTTACAGCCACGCGCCTGCAGCAAATCGCGAAAGAACATGGTCCAAATAGTATTGGGGTGCTTGGCTCCGCCCGCGCAACGAACGAGGAGAACTATCTTGCGCAGAAATTCGCGCGCGTCGTAATCGGTACGAACAACATCGACTGTTGCGCTCGCGTCTGCCACACGCCCACAGCCGCGGCGATGAAGCTGATGTTGGGCACAGGCGCCGCCACGAATTCTTACAACGATATTGAGAAAGCACAAACGATTCTGGTCTGCGGCGCTAACGTTACATCGAACCATCCAATAGTTGGAGCTCGCATCAAACAAGCAGCGTTAAAGGGCGTCAGACTGATAGTCATCGACCCTCGACGAATCGAACTGGCTCGCTATGCCACGATTCATATTCAACCGAAACCAGGCACAAACATTCCTCTCTTGAATGCGATCGCGTGCGCTATCGTGGAAGAACGATTGGTCGACTACCAATTTGCGGCTGAACGTATCGCTGAGTGGGATGAGTTTTGTGAATTCATCAAGGAGTTCACTCCCGAAAAGGTGGCGGCTATCTGCGGAGTTGAAGCAGATCTTATTCGGCAGGCGGCGCGAATTTATGCAACAGCGAAGCCTGCAATCTGTTTTCACGGTTTAGGAGTTACGGAACACACGCAAGGCACTGAAGGCGTAATGTGTCTCGTGAACCTGGCACTGCTCACCGGCAATTTAGGCAAGCCTGGCGCTGGTATCAATCCGCTACGAGGCCAGAACAATGTGCAGGGCGCTGCACACATGGGCTGCGATCCGGGAATACTTACCGGTAGTATTTCCTTACCTGATGCGCGTTTACGGTTCGAGAACGTGTGGCACGCGCCAGTCCCTCAAACGCATGGTCTCAATCTTCTGGAAATGATGGACGCGGCCGAAACGGGTGAACTGAAAGCACTATGGACCATTGGGTACGACATTGCATTGACAAACGCTAACTTTACGGCAACCGAACGCGCATTGAACTCACTTGATTTCGTCATTGTGCAGAACATGTTCATGAATGAAACTGCGCGTCGCTTTGGATCCTTATTCCTTCCTGCAACCTCATCGTTTGAGAAAGACGGCACGTTTATGAATGCCGAACGTCGTGTGCAACGTGTTCGAAGGGCGATTGAACCTGTCGGTGAATCAAAGCCTGACTGGAAGATCATTTGTGAAGTAGCGGCGGCGATGGGTAAGGATCAGTTTTTCCGATATCGCTCGGTGGAAGACATCTGGAATGAGATCCGCGTGGTTTGGCCGGTGGGATATGGCATCACCTACAAGCGTCTTGAGAATGGAGGTCTGCAATGGCCTTGTCCAGACGAAGGTTATCCTGGAACAGAAGTCATGCACGTCGAGAGCTTTTCACTCGGAAAGAAAGCCGCACTGCGTCGAGTTTCTTACCGCCCCACCGAAGAAAAAGTCGATGAAGAATTTCCTTTTCTGCTGATGACTGGAAGAACCTTGCACCAGTTCAATGCCGGCACAATGACGATGAGAACACCAAACAGGATATTAAGACCTTCAGACTTCCTTGAGATCGCGCCTGTAGACGCCCAGAAGCTCCAGCTTCAGAAGGGCGAACGGGTGCTGATCAAAAGTCGTTATGGCTCGGCCTCGCTGCCGATTCGAATCACTCGGCGAATTAAGCCGGGCGAGTTGTTTGCGACCTTTCACGACGCAAAGGTGTTTTTGAATCGTGTGACCAGTCCTCACCGTGATCGCTATGTTAAGAGTCCGGAATACAAGGTTACTGCTGTCAGAATTGAGAAAGTCGAATCGAGGGCATGAAGATTGCGGTTCGTTAATGAACGACTTGCATCCTCAATCCGCTCTCTGCGGATGCGAACCGTCGTAGATCAACACCTCGATTCCGATAGGTAGAAGGGAACTGAGTTCTTTCGCCGCAAACAGCGGCACACGAATGCAACCATGACTGGCAGGCCTCGTCGGAATGGAGAAACTGCCGTGAATTGCGATGCCGTTGAAGACGTAATTTGGATAGTACATCAGCCCGAGAGAGCTCAGGCGCCAGCCCTTGATTTTTCGCAGCACCTTGAAAGTGCCTGTTGGGGTGCGCGCACGATGGATTTGACCGTGGTCCATATAGAGCTGCCCGTTACCAGTCGAGACTGGCAGTATGCGCATGACCTCGCCGCTCTCGTCGACGACAAACAGTACTTGTCGTTCCAAATCGATCTCGGCGTGAGGATAACGCCCATGCCGCGGCTGTGGACGTGTCGCAGCGCGCAAAGCATTCAATTCGTCTAAAGTGAGTTTTCCGGTTCGTGCACGTCTCTCAACCTTCTGGAACGCTATCAAGGCGTGTCGCGAATCAGAATCAAATTTGCCGTCGACTGGACCGGCCCAATAACCCAATTCCCATAGCCGCTGTTCCGCCTCGAGTTTTTCCTGCGTACTCAATTCTTGTGCAGCACGCCTTAGAGATATGTGACCACGTGCGCCGCTTGAACCATAGCTAGCAATCCCGAACGTCAAGATGAGCGCAACTGGAAGAATTCGGCTTATCCAGATCTTTAGCATCGTCTTGTTGCCGAGCACGAGTGAACGTCCTCCGGCAATAACCAATAGCAACGGATATGCCTGCTACATCGTCTTTGAAAATCGGCAAAGTGGCGTGAAATGCGGAGAAATTCAGCGTGGTTTCACTCAATCACTGCGGACGTTTTCGCAGTAACCAAAAAGATTTGGACTGCGGGTCCGTGTCGCACATTGAGCGGAAGCGTCGAGCCATTAAGGCTCTCCCAGTAAGCCTTGAAGCGATCGACGTCTATATTCTGTCGATCCTCCAATAGAAATTCGACCAGTTGAACGTGAATCGGATGCGCATCTTCCGAAAGGTTCTGGAAGTACCACGCTTCCGTCGTACCGACATTTGGAAGCTCGGTGATATCAGCATCAAAATGCTGACCATCGATCAATACAGCTACCGGCTCACCAACATCGCTTTCCTGTTCGTTGAGTGAAGAGCTTCGGATTCCCGATGCCCTCGGTTTCAACGAACGTGGGAATATCGATTAGCTTCGTGGGCAAAGCCTGCGGATGCACCGGCGTCGTGTTCAGCACCTCAAACTGCATAACCTGACCGGTGGTGTTTGGATCGTTAGGATCGCCATCCGGGAATGGTTGATTGGCAGTGTTCTGAAGAATGATTTTTGTTCCCGCAGCCAGGCTGCGAATATTAGTAGACCAAAAATCTTGCTACGTTTTTTCATTGATTTTCCTCCTTGCGGAAAACGGTGGAAGGGACTTCCGTGTAAGAAAATGCGAGGTGAAAACCGCACCCGAGGCTCGATCTTCTGGGATTTTGGGAGGTGGTTAGGAAAACCTGAGACTGGGTAAGGAGTTGAACGGCTCCTAACGCGCGTCTACGTCAAGAATATTTGTGAGTACAGTTCGAACAACTTGGATCACGCGTGCTTCGGGCGCAAGATGTTCCAGGCCAGATAGGCTCCCAACAAAGCACAAACAAACCCGAAAGCGACTACAGCCGTTCATGGGGAAAGTTTCGCAAGAGGTGCGTGGAAAATCGCGCAAAAACTGGCCAAAGCCTCGTGCAACGCGGCTTCTCTCAGCAAACCAGCCTTGAACCCACCGTATTTGCAGGGCACAAACCTTGCCATTCGGACATACCGAGGTGGCCGAATGATTCAAGTCAAACGCATTCTTTGTCCCACGGATCTGTCAGACGAATCAGACGAAGCGTTGCGCTATGCAGTCGCGTTGGCGCGTATCTACGAAGCAAAGCTCTTCCTGCTTCATTGCAGCGAACAGGATTCTCTCACCGAGGAAAAAGACGAAGAGAAGTTGAAAACACAAATGAATCGATTGTTCGTCGAATCGCTTGTACCTCACCTTGGTCTCGCCACTTTGAATGAGTTGGATTGGTACGGACTGCTCCGAAACAACGTTAACCACATTGGAAACACGATCATCCGAGAGGCCGTGGTGCAGCAGGTGGACTTGATCGTAATGCGGTCACGCCGCCGGCCACGGGCCGCAGTACTGCTTGGCTCGACTGCCGAAACGGTTTGTCAAAACGCTCCTTGTCCGGTGCTGGTGACGCATCCGCTTGAACGCGAGTGGGTAAGCATGTCGAGTGGTGAAATTGATCTTAATCGCATTCTCATTGCGCATGACTTCTCGCGCGACTCAGAAACCGCGATGAATTTTGGTATATCGCTGGCCCAGGAATACCAGGCCGAGGTGCATTTGATGCATGTGCTCGCCACGGACGGGCACGAAGAACCCGAGCTCGCATGGTCATCGTCCAGCTCAGGGAATGCCTATACATTCACCGCTCGGAAATTGCAGCAGACGCTACCGAAGGAAGTTAGTTTGTGGTGCAACTTCGTCAACGTCGTGCGTTGCGGCAAAGTTCACGAAGAGATTCTGACTTACGCCAGGGACCATGAGATAGACCTCATTTGCGTTGGCGTCAGTGGCAGTGATTGGCCGCTGGACAATTTACTGGGCTCAAACGTCGATCGTGTGCTCCGTGAGGCCCCATGTCCGGTTTTAGTTGCGGGTTACAGAAATCATCATGATTCGAACGTAAGAAACTAAGGAGGGATTATGTCAACACTTCGCTCTCATATCGATCACAACCAGCAAAGACTTCCTGCTGTCACACCGTTTCCAACTGATGAGAATTTGCATGAGGTTCGCTGTGGAATGTGCGCCAAAGAGCTTTTTGTGGATGAGGACGGCTATCGTCTTTACATGGAAGCGTTAAATTCGGGTCTGGATAATCCGTTTCGCTGTGAAGTCTGCAACGAAGAGTACGACGACCTCGCTTACGAGGGATAAACTCAGCGGCGCACACCAATCAACGGGGACGGCACAACCGTGGCTACTCGAATTCGAGCATCGAGAATGGTGGCGCCCGACTCATTCACTACAAACGGATTACAATCGAGTTCCGCGATCTGTGGGATATCTTCAACCATCGCGCTAACTCGGAGCAGACCTTCTTCGAGAGAGGCAATATCAGTTGGCGCACTGCCCCGGAAGCCAGTCAGTAACGGATAAGTCTTCAGCTCACGAATCATGTCGGACGCGTCTTCCTTTGAAAGCGGAGTAATGCGTACCGACACATCTCGCAACAGTTCCACCTGGACGCCGCCGGCGCCGCACGCCACCACCGGTCCAAACTGTGGATCGTGCACCACGCCAACCAACATTTCCACACCGCGTTGAGCCATGCGCTGGACCACAAAGCCCGATGGCACGTGTCCTCTTGAACTCAATACCTCACTCATTTCATGTGCTGCCGCGCGAACTGCATCAGAACCGCTGAGATGAAGCCTGACTGCACCTGCTTCAGTTTTATGTAGCAGATCGGGAGCGATGGCCTTGAGAGCCACTTCTCGGCCAATCTGTTCTGCTGCTATACCGGCTTCATCCGCGTTCGCGACGATGCGTTGCTCAATCAACGGCAAGCCATAGCAGGAAAGAAGTCCGGCAACCTCGTCCGGCCTCAACCAGCCTTCTCCGCGTACAAGTGCGGCAGCAACAATCGCCGCGGCCTCATCAGCGCGAATATCTTCGAACCGTCCGGGATAAGTTTCGCGGCGTTCACGCCATTGTTGATAACGCGTTGCACGAGCCAAAGCGATCGCAGCGGTTTCAGGAAATGAGTATGACGGAATCCGGATGGATGATTCTCGCAACTCAACCGGCGCTGGTTGTGCCGAAAGAAAGACGCTGAGTAGTGGTTTACTCTCATCGATGTGGGGGATGGCTTGCACGATTGCTGTCGCCACATCGCCGGCACGTGTAACGAGTGGCGGAGTAAAGATCACGATCAGCGAATCGACGTTGTCGTCATTGCCCACGATTTCGAGAGCTTGCCGGTAATGGTCAGCGGGCGCCGAGGCAATCATATCGACCGGATTTCCCACGCTTGCCCCAGCCGGAAGAAACGCACGCAATCTGGCCTGGCTGCTCTCTGATAAAACAGGGACCACAAGCTCACGGGCCTCGCAGGCATCGGCGCAAAGAATCGCAGGGCCACCGGCGTTGGTGATGATTCCGACTCGATTTCCTTTCGGCAGCGGTTGGTTTGCGAGCAAGGATGCAACATCGAACAGCTCGGCTAACGTGTCCGTGCGAACGACCCCGGCTTGTCGGAATAATGCATCGACCGTGACGTCAGACGCCGCGATCAGCGCGCCCGTGTGCGAAGTAGTAGCGCGAGCACCGGCAGCAGAGCGTCCACTCTTCACCACTGCGATCGGCTTCTTTCGTCCAACCCGGCGTGCAATCTCTGAAAACTTCCGCGGATTGCCAAACGACTCGAGGTAGAGAAGCATCACGTCAGTATTGTCGTCGGCCTCCCAGTAACGTAAGAGATCGTTTCCGGAAATATCAGCTTTGTTACCGACAGAGACAAAGGTCGATATTCCCAGGCCAAGCGAGCCGGCAAACTCCATGATCGCCAGACCGAGCGCGCCACTCTGCGATGAGAAACCGACTCGCCCACGTGGCGGCACTCTCGGAGCAAACGTCGCATCAAGCAGCACTGCCTGGTTTGTATTGGCGATGCCCATGCAGTTTGGACCAATCAACCTCATGCCGGCGCCGCGACAAACATTCATCAGCTCAGCCTGACGGGCTTTTCCTTCTTTCCCCGTTTCCGAGAAGCCGGCTGAGATCACAACCAGGGCTTTAACACCCTTTCGGGCACACGCTGCCGCAACTTCAACCACCTTTGCAGCGGGCACAACGATAACCGCGAGGTCTACCGGACCGGGAATCGCTTCAACTGACGAATACGCAGAGACATTCTCGATCTCACTGGCAGCAGGATTAACCGGATAAACCGCACCTTTGAATCCATAATTCAACAGGTTATGAAAGATTTCACCGCCGATCGTGCCACGTTGACGCGATGCGCCAATCACCGCCACGGCTCGTGGTTCGAAGAAAAGCTTCAATGCATTGACGGATGCGATCGACTCCCGGTATTCGAACTGCTTGCGAGCTTCATCAGTAAAAGAGGTTGGGAAAACAACGTGGAGTTGACCCGCATTCGCGCTAACCTCTATCGGAAACCCAGATGCTCGAAACACGTGCAGCATTGAGTGGTTGGCTGCCACCACGTCGGCCTCGAACACTTCGATTCCGTTTGACGCGGCTATTTGCGCAAGTTGACCCAGCAAAATCGTGCCCAGTCCGCGTCCCTGAAAGTCGTTCGCAATGGTGAAAGCCACCTCGGCCCGCCTATCGTCAATAGCAGCATAGAAGGCGTGACCCACCACCCGCTCATCATCACCACTACAGGCAACCAGTCCAAACGCGTGGTCCAGGTTCGCCTCACGATGAGCTTCCGCGGCTAGTCCAGCGCTGTTCTGCAAACAATAAAATCGCAGCCAACGAGAGTCTTCGGAAAGTGAATTCAACAACGCGCAGAGGCCGGCTTCATCCGCCGGCTGCATCGCGCGAATGCGAACGGTTGAACCGTCACGCAACACTACATCGCCAATATCCGCACCTCCTTAGGACCAAAAACTACGTGTGGTGTCTGACGCTCGTACGACTTCCACCGTGCAGTGTGCACGTGCGGCAACGGCGGCGGAAATGCTGCCGAGCACAAATCTTTCAACGCGGTTGCTGAAACCCGCGGAACCAACAAAGATACAGTCAGCGTGCCACTCTTCTGCGGCCTTGCAAAGTTCCTGCTTTGGATCACCTTCTCTGAGTACGCAACTAACTTTGATTCCGGCCTTATGCAGGATATCGAGGGAACTTTTTGAGATCTTCTCAACCCACGCTCGTTCTTCTTGTCGATCCTCCTCGATCATCTTGCCGACTGGAGGAATAATTTTTCCTAAGATGTCAGGTGCTATGGGATCGTCAACCATGATCACTTTGACTTCACTTTGTGGGGGCCAGTTACGCGCGGCAACAGCCTTCAAGGCTTCCTCGCTTGCCGGCGATCCGTCGGTACCCACAATGATTCTTACCGGCGAATTTGGCTCCTCGACTCGACCGCGTGCGATTCTTACCGAGCAGCGAGACTCAGTCAGTACCCGCTGGGAAACACTACCTAGAACGAACCGTCCAAGAGCTGTGCGTCCATGAGAACCAACCACAATCAGATCCGGATTCCACTCATCGGCTTTTGCAACCAGCTCCCAGGCCGCCGATCCACATGATGAATCAGCGCTCACTTTCCAATCTGGAAATTTGGCCTGCACGCGGTCGCGTACGCGTTCAGCTAGTAGCAGCGCTTCCTTTGCCGCAGCACAGTGTTTTGAAAAATCGCGCTGCAACTCGGCGGGTGACGTCGCGTTTCTCGCCTCTTCGAGGATTTCGTAACTCGAGGGCGGTGGTGGCGGAAGCCAGACTTCGGCAACGGTCATGATGTGAAACTCACCCTCGCGCGGTAATCCAGCCTGGGTCAGATCATCGAGTGCCGCATCCGCGCATTCGGAACCGTCGTAGCCAATGAGAATCTTCATCGTAATTAACCTCGTGCCGAGAATTGAACCAGAGGCTCAAATTGCAGAACCGCAAGAGTCGTACCCGGCTATATCAGCCGGACTTAATGTTCAGTTTCTCTGGGTTGTGGACTTTTACTCAACACAGTGCGCAAGCTTACTCACAACCGCTCTGGCAAACTCACGATCTTCTGCAAACACTGGCTTTGCACAAAAAGTCGAAATCGAATGATATTTCTTAGCCTGCGATAGCAGGCGTAAGCATAAAGCCTGGGGCGCAAGCCCCAGGTTAACGTGCCAAATAAAAGGGCCGGAGCCCGCAATAGCGGGCGAAAGACTGGGAATTTCACGCTGTCGCCCGTTTTCACGGGCTCCGGCTTGTCTTTGTGATCTGATCCTGGGGCTTGCGCCCAGGCTTTATGCTTACGCCTGCTTCGCAGGCTGAGTGACTTTGTACAAAGCAGCAAACACTAGTTGATTCAAATGGCATATCCCTTGCGCTTCGTTATCGGAAATTGCAGCAAACAGAATCGAGGAGGAGTGATCCGAACACGCAAAATGGTAAAGTCGAAGAAAGGAGTTAAACATGGAAACCGCGGTAGGCTCAATGATAGCAATTGCATTACTGGCTGCGGCTTTCTGGTTCGGCATTCGCTGGCTGGTTCGGTCCT
>Ga0065712_10000562_pt1 | contig 10341 bp, 17 predicted proteins | sample MisRhiReplicate1_FD_59099 | JGI IMG/M metagenome (GOLD analysis project Ga0065712, IMG submission 59099) | Miscanthus rhizosphere microbial communities from Kellogg Biological Station, MSU, sample Rhizosphere Soil Replicate 1: eDNA_1 v3... | ecosystem: Host-associated > Plants > Roots >...
GCGCGGACATCGTGTGGATTGAGGAAGCAAGGACCATCAAGGGTCGTTCGATGGAAGTTCTTCTTCCAACGATTCGTAATGAAGGATCGGAGCTGATCTGGACCTGGAACCCAGAGCTTCAGACCGACCCAGTTGACTTTTACTTTCGCGGCACCGGTGCCCGCCCGGGTACCTGGAGCCCACCGCCCCGTTCTATCGTTACCTTTGTCGACTATCACGACAACCCATTTTTCTATCAGACTGAGCTGCCGCATGAGATGGAAACGCTCAAGCGCGGCAACCCCGCCCGCTATCGGCACGTCTGGCTGGGTGAGTATGATACCAAGCATGAGTCTAAGGTCTTTACCAACGTGCGTATCGCGCGCTTGGACACTGGCGGCGCACCGCCCCGCTACGGCATGGACTTTGGTTTCGGCACGGACCCCAGTTTCATCGTCAAGGTCTACGTTAGCGAGCGCCGCCGCCAGGTTTACGTCGCGGCGGAGGCTATGGGCCGGGTGACCATGGATGAGCTACCCACCCTGGCGCGCAGCGTTATCGAGAATGAGAACGACCAGATTCGCGCCGACTCCAGCCAGCCCGGGACGATTGAGTTCATGATGGCGCGCGGCTTGAATATGGTGGCGGCCAAGAAAGGTCACGGTTCTGTCAAGTCAGGGATCAACTGGCTTCAGGGATATGAGATCGTGATTGACCCGTCCTGCGAGGCTATGCGTGAGGAAGCGCGGCTTTACAGTTGGATGACGGATCGAGTGACCGGGCATATCCTTTCGACCCCGGTCGACGCCAATAACCACGGCTGGGATGCGGTTCGTTACTCCATCGAAGATTTATCCTTGATGGGCTTAACGGATGACGAGGACGGTATCGACCCGAACGATGGTGTGATACACCTACGGTGGTAGCTATGGCAATGACAACGTGTCCTGATTGCGCCGGTACCGGCGATTGTACCGAATGTGGCGGGACGGGAAAGGTGGGCGGAGCGACTTGTCCCGAGTGCGACGGTACTGGTAAATGCGCCGAGTGCGACGGTGAGGGCGAGATGGAGGAAGAGGAGGAGGGTGAGGGCAACGTGAATGTGGTCGTGGTTGTGAATGAGGCTCGCAACCTGGCGCGTAAAAGGTTCACGTCTCATGAGGCTCGCAGCCTTAGGTACAAGTCTCTTGAGGCTAGGGGTCAAGTTCGTAGGAGGTAGGACATGGCCAAGCTTAGCTCAAAGCGCCGTAAGCGGCTACCCAAGTCCAGTTTTGCTATTCCCAGTAAGCGTGCCTATCCAATCCATGACCGGGCGCATGCCTCGAATGCCTTGGCACGGGTATCCCAGCACGGCACTCCAAGCCAGAAGCGCACGGTGCGGGCCAAAGTCTGTTCGCGTTACCCGTCGCTACCGAGCTGCAAGTGAAGCGGCTTCAGGTTGTGTTGCGCGAGGCCGCGCTAGAGCCTCATTTGTTTGACTGTCCGGCACATCATTACCTTTGTACGTGCGGGCACGACGAGAAGATTAATAAGCTGTTACGTCAAGCAGCCAATCGTATCGAGGAACTTGAAGAAAAGGACATGTAACATGGGATGTGGTTGTGGTAAGAGTAGCTACGCGCCGCGTCGATCTTCGATGGTAGTGTCGCGGTCGAGTCATGAGCCTGCGTCGCGTCCCCCGGCGCGCACGATGAATCCGCCGCCCGCGCCGTCCATGACTAGCCGCACGCCCCCTCATATCGTTCAGAGTGCGGCGCTGGCCGCTCGGCGTACAACTCTGCGGCGTCAGGTCTAGTTATGGGCTGGATGGACTTCCTGCGCAAGGCGAAGCCGGTACGTCCAGAGAGTGACGAACCGGATTCCCCGATGTATGTTGGGGGTCAGCCGGTACGTCTGCTTTCATCTACGGCGATTATGTCGGCCGAGACGGCTGTGCGCCGGGTGCCCCAGCTGTTTCGTATTACGAACTTTGTCGCCAGCGCCGTTCAGTCTGTTCCATGGTACTGCGAGGAGGATTCGGACCTGCTCAAGTCTGAGCGGGCCGCCCCTACCGCGATTAAGCCGATCAACAATCTATTGAAGTCCCCCAACGATACCTTCACCAGTCAGCAGTTCCAGTACTGGTTGACGCTCAATCTTCTCTTGTACTCGCGGGTTCATTTCAAGGTAGGCATGGGGTCGACCGGCCCGAATGGTTTGTACCCGCTAGCCGCCAAGTACGTTTCGGGCGTGTTGAATAATCGGGGTACGATTGAAGCTTATGAATATGGGCAGGGGGACAGCAAGGTCACGTTGCCGACGCGACGCACGGCAGAGCGCCGGGGTGGAGCATCAGCCTATGCGGCGGAGATTAGTTTCCCGTCGATTTCGGGACTGATCGAGTATCAAAAGATGCCCGCCGCGATTGAGAGTTTATCCCATCCATTGCTTATCATTACTGCGCTGATGCAACGTGCCCTGGATACCGCATCGGGTCACCCCAACGTCAAGTATGTGATCACGGCTGAAAAGACCTTGACGCGGGCGCAACGCGCTGCGCTGGAGCGTCATCTGGCCGACGCGGGGCCACAGGATGAATACAGTGGTACGATTCTATTTCTGTACAATACCTCGGTCCAGGTTCACACGCTTGATAATCATCTGGGTGATATCCATTCTAAAATTCCAATGGACGATATGACGCGCCAGATCGCGGGCGTGTTTGGTGTTCCTATCGCGCTGCTAGGGCTGGGTAGCTCGGATGCGGCGAAGTATTCAAGCAATTATAATGAGTCGCGTCTGAGTTTCTGGCAGGACACGATTGTGCCCAGCTATCTCACGCCAATCGCGGCGGGTATGACGGCGGCGATCTGCCCGCCGGGAGCTAAGATCAACTTTGATCTGGATCAGGTGCCAGCTCTGTGGGAGGGGCGCGCCAATCTGGGCGTGAAGTTGACTAAGACCAACTTCATCACTACGACAGAGAAGCGCTCTATTCTAGGGTTTGGACCGGATAAGAGCCTGCCTGAGCTTATTCCTATTTCAGGCACTCTAGAGCCTTCCGACGCTACCGACACTACTGAACCCACTGACACTACTGATACCACAGATAAGGTCGTGTCTATACACGGGAGGCCATAATGGCAAGGCGTGATGACTATAAGGCCGGGGATCGAATCGAACTTGACATGGGGTTCAAGGCGGATGTGGTAGACGCCGATATTCCGGATGGATTCATCAAGGGGATTGCTTCGGCCGCCTCCACCGATGCTTACGGGCACAAGGTGCTGGCGGGGGCGTTCGATGATTCAATTAAGATCAAGGGTCTGAACGGCCCTACGGGGGTCAAACTCCTCGCATTTCACGATTGGTCGAAGCCAGCGGGGGTGATTAAGCAGCTTCAGACCGTCGACGGGAAACTGCGCATCGAGGCGCAACTTTCCCTCAAGGCCCAGTACGTGCGTGACCTGTACGAGGTTACCAAGGATATCGGCGGCCTGAACTTCAGTGTGGGCTTTATGCTCCAGGAGTTCGATTTTGTCGATGACGAGGATATGGACAAACACGATAATGCCTGGCTAGTGATTAAGAAGGGCGAATTGATGGAGGTTTCCGTCGTGCCCTTCCCGGCCCAGGCAGAGGCTCAGATGACGTTCGTGAAAAGCGAACCCCCCAATACTGTTGCAGAGTTCGAACGGGCGCTGGTCGCTCAAGGGCTTTGCAAGAGTAGGTCAGAGGCGCATAAGGTCACTCTTGCAGTGAAGGGTTCTGCGCACCTGTTCCAAGGGAAGGTTTCACCTTCGGTGGAGCCTCCTATCGTTACTCCGCATCCCCTGCTGGATGTGTCCCGTCTAGCGCCTGTGGCGGAACTCATTGCCAAGGCGAAAGCGACGCTTAGTGGCTCCCGGTGAGCTTAACGGCGCGCACCACACTCTAGAAGGAAGACAAAATATGTCGACCATAAAGGCGCATGCCCGGGCCGCGAAGCAGGGCATCTATCAGGGCGCGTACCTCAAAAAGGAAGCCCCAACCGATGCCAAGGCAGCGGAAGCTGCTTTGGAGATGCTGACCAAGGAGCTGGGTGATATTACTTCGCTGCTTGAAAAGTCCAAGACGGACAGCGAGAAGCAGTACACCGAGCTGACCAACCATTTCGGCGGCGTCAAGGCGGAGAATGAGGAGCTGAAGAAGGAGGTCCTCAAGCACACGACCGAGTACGCCGAGATGATCGCCAAGCAGCAGCAGCTGCAGCAGATGGTCGATCTGATCAAGAAAGAGATGGACGTGCCCCTGTTCAAGGGCGGGTCTGATCTGGCGGAGCACGACCGCAAGTCGGCGGTGGAACTCCAGCGCCGTATCTTCCTTCACAAGGGCGGCAACAACTTTGAGTTCAAGGCCGACATGGACAACCTGGTGGACTGTTCCGTCTACCGCGAGGTTGTGCGCAAGATGATGATCGTCGGCATCGAGCAGAAGGCCAAGGTCGTGCGGGCGTTTAACGATTCCGAGAAAAAGGTGTATGAACTTGCCGGTCTGGATTCCGGTATGTTCTCGCCGGAAATGCTCGGCATTGAGATTGATTGCACCGTGTTGTGCGCCGAAATGCTCGATCTGTACGGCGCGGCTACCGTGGGCAAGTCGACCTTCATGTATCCGCAGGTCATGGACTACGGCGCCATCGGCAAGTACGACTGCGACGCCAAGTGCGACGCCGAATACGGGCCGGAAGGCAACGTGGTGTTCAAGAGCGGCACGGTATCGGATTTCCGGGGCGTGTTCTGCCTTCATCGGCGCACTCTCCAGGAAGCCAACTATGATCTCCTGGACTTCATGTACCGCGCGGCGGCACGCTCTCACCGTATCAACCGCAACCGCGCGTTGATCAACGGCGATGGCCTTAATGAACCGCAGGGCTGGGTTACGGCGAACTGCTTCCCGAAAATGAAGAGCGCCGGCACGCTCTTTACTCACCAGGACTGGCGGATGTTCTTCACTTCCGTCCCGGTGGAGTGGGGACCCGTGACGGCTGTGATGCACCAGAACACGTTCTCCTATCTGGCGTCGCAGCTTGACCAGGTGGGGCGGTTCATCTTCGGTGACGGTTTGATGACCTATAACCCGAACGACGTGCGCGAGTCATTGCGCATTTCGAACTGTCTGCCTGACCCGACCGAGGGTCTGACTCGGGGTACGACGGCTAACCCGTTCGTGACCGGCGCTTTCATCTCCGCTGCGGGGAATTGGAAGACTGCTTACTACGCAGTGAGCAAGCGCCCGCTCTGGATTGAGCAGTGGGAAGGCCAGAGTTCGGCCTGGTGCGTCAAGTACCAGTTCGGCGCAGAGGACGGCGGTTTTGTCGGCTGCTGCCCGGCTGTTCACATCCTCAGCGTTGGCCCCTGATACCCCTATCTCAACAAGAGGAAAACCGTCATGTTTATAAACTATGGACTGCAGAACCTGGGTGTCACGGCATATGCCGCTGCCGCCGTTGCTTCTGTTCCTGTTGATATTCGCGGCTACATCGGTTTCTCGTTCACCGCGAATGTGATCACCGACATCGTTACGGATGCGGTATTCAACATCCAGGCGGCTCCGCCTGATGTGGTGGACCCGTGTCTGCCGGGAACGTTGGTTGACGTTCCTGAAGTTCCGATCTGCGATCTTCCGGCGCAGCCTGCGGCTCAGTCGACCTTCCTCATTCCTGCCGGTACCCCGGCGGGTTCGCGGTGTTCGATCTTCATGCCGTGCAAGCCGGATGCGTTCGTTGCCGTATTGCCGGTGTCCGGCGATACTGCGAACGTTGAGATCGTCGTTGGACTGCACGGCCCGAAGTAACGATGAGGGTACCGGCAGGACGTCGCTTGAGAGTTGGGCCAGGAGATGCTGTTATTCTCCTGGCCCGTCTACCCAATCCATCGGCTCTGGGGCGGCTTTATGTATTTGCCCGCGAGGGTACTGAGCCGGAGTACTCACCGTATATTCCGGGTCTAGCATCCACTCCAGAGTTTGAAATGCCGACGATGAAGTCACCGCTCTATATGAGGTTGACTGAGACCCGTCCGGAAAGTCAGATAACGTTTACTAGTGATATTGACGGGTGGGTGCGAATCTATCAGGAGGTAGACACGGCTAAGGACGCCCGCGTAACTGTTCGCTGGAAGTATCTAGTTGATCCAGACTTACCGTGGACGCAGCGGGTGTTACGGCATATGCGGGCGTATGTCGACAAGATCCAGGGATTGGTTTCGCCGTGACTGACGCGTATATCGTGATGAATCAAGTATCGGGACAAGGTCCCGACAGTCAGTGGTTCGATTTCAAGGCCGGGTTTTATGCGCCAGTCACGCGCGTCGAGTGGGAACTGGGTACGATGCATATCGTACTGCCTCAGACTACGGCAGATATCTTGATTCGGAGCGGGTACGCCCGTTTGATGACTTCGCAGGAGCGGGAAGAATACGCCCTCTCTACGAAGAGTGAGACTACAAGCAAAGGAGATGCACCATGATGTCTGGTGGATTGAGTATCCTCTGCCGGCCGGGCTGCGGCCCCAACGCCGCAGTGGCTATGGCGGTTCCTCCGTGCTTCACTTGTCCGTAGCACGGTAGGCTTCCCCTGAGGGCTTTCCTCCCGAATCCTCCTCTGGCCCTCAGGGGTCCTCAAAACGCGGAGATTGGTTTACCATGTTGGCCATCACCATTGACGACGCTCAGCAGTCGCAGGATACGTCCTGTATTAAGTGTTGCTGTGAACCGCTCAATCTGAAGCCGGGTACTATCACCAAGGTGCTGGTCAACTATGCGCCGTGGGGTGTACCGATTGGTCAACTTCATTGTGTACCTCAATTTCAGATCGAGCCAATGGAAACTTGTCCCGCCCCGGTTGCCGGCAATATGCCGCCGCAGATCATCGCGCAGGACGGTATGGCGCGCTTTGATACCGGTACTAACGTCACCCTCACGGCTGACATGAAAACCAAGGTAGCCGATCCGGAGGGCCTAGCTCTCAAATTCAAGGTATTGCCCTTGTATGGGCCGAAGTACGGCAAGTTGAGTTTGCTAGAGGACGGGTTTTTCACCTACGCGCCGAACGCCCAGTTCAAGGGTGAGGAGCGCTTTTACTGTTCCGCGTCGGACGGGGTGAACAAATTCACTTTCGAGGTGATGATCGCGGTAGGTATTGATGCCGGGTTGATGGTGCCTACGCCGCACATCGTTATCGGTACACCTACGATCAATAAGCAATACTTTACGGTCAGTTTTCCGGTGGGGTTAATGCCCAATGCTGACCCGTGCGAGGTATGGCGGTTGACGGTATTACAGGCAGCTATCGATTGCTCGTGTACGTGTTATGTTCGCACCGACTGTTTCGACGTTAAAGTGGCGACGTGCTGATATGGAAGCGATCTTGATGACGGTTCCGCCGGGTATTGCGCCGCGTACCAAAGCGGGCGACTGGGGCATTATTATGCTTCATGTTTCCGGGAAAAACGAGAAGGCCCAGTGGTTCAGTTATCGACCTAGCCTCTATGGCCCAGCGCTGCGCATAGAGTGGCCGTTAGGAACGATGATGGCTACGGTACCGCCGCAGGCGGCCGAGGTGCTCGTTAATGACGGCTATGCGCGCGTCATGACATTGGATGAGGCGCGGTCCTACAATAAGAGCGTGGAGCGTCTTACCGACAATACCTCGGTTAAGCTGAATATCACATGATCACCCCCGACTTCAGACAGCAGCCACCTGTCCTGGATCAGCGTCCTCCGAATGGGAAGTTTGAGCCGTTCGACTGGGCGGGGCGTTTGTCAATCCAGATGGTGCGTGAGCATACCAAGACAGACGATACTCCAGGTGTTTCCGACGAGATGCTAAAGCTGTATCGCCAGGCTTCGATAGAAGCCGCTGAACTCTATACCGGGATGCTTTTGAGCGGTAAGAAGACCGTAACCGAAACAATCCAGATACCGGAAAACTGGTCGCGGCCGTACCTGCGTCACCAGTTGCGCTATCCGGTCGCAGAGGACGGTTTCGCCTACATGTACGGCCGGTCGATAAGCCTTAAGCTTCCGGTGGTTTCGGGGCAACACTCGGTTCGCATTCCGCGCATGTCTCATATTCCTGACCTTACCAATTGCTGCGATCCCTGCTCAACGAGCGATATGATGCTAATGTACTGGGCGGGGTACTCGTGCGCAGATTCAGTTCCGGCTGGTATCGTTCTAGGGTGCCTCCAGTACATTGCCTGGGTGGTCGAACATCCTGGCGATGAGCTGTTAGCGATGCGTAACAAGCTGGACGCGAGTAACGCAGGTGGCGGCGTTCACGGTATGAGCAACGTCGCATTGATTTCTGGGGCACTTGAGACCTGGCGACAGTATGACACGGAAGCGATCTAAAATGCCCCGGCCGGAGCTTCATCGTCTAGACGCGCCGTTCGGTCCTGAACACGTATGGGCGCTGAACCGCTTTCAGTGTTCGGGGATCAATCCGCCCTTTACGTGTTCTAAGGGGCATGTTCTGGTTGCTCGTACAAGTGGGTGGTTTTGCCCACGTTGCGGTTATGAGCAGGACTGGGCATGGAAAGAGATGCTGGTGGACCCGTGTGGTAACGTCGCGGGACACGCCTGAGTTGCTGCGCCAGCCCTGCCTACGGTGGGGACGTGACCTGGAGGGCAGCAGGAGAGCCTGGCTCATGATCCGTCGTCACGCGGGTAGGTCTGGCTCTCCACCCTTTGGTGAAGTATGACTCAACGTCAGAGTATAAAAATATCTGATTTGAGTAGCCGCGTCGCCGTCTGTTCTATGAAGGACGTGGTAGAGAAAGACGGACAGATGGAGTTGCGGCGCAAGGAGATTGCGACGCTGTGGGCCTGTGTCCGTCCAAATACTACAACGATGTCGTTTATATCTTCACAGGGTTATGCGATACGTGAGGCGTTCGATAATCGAACGCATAACATTTATATCAGGCGCAAGACCTACCTAGATATTTCATCGGCAGCCTGGGTGTATGAGCAGCGTCGGATTACCGCCCCGCTTTGGTACAAGGTGCTGGGATACTACGAAGAGGATTGTTGGCTCATAATGATAGTTCATCTTCAGGAGCATTCTGATCGGGCTCAGCCGCCTACGGGCGATCTGCGGCCGCAGCCATCGAAAGTTGTGCTGTGATTGAAATTATATTCGAGCCTTGGCATTCATTTCGTGCGCGTAAAAATCAGAGCGCGATCACGAGCTGGTTGCAGCGGGTAGCGGCGGCGAGCGAAGGGGCGTTTCGGAAAGGCGCAAGCCGACAATGGCCTGGTGGAAGCGCAAGAGGGTCTGCGCCGGGTCAGTGGCCGATGCGACGTACCGGCGGGCTATTGGGGTCTATTCGTACTGAGGTATCGGCTAGTGAAATGACGATTGGAACCAACCAACCCTACTCCATCTTTCTTCGTCAGGGCACTAGCCGGATGGGTGGCCGTCGAAAGATGAGTGACGATGCCTTGAAGGAGGGTATGCAGGGGGCACGGCTGGGCAAGTGGGTCGAGTGGTCGAGGGACTGACTTGCCTAGATTTGTAATCGTCATCATGGTGATCGCTATCGTCTGCGCTGTTCTCGTGGTCGTGTTGAACTGATGGACGCATTCACTCCCAAAACTACAACGCGGTTTTTGCCGGCGCTAGCTGAGCAGATCGCGTTGTGGTTTCCAGAGGTAGAGGGACGGTCTTTGGCGGTCTCAGAAGTTTCGATTACCAAGGAGAATGTACCTACTTTACCGCTGGTTATGGTCGCTTTTATAAATTCAGTGTCTGAGCCGCCTATGCGCGGTTCTGCAAATATGTTTGATATTATCGATACTTTCATCGTTGAGTTCTGGCTAGAGCCAGCGCGCTATAAGAAGGCAAATGGAGCCGAAACTCCATTCTGGAGTTTCTATCCTTACGAAGAGATCAGGGACACGCTGCTGACTAATATTACTTACTGGCAGACCCCTAACGGCGAGCGCATCAGTTTTCGCCGTCTTCAGATTGGGGCAGACCCGCTAGCTGTTACTTTGACGTTTACTTTCTTGGCGGTATTTCGGTGGTGTCCCGATAAAGTCGAGACTGGAGACCCGTTCACCATCAAGACGCGGTTGTGCGCGGACACAAGTCGTTGTATTCCGGAGGAGCCAGATCCATGCCGGTGACAACTAGGTTCAAGACCCCGAAGCAGAGGAGTTCCGATATGCCTATGATCTACGTGCGCACAAAAGAGAATCGGCGGGCTTACTTCGAAGGCCGGGTGATTCCGCAGGATAAGTTCATCCCTGTAGTCGATACACCGTATATTCGGCGTTTGATTGATCACTGGGGCGATCTTGAGGTAGAGGGCGGCGAGCAGCAGCCTGCGACACCGGT
>Ga0065712_10001920_pt1 | contig 10340 bp, 9 predicted proteins | sample MisRhiReplicate1_FD_59099 | JGI IMG/M metagenome (GOLD analysis project Ga0065712, IMG submission 59099) | Miscanthus rhizosphere microbial communities from Kellogg Biological Station, MSU, sample Rhizosphere Soil Replicate 1: eDNA_1 v3... | ecosystem: Host-associated > Plants > Roots >...
GACGAACAAGGCGACGGCGGCGAAAAAGTGACCGCGCCGGCTCAGCCGATGCTCGCCGAAGACGAGCAGGCCGAGGAAGCTCGATTCGAGAAAGAACGCGAACAGCCCCTCCATCGCGAGCGTCTGGCCGATGACGCCGCCCGCGTATCTCGAGAACGCCGCCCAGTTGGTGCCGAACTGGAACTCCATCGGCACGCCGGTGACGACGCCGACGGCGAAGTTGATGCCGAAGATCCGGATCCAGAATCGCGCGGCGTCGTTCCAGCCATCGTCTCGCAGCCCCAGCCACTTGAGCACGACGATGAGCAGCGCGAGGCCCATCGTGAGCTGCGGGAAGAGGTAGTGGTAGACGATCGTGAAGGCGAACTGCAGCCGGTGCCAGAGAACGGGATCGGACATCAACGCTCCGGGGAGGCCTTAAATGCCCGCCTAGGTTACTCCTTCCAAAGTCGCGGCACTCCCACCTCAGCCATACGGTGTCATACTGCCTGCACACATGAACCTGACCACAGGGACGAGGCTTGGCCCGTATGAGATCGTGGCGCCGCTCGGCGCAGGCGGGATGGGGGAAGTCTATCGCGCGCACGATTCGCGCCTGGGGCGCCAGGTCGCCGTGAAGGTCCTGCCGGCCTCGTTTGCGGCCGACCAGGAACGCCTGCGCCGCTTCGAGCAGGAGGCGCGGGCCACCGGGGCCCTCAATCACCCCAACATCCTCGGCGTCTACGACATCGGCACTTACGAGGGCGCGCCCTATGTCGTGTCGGAACTGCTCGACGGCGACACGCTCCGCGCGCGCATCGGCAACACTCCGCTGCCGCATCGCAAGGCGATCGACTACGCCACGCAGATCGCCAAGGGGCTGGCCGCGGCCCACGACAAGGGCATCGTCCACCGCGATCTCAAGCCAGACAACGTCTTCGTGACGCGTGACGGACGGGTCAAGATCCTCGATTTCGGCCTCGCCAAGATGACCGAACCCGGCGTGACGGTGGACGCCGAGACCGCGCTCGCCCACGCCACTCCCAAGACGAGCGCGGGCACGGTGCTCGGGACCGTCGGCTACATGTCGCCCGAGCAGGTGCGCGGGCAGACCGTCGATCACCGCTCCGACATCTTTTCCTTCGGTGTCGTGCTCTACGAGATGCTGACTGGCCAGCGCGCATTCCAGGGCGACTCGGCCGTCGAGACGATGAACGCGATCCTCAAGGAGGATCCGGCGCCAGCGGGAAACGGGGGGCAGGCAATGCCGCCCGCCCTCGACCGGATCGTCCTCCACTGCCTCGAGAAGAACCCGGAAGAGCGCTTTCAGTCGGCCCGTGACATCGCGTTCGACATCGAGGCGTTGTCCGGGGTCTCGAGCCAGGCCAACGTTGAGGCGTTGTCTCCGCACCGACGCTGGCTCCGCCCTGCGGCTCTGGCCGCGTTCGTCGCTGCCGTGGGAGTGGCCCTGTTTTTCGCTGGCCGATCGACCGCGGGTTCCACGTCGCCAAGGTTCGAGCCGCTGACGTTCAGGCGCGGCTCGGTGAGCTTTGCGAAGTTCGCGCCCGATGGACACACGGTCGTCTATGCCGCCAACTGGGAAGGCGGGCCGCTCGAAATCTACTCAACGCAGCTGGGCAGCCCTGAATCACGGCCCCTCGGCATGAAAGCCGACCTTCAGGCCGTCTCTCGCAACGGAGAGATGGCTGTCCTGTTGGATCGGCCTGGGAAAGACGCCGTGCTCGCTCGCGTTCCCATCGGTGGCGGCGCCCCACGGGAAGTGCTNGAGAACGTGCGATCGGCCGACTGGAGCCCCGACGGCGAGTCGCTGGCCGTGGTCCACATCGGAGGCGGACGCGACAGCCTCGAGTTTCCCATCGGCCACACGCTCTACCAGGCGCGCGGATGGCTGAGCGACGTGGCCGTCTCGCCAAAGGGCGACCGCGTCGCGCTGTTCGAGCACCCCGTGGCGACCGACAGCCGCGGGGATGTCATCGTGGTGGATCTCGCCGGGACCAAAACGACCATCTCGGCGGGATGGGAAGACCTGTTCGGCGCGCACTGGACGCCTGACGGGCGCGAGGTCTGGTTCAGTGCATCTGGTGGAGGCCAGACGCCAGGCGGCACCGACCACGCCTTGTTCGCCGCGACGCTCGCCGGGCGCCTGCGCACCGTCATGAGCGCCCCTGGGAGCCTGGAGCTGCAGGACATCGCCTCGGACGGACGAGCGCTCGTGGCGCACGGCACCCGGCGGCCTTCGATCATGGCGCTCGCGCCGGGCGCAACCGAGGAGAGCGAGCTCACGTGGATGGACTTTTCGTGGGTCACCGACCTCTCGGCGGACGGCCACCGGCTCCTGTTCGCCGAGGAGGGCGCAGCGGGAGGCCCTGGCTACGCCGTGTACCTGCGAGGCACGGACAGGTCGGCGGCTGTCCGGCTTGGAAAAGGAAAAGCGGAGTCACTCTCCCCCGATGGTCATTCGGCACTCGCGATAGACCTCGTGCAGAACCGGCTGCTCGTGCTGTCGACAGGCGCCGGCGAGCCACGAACCGTGCCCCCGCACGGCATCAAGGCCTTCTCGTGGGCCGGTTGGTTCCCCGACGGGAAGCGCATCCTGTTTACCGGAGTCGAGGAAGGCAAAGGCGAGCGCATGTACGTGCAGGACCTCGCCGGTGGTGCGCCGAGGCCGGTGACTCCGGAAGGCGTCGCGGCGCGGAGTGACACGCTGACGCTGGATGGCAAGTGGGTCGCGGCCCGGCAGAAGGATCAGATTATGCGGTTCCCGGTGGACGGTGGCGAGCCACAGCCAATCGGCGGTGCCGACCCCGAGGACAGGCCGCTGCGGTGGAGAGAGGACGGCCGCGTGCTCTTTGTGCGGCAGGGCAGACTTCCTGCGAAGATCTTCGCGCTCGACGTGACGACCGGCAAGCGGACGCTCGTGCGCGAGATCGGTCCGCGCGACACGGTCGGCGTTAACGCCGTGGCCGACGCTCGTCTGACACCTGACGGGAAGTCGTACGCCTACGTCTACGTCCGATCGCTGTACAGCCTCTATCAGGTGACCGGCCTCAAGTAGCCTGCCTCGCTTCCATTGGCCTCTGGCGCGGCCCGGAGCCACTGCGACGCGCGAGTCTACACGTGTAACAGCCGGTTTTTGACCGTCGCGCGATGGTACGCGGTCATCGCCGCGATGACGTGGCAGATCCAACCGAGCGTCCCGCCGGAACCGATCCAAAGGCCCGGCGTCACGATGAGCCAGAACAGGCCGCGCAGGAAATCGCCGTTGTAGAACTGGCCCACGCCCGGAATGATCAGGCTCAGCACCGAAGCCGTGCCCGGACTCCTCACTGCCATGGTCGTGGCCTCCATCACTCATGGATACGGTCGGCCTGACAGGTGAGTTTCGCGGACCTCGAACCCCCGAACCCCCGAACCCTCGAACCGAACCCTCAGAACCCTCCAACCCCCAGAACCCCCGAACCCTCACCCCCATCTCACCCATCCCTCACGAATCGCTGAGGACTCCGACCCCCATGAGCATCGATGCTTCCCGCGGAGGCATTGATGTCACGACTCAGGGTCAAGATGATCCTGCCCGCACTCACGGAGGCCACCAGCCCGTTCTGGCGTCCGATCAAATACTCGCTGTTCCCGCCGCTGGGCCTGGCGACGCTCGCCGGCTACCTGCCGGACGACGCGGAAGTCGAGATCCAGGACGAGCACGTGGAACGCTTGAGCCTGGACGACGCGCCGGATCTCGTAGTGATTCAGGTCTACATCACCTCGGCACGGCGCGCGTACGCGATCGCGGACCACTATCGGCAGCGCGGCGCATACGTGGCCCTGGGCGGCCTACACGTGACATCGCTGCCCGCCGAGGCCGCCCTCCACGCCGACAGCATCTTCCTCGGCCCCGGCGAAGACACGTGGCCGCGATTCCTGCGGGACTTCCGTCGCGGTTGTCCGGCGCGCGTCTACCAGTCGACCCTCCGGACGCTGGCGGGCCTGCCTTCCATCCGCCGCGACCTGATCAAGCGCCAACTCTACCTCGTGCCCAACTCGATCGTCGTCTCGCGCGGGTGCCCGCACGTCTGCGACTTCTGCTACAAGGAAGCGTTCTTCGAGGGCGGAAAGTCCTTCTACACGCAGACGGTCGATGCCGCGCTCGCGGAGATCGAGCGGCTGCCCGGCCGACATCTCTACTTCCTGGACGACCACCTGTTCGGCGACCGCCGCTTCGCCACGGCGCTCTTCGACGGCATGCGCGGCATGGGGCGTCTGTGGCAGGCCGCCGGCACGGTGAACGCGGTGCTCGCGCCTGGGCTGCTCGAGCGGGCCGTGGACGCGGGCCTTCGAAGCCTCTTCGTGGGGTTCGAAACGCTGAACCCTGACAATCTCGTCGAACAGCGAAAGTACCAGAACATGCGGCGCGACTACGCTGCCGCCATCCGTCGCCTGCACGATCTCGGCGTGATGATCAACGGCAGCTTCGTCTTCGGCATGGACGGCGACGAACCGTCGGTGTTCGAGCGGACGGTCGAGTGGGCCATCGAGCACGGCATCGAGACGGCGACGTTCCACATCCTCACGCCGTACCCCGGCACGGCTCTCTACCGCCGCATCGCGGATCAGGGCCGGCTGACGGTGTACGACTGGGACATCTACGACACGCGTCACACGGTGTTCCAGCCCGCCCGAATGTCGGGCGCGCAGCTCGAAGAAGGCTACCAGTGGGCCTATCGCGAGTTCTACCGGTGGCGATCGATTGCGCGCGGCGCCGCCGCACACGCCGATGTAATAGCAGGCCTGCGCCACCTGGCGTACTCGGCCGGATGGAAGAAGTTCGAGCCGCTGTGGGACGTCATCATCCGCGCGAAGCGGGCGGGAGCGATGCTGCCCGTGCTCGAGACGATTCTCGGAGAGTTCGGGAGACGCGCCCCCGAATCCGTGCGCTGTGCGGCGTTTGCAAGGGACGCGATGCGCGGCACCGCGTCTCTTGCAAAGTGAAAACATGATCTACGGCAGTGGGCAGCCGGGTTTGTTGCCTATGACCGAGATCGTCGCCTGGAACGGCATCGGAAATGAGGCTCACACCGGAAGTCCCAGTTCATTCGCCGCCTCTTCCTGCGAACCGTCCATCGTCACGAACCGCGCGATGCGCGCCTCGCGATGAAACCACAGCGCGGTGCGCAGGTGTGCCAGGTCGAGTGATCGGGGCGTGGCGATGGCGGGCAGCAGATTGGATTCGCAGAGGTCCAGCGTCAGGTCGCGCAACGCGAACAACTGCTGGTCCTCGATCACGCGGTCCATGCAGGTCTTGTACTGCGCTGGTGTCAGCGCGCCCTCCCTCGCCAGCCGGACCAGATTGCGCCGCGTTTCGAGGACGAGCAGGACGCTCGACAGCAACTCCGCGCCGGCGGTCTCCGCCGACAGGCGATCGGCACCGTCCTCGNCCAACANCATGCAGAGATAGGCNGACGTATCGACGTACAGGCGGCGGCGCTNCGGCATCGCGTCCGACGGCGGCGTCACCGAGCGCCCCGGTCTTCGAGCAGCACCGCGAGGTATCGGCCTTTGGTGCCGCGCTTCAGCGCCGGGTGGACCCGCCCCATGCCGACCCGCGTGCCCTGGTGCACGTGTTCCGCCCGCGCCGGACCGAGCTGCGCCACAGGTTCGTTGTGTCGTGTGATCACGATGGTGTGTCCAGCATGAGCCTCCTCGACGGCGGCCGACAGCTGGGCCTTGAGGTCCTGAATAGAGACCTTTTTCATGGCCATTATCGTATCATATTCTGACCCTTAGTAAGGACCGTCTTGGGCTCAGCGCGAGCGGCGCGCACGACCAGGTTGTGCCGTTCACGTACCGGCGAGGAGCCGCGCCAGCTTCACCCTCGCGTTGAGGGTGACGCCCGCGTGCCCGTCGGCAATCTTGTCGAATGACAGCCGCTCGAGTCGTATCAAGGATCGACGGTTCTCGGCGGAATCCTCCGAGAACAGCGACGGCGCGATCGTGACGCCGTCGCCCTTCCGCATCAGCGAGTCCCCGGTGAAGAGCACGTCTTTGTAGAGATAGACGACGCTGCCCGGTGAGTGACCCGGAGTCGCGATGACGGCGAAGCGAGCGCCGTCGAACTCGAGCTGCTCGCCACCGCGCAACGGCGTGACCGCATCCGGTCCCTTTGGCAGCGGCATCAGCGCGCTCATCACCCTCCCGAACGTCGAGTAGTGCCGGCCGTCGCCGTGCATCATGGGGATGTCGTCCGCTCCCCCCAGGACTTCGGCCTTCGGGAACAGCGTGGCCGCGGCGTAGTGGTCGGGATGGCCGTGCGTGATGAGCACGGCGAGGACCTGCTGCGGCTGGACGCCTGCTGACTTGAGCTCTGCAAGTATGGCAGCGCCGCTGGCGTCCAGCCCGGCATCGACCAGCACGGCGCCGTGCGGTGTCCGCACGATCCACGCGTACGAGCCGCCGGCCTCGACCCCGACAACCTCTCGATCGACCTCGACTCGCGGACCGTCCGGCGGCTCTCTCGTCGCAAAGAGCACGGCGATGCCGGCGACCGGCAGCAGGACCAGGACACCAAGCGCAATCAGGATCTTCTTCCTCATGACGTATCCCGCACCTCATGGGCAACGTCGGAGCCGAGCCACGATTCTCGACACTCTACCCAACCTGAGCGTTGTCCGAGCTGCTGAGTTGGGATACGCCCAAGCCTCCTGAGAGTGTCAGACCACGGCCGTCCGCTGCGCGAGAAAGCGCGCCGCAGCATCGAGTAACAGTCCACTCGACTCGGCTCCTTCGGCCTCGCGGAGCCACTGGCGGGCTTTTCGGACGAGCAGCCGCCACTCGTCCTCCTGCGACGCGGCGTGACGCTCCAGCCATGCGATAGCGACCGCGGTCGCCCAGCGTCGCGCATCGCAGCCGTCCGGCAGCAAGGCCCTCAGCGTCGCGACGTCGAGACCGAGCGCACGCGCCAGCGCCTCGTCGAGATCCCACCACCCGCCGGCACGCTGCAGCGCGACGATCGCGTCCATGCCGCTCGCCCCAGAGGCAGGAGGTGAATCGGGGCGGCGCGCCGCAAGCCCGCGCAGGTGGTCGATGGCGCGCGCGGCAGTGGACGCCGTCCTCTGAAGCATCGACGGCGCCTCCAACTCGGCACGGCAGAATGCCGGAGCTGGACTGAGGTCCGCCATGCTGGCGGTGTGTCCCAGCGTCATGGCCCGTGCCGCGCGCGGTGCCGCGAGCGTGCGAAGCGATCCGTCCAGCAGTCCGCCCCAGCCCGAGGTGAGCGCGACGGGCACGCGGCGCAGCTTCATGTCGCCGACCATCGGCGTCTCGCGCTGCTCGACCGCGACGTACGAGGTCTCGCTGGACATCAGCCCATAGCGCCTGGCAAGCGCCACGATCTCGGACGCGCCGTCGTGCTCCGCGCGTCTCTGCAGCGAGCCGCGACCCTTGAGCAGCCCGGGCGCCTCCGACAGCTCGCGGATGCGCACGCGCGCGGCGAGCGTTGCCACGGTCCGACCGCGCGTGACGGAGGCGGGCTCGATCGGCACCTCGAAGCTCACCGGGCCGGACGCCGACGCCGCCATCAGCCGCACGCTCGCGGGGGCGACGCCATCGGTGAAGGCGTACACCAGCAGGCGGCCTCCGTCGAACACGGGCGGGACGCTCGACGGAATCTGGATCACCTTGATGCCGCGCCAGTCGATCCGCACGTCGGTCAGGGCCGGCGACATGATCCGGGCGAACTGGCGCAGCACCTTCGGCTCAATCCGCTCGCCAGGCGAGATGTGCTCGGCATGCCCTCCTGCGGCCCGCGCCAGGCCGTGCACGAGGTGATGGCTGGCGCCATGACCGATGCCGAACGTGAAGATGCGCGCTTCGCCCGAGTGTTCCGCCACCAGCGCCAGGACGGCGTCGGTGTTGGTCACCTGGCCGTCGGTCAGCACGACGATCTGCCTGGTCAACCCATGGTCCCGGGGGCTCTCCAGCGCGAAGCGCAGCGGCTCGAGGATCTCGGTGCCTCCCAGGTCGGCCTGCAGCGAGCCCACGTGCGCGCTCGCCGCGCGCAGGCTGGCGTCGTCGTACGAGCGGCTCGACGGGAACAGCGCCTCGAAACTCGAACCGAAGCCGACGATGTTGAACTTGCAGCCCGGGGTCATCGATCGCAGGCACAACCCGAGCGCTTTGCGCACTTCGTCGATGGAGGGCCCGCCCATCGAGCCGGATCGATCGACGACGAAGAGGATCTCAGCGGGGACGGTGGCGACCGGCAGCCGGGGACGGAAGGCGAGCGCGATCGCATGGCGCCCATCATCGTCCTGCTCGACCCACGCGCGCGGTGAGTCGAGTCCCGATGCTTCCGCGGTGAGCACGAAGTCGCGATCGAGCGCGACCTCTTCGTGCGCGAGCGTCACCGTCGCCTGCGTGTCCTGCCACGTGACGCGAATCGGATGCGAAGGCGATTCCACGCGGACGAGCCCGCCAGGGAGCGCGAGACGAACGGCAAGCGAGAGACCGTACGGCACCTGCCAGTCCACCGGAGGGTTGACCCGCTCAGCATCAATGCCCGCTGCGCCGACGCGGTCCGCCAGCGGCGCGTATCGAGGCGATACGGTGGTCGGCAGCACGAAGCGCAATGCACTGCCCTCCAGCTTTAGCTCGGTGACGTAGACCAGGCGCAGGGTGACTTCCATCCCCGGCAGGACGTTGCCGACGCTGGCGGTGAAGACGTCTGGGCGCTCCTGATCGAGGAGGAAGGCACCGTGCCCGACCTCCAGTGCCTTGTCGTAGGTCTCGAATGCCTTCGATCGCTCCATGACCTCGCCCACGACCAGCGTGCTGCCGATCATCGCGCTGAATCCGCAGAGCGCGGCAGACTCGTCGAGCGGAAAGACGTACACGGCCTCGATCGGCGTGCACTCGCGATTGACGAAGCGCTGCGTGATCTCCACGCGGGCGCACAGGTTCGATATCTCGGCGTCCACGCGGACGCCGGCGAGCGGGACCGCCGCGCCCGAGTCCGTGAAGAGACCGGCCTTCGCACCGACCGCAGTGTTCGGGGACATGTTCACCTTCGCGCCGTTCGGCTGGCCGTCATCGGCCAGGTCGACAGCGCCCTTCTGTCAGTCAGACCAGGAAGAATGAAAATTGTTCCCGGGCGGTCCCGGCGACGGGAACATCGCCGCGTCTCTCCGGGTCAGACAGGCGTCGTGGTGTTAGGATTCGCTCGAGGCATTTCTTTGCCGCGCAGGCCGGACGACATACATCTGCTGGCTCGGCTCAGGCACCCCGACAGTGCGCAGGATTGGCTGGAGGCGTGGGAGACGCTGATCCGCGAGCATAGCGGGCGTGTGTACGGGCTGGCGCTCCGGATGCTCCGCCACCGGCAGGACGCCGAGGACGCGACGCAGGTGGTGTGGGAGCGCGTGCTCTCGGCGCTCGAGAGCTTCCGCGCCGAGGCGGCGCTCAGCACGTGGCTGTTCCGCATCACGATGAACGTTTGCCTGACAAGGCTCGACAGCCGTAAGCACGCGCCGGCGGAGCCGCCCGGCGAGGACAACCTGCTCGACAGCATCGCCGACGATGCGCCCGATCCAGAACGGCGGACGCTCGGGCGCGAGACGCGTGACGCCGTCGAGCGCGCGATCGGAGAGCTCGAGCCCGCCTTCCGCGCGGTGATCCTGCTGCGCGAAGTGGAAGGGCTGAGCTATGAGGAGATCGCGCAGACGATCGACGTGCCGGTCAACACGGTGAAGACACGGCTTTATCGCGCACGGCTGGACCTCCAGCAGAAGCTGGCGGCGTTTCGATCATGAACTGCGACGAGATCCGCGAACTGCTGCCACGATGGGCAGATAGAGACGAAGGAGGGCTCTCCGACGAGGAGCGCCGCCTGGTCGCGAGCCATCTCGAGACGTGCCCGGATTGCCGGCAGGCGCTGAAGGAGCTCGAGGAGGTGACATCGATGGTGCGCGCGCTGCCGCCGATCGGCGCTCCGTGGTCGGTCGAACACCGGGCCCGGGAGCTTGGCCACTTCCACGCGAGGCGGATCACCACTGAGCCTCCGCTCGAGCTCACCGCGGCACTGAGAGCCACGCCGCCGGTGCCAGTACTCGCGGCACGCGCCAGGCGCGACGAGGTGATGGAGAGTGCGGTTGGCGCGGCCGGCGACGAGGCCGCGCCGGCGCCGATGGCACAAATGGCCGCGCCTCACGCTAATCGGGTGTGGGTGGTCGTGGCAGTCGTCGTGGCGATCGTCGCCGCGCTCGCGTACTGGCTGCTACGCTAGGGTCCGCGCCGCCGGCTCACGGCGACGATCTCAGCGATAATCGCCCTCACCTTGTCGGCCACCCGGG
>Ga0065712_10000774_pt1 | contig 10331 bp, 12 predicted proteins | sample MisRhiReplicate1_FD_59099 | JGI IMG/M metagenome (GOLD analysis project Ga0065712, IMG submission 59099) | Miscanthus rhizosphere microbial communities from Kellogg Biological Station, MSU, sample Rhizosphere Soil Replicate 1: eDNA_1 v3... | ecosystem: Host-associated > Plants > Roots >...
CGCCTCCCACGGGGTATGCATTCAGTCAGATACTTACGTTTTGGCCCCGTTTTGCGCGTCTTTCAGACCTATGTATAACGCCGCGCGTGGAACGATGGGCACGATCAACGTCCTCCCCAATGGTGTGACCCGTTTGCATGCCTCGGCGTAGAGCCTTCATGTCACCGTTTACAACGTCATGGATGAACGCCGGAATCTGTAATCATCTCTCTGGCTAACCTTTGAATCGAGAGACGCCCCAAACTTTTTACTGACACCTGCTGCGCGGTCGGGCATTGCCCGCTCGCGCTTCAGTATTGATCCATCATGAACAGGAGTTCTCATGAAGCCGACGATGCCGAGTCGTTCCAGCGTATTTGCGCTATTGGTCATCTCTTTCTTCCCGCTGACCCCGGCGCTGGCCCGAACGCCGTCCTCGAACGTGGCCGATAACCTGGCCCAACTGCCCGTCGTCACGCCAGCCACTGCCTGCGCAGCACTGACCCAGACCGACCTCAGTGACATTGGCGGCTCCGGCAGCCGAGTAGTGTCAGCCAGCGAATCCAGCCGTGATGGCGTGGCGGTGTGTGCCGTGGAAGGCTTGCTGGCGCCGCAGATCGGTTTCAAGCTGGAACTGCCGACGACCACTTGGGCGCAACGTTATCTGCAGGTCGGCTGCGGCGGCTTTTGTGGCCACAGTGATTCAAGACCGGGCGTTGCCGACAGTTGCAAGCCGCTCAAAACGGGCGCGTTCGCCGTGGCGTCCACTGACATGGGACACAAGACGATAGACACCACGTTTGGCGACGACCCGCAGAAACGTGCGGACTTTGCCCATCGCGGTGTACACCTCACGGCACTGGCGTCGAAGAAGCTGATCCAGACGTTCTATGGCCGCAAGGCTGAATACGCATATTTCACCGGCTGTTCGGACGGCGGCCGTGAAGCGCTGATCGAAGCGCAACGCTACCCGGAAGACTTCAATGGCATCATCGCGGGCGCCGCTGCGCTGAATTTTCAGGTGCAGAAAGTGTTGTTTCACGGATGGGTAGCGCGCGCCAACACCGGTCCTGATGGCAAGCCGATCATCCTGGCGTCCCGCCTGCCGATCCTGCACAAGGCGGTGCTGGCGCAGTGCGATGTGCTGGATGGACAGATCGATGGTCTGATCTCCGACCCCAGGCTCTGCCGCTTCGACCCCTCGGTGGTGCAGTGCAAAGTGTCTGCCGACAACGCCAAATGCCTCACGGCGCCTGAAGTGGAGGCTGCGCGGCGTATCTACGACGGCCCGAAAGATCCGGCCAGTGGAGAACGGCTTATCGTGGGCGGCCCACAACCCGGTTCGGAGCTGGCCTGGGCGGGGCTGTTCGTACCTGTTTCTGCTGATCAGCCTATCGTCAGTCAACAGATCGCCGAGCAGTCCATTCGCAGTCTGGTGTTCGAGACCAATCCCCCTGAGGACTTCAAGCTGGCGGACATTCGCTTCGACAAAAGCACGTTCGAACGCCTGCGCCCCTTGCACGCGCTCTATGACGCGACCAACCCCGATCTCGCGCCTTTCGCCAGCCGTGGCGGAAAGCTGATCCTCTGGCACGGCTGGGCCGATCCGCAGGTCTCGCCACTCAATACCCTGGCCTATCACGAGGCGGTCGAGGCGCACATGGGCAAGGCACGCACTGAATCCTTCACCCGGCTGTACATGCTGCCCGGCGTCTACCATTGCGGTCGTGGAGAAGGGCCGAGCGAGGTGGACCTGCTGACGCCGATCATGGCCTGGGTGGAAAAAGGTCAGGCACCGGGCGCCATCGTTGCCCGTCAGTACCAGCCGAAGCCGGTCGACAAGGTTGTTGCAGCGAGCCTGCCAGCGTTCATGACCAGAGAAGACATTTCCAATCGCGGTCGCACGCGCAAGGTGTTCCCGTATCCGTACATGGCCGAGTACGACCACAAGGGCTATTCGAAACGTGCCAACAGCTACCAGCGCTCGGAACCGCTGACGGCCGAGAAGACACCGAAATGGGTGGGCAGTGGCTTCTTCCAGCCTTACGAGCCGTTGCAGCACTGATCGCCCTGGCAAGTTTTCGACGCAGAACGAACGGGCATGATCAGGTAACTACTGATCGTGCCATGCTCTGAAGTCAGCGCATTTCTGTGAGGCAATAAAAAACCCCGTCAATCGAAACTGACGGGGTTTTCAAGAGTGGAGGCCGAGGTCGGAATCGAACCGGCGTAGGCGGATTTGCAATCCGCTGCATAACCATTTTGCTACTCGGCCTCAAACATCCGATGCGTTACCGCTGCATCAAACGTAGTAAACTTTTCGGAAGAGAAATATCTTTGTCTTCCAACCCATTGAATCTTAAGGGTTTTTTTCAATTCCCGAGTCGGGAATGGACGCAATTCTGTACTGGTTCGAATGGCATGTCAAGAACGGGGCGAAAATAATTCATCGGGTGTCGTAAGCGGGGCAATCCGTTGAGGCCTCAATCACAGCTAGACGGCAGGGAGGCATGTTGTCGGGTGCGAATTGCAATGCTGGTGGGCAGTGCCTGAGCCGTTGGGTACTGGCAGATTTGAGAGGTGGTCAGCGGCCAGGGGTGGAGGTTCAATCATCGGGCAGGTAGTACACGCCTGTTTTTAATGATTGAGGTGACGAAAATGACTGATGACAGAAACACCAAGACGCCGAAGCATGGTTGGGTCATCTCTCCTGCCAGCCGGGGCTCGAGAGCGATTGACCTTGGCTTTTTGCTGGAATGGGAAGTCGATGAGTTGGAAGGGGGTAAAAATTTTCCCGACCTGGAGGAAGGGCCATTTCCAGGGCACTCCGCAGACGAACCTAGTGAAAAGCCGCCTAGTGATGGGCTCATTTTAAGTGGCGGTCACGAAGACGGTCACCGCGAGGATTTGAATCTCACTAATCAACAGTTGATAGAAAAATACCCTAAAGACGGCAGAGGCTGGACTGTTCTTTCAGTCAATCCTGGCGATGATTTTCCCGTGACCTGGAAGTATCTGGCCAGCCACACCACGCGCGGATATCGCTGGTTCATTACTAAAGATGGTTGGGACGAGAACGCAGCCATAACGCGTGATCAACTTGAACTCAAACCATTTCACGAGACCATAAGCCCAATTGATCCTTATAACGAGACCATGGTACCTGACGAAAACATTTCAGCGCCTTTGCCAAAAGAAAAGACAGGCTACCATGTCATTATCCTGCTCTGGATCGTGGCCAACACGGGTAACGCGTTCTATCAGGCTTTTGATGTCGACTTTGGCCAGCCAGCGTCCAGGCCCTGATTCAACCCGCCATCCGCATCCGACGTTCTTCGCGCAACTGCTCCAGCTCCGAAGGCGTGCGGGCCAGAAGCCTTAGGGCAAAGTCATGAGGCGTCGTATCGCGTTCCTGCGCTGCCCGCAGGAACGCTGACCGTGCGTGCTCCGCACGACGTTCGCTGATAAACAAGCCACCGGGGTGACGATTGAAGTTGGCCAGCTCCTGCTGAAGCTGTTCATCGCGACGGATGAAGATTTCGAGTGCCTTGCTGATCTGGGTGTCCGTGAAAAGCATGTGTTTCTCTCCTTGAAAATATCGACCGATACCTCTATCGGCGGACCTGAGCAAATGTTGTGTGCAGTTCGTCGGCGAATGTTTGCCGAAGGCAGCGGTCAGCGCCGGACGTTTGGCACTGACACGGGGTTTTTCAAGCTCAGAGTGAGTAGCTTGCTGTCTGGGTCTGAATGCCTTCGTTGATGGCTGCAATGGCGTGCGGCGGCATTTGCTCGATGGCCATGAATGACGGCGTTTCAAATACCTGTAAAACAGGCGTGCAGGGCGCGTCCAGCCGAGCCGACTCAGTTTCCAGTGCTGATAAGTGCTTCGCGTGGTTCGCTGCGATTTCACTGAGAGTTGACACGGTGCATCTCCTGATGACTGAACGGCATTCCAAAGGGTGGCTGACACGCCAGAAATACATCGTTCTGGCGCAGTCATAGCTCCCTGTAGCAAGCCGCGAGCCAGACCGCTCACCGGTTGGCGCCAAAGTCTGACAGACGCACCCAAGTCAACACACATAAGACGTTCTGATTCCGCTTGTCTGTTTTCAGGCACTTCCAGTTGCCCGCTATTTTCTCACCTGTAAACGCAGATACCCTGCGGCACATGTTTGAGGAGCTAATCATGAGTATTGACGACAATGGTCCCGAAAACGCCTATCCCGGTCCGGCAAAGCCCGGCAGCGAGGAAGAGGTTTATCCGGATAAGGAAAGCGACCAGGCTGATGACGAAGACACCTCTCGCAACGACCTGAGTGACGACCCGGACATGCCGGTCAATCCTCCGGTTGATGAAACAGAGGTTCCGTCGCTGGGCAGCGGCGCCTGAAGTGCGTCACGAGCGCCAGACCCCGCCCAAGCGGGGTCCTTTGCGAAGTGCTGTTTACGACTGTTTGCGGGCTTCAGCCAGCTTGCGTGTCATGACCTCACTGAACAGTTCTTCAAGGGCTTCGATACCCTGAACCGAAACTGCATCGGCACAGGCCAACCCCATTAAAAAGCCTTCGCCCACGCCACCTGCAGTCGCCATTTCCAGCAAACCGTCAGCGATTTCGATTCGTTGCGCAATACGGGCTGCCTCGGTCTTTATCGCTGGCGCGAGGGCTATTTCCTCGAGTTTCATCGGTGCATTCCTCGTTAACTGAGGGTACATCGGCCGCTCTTCATGCCGTCATGGCACGATTGGAAGCGACCATTTGCTCGCGTGTAAGTTGGCCCCAAGAGGCCGTGAACCGGGTAAACAGCGCATCCCGGTTTTGCGCCACGCGTGCTTTATCCGCTGCATCCAGAGCCAATTCGAGTTCTGGCAGCGTCAATTCGGTGCAGTAGGCGGGTGTGCCTGGCTGCTGACGCCACGAGTTTTCAAGATCGCCGGTGGCCAGCGCATCAAAGCCCGTATCCTCTACAAGTCGCTGCGCAATTGCCACTGCGTTCACGTCATCGCCCGCTACAGGCAAGGCTATACGTGAGGAAGAGCCAGCGGGTTGGCCTTGTTCAATCAGCGTCGCCGAGAGCACTGCGTTCCACGCCTTGACGACCGAACGGCCAATTTGCTCGCTGATCCAGACACTCTCTGCCTTGCCATCATCGACTTCCCTGATCGCTCCGTCACGTACCGGGTAATAGTTGGACGTATCAATGACGACGGTCGAATCGGAGGCCTTACTCAATGTGTCGCGAAGATCCGGGTATTTTGCGAAGGGTATCGAGAGAATGATCACGTCCACATCCGCTACCGCCTCTTCCTTGGTAACTGCGCGTGCGCCGAGTTCATTGGCAAGCGCCTGGATGCTCTGAGGGTCTTTCGAATTCGCCAGTTTGACGTCATGGCCGCAGGCAGCGAGCTTGCGGGCGAGGGTAGAGCCGATATTGCCTGCGCCGATAATTCCGATTTTCATTTGGATAGACTCCTTAGTGTCATGTGGCTGGGTGTGCAAATGCATTGAGCGTGTCACGAAGGTCCAGCAAACCCTCGGCTGTGAGCTGACACGCGGATTCGATCTTCTCGGTAATGCCCCAGAGCTCATGCCGCAGCGCTTCGCCTGCGGCCGATAGCGCTACAAGTACCCGACGCTCATCGGTTCGATCACGGGTGCGGGTCACGACGCCCAGAAGCTCAAGCCTCTTCAAAAGCGGCGTGATCGTGCCGGTGTCCATACCCAGCTTCGTACCCAGATCGCCCACCGCACGAGGCGCGGCGCTGAAAAGTTCGAGCATCACAAGGTACTGGGGGAATGTCAGGCCAAACGGCTCCAGAAGCGGCTTGTGCAACCGCGCCATCCGGTTTGCTGCGCTATAGAGCGCGAATGACAACTGCTGGCCGACTTCTCTGCGGGTGGGGGTGTGGTTTTGATTTGGCATTTATCTAGTTGGCTATTATGTAGTGTGCTAGATAAATTAGCGGATTTGGTGAACATGATCAAGCGATGGGACTGGCCGAGGACATGATCGGCCAGGTTCCTGCGATGTCTGGAACCCACGACCCGCTATCCGGCTGCCGGCGAATTGCCCGACAGGATGCCGAGAGGGCGAGGCAGGGGTTAGCGTTGGACGGTTCTGAGTGACTGACAGGTGAACCCCACAGGCTCGGCACAGTCCGCAGGATTTTCTCCCCATTTTTCAGGACTGATATTGGCAGTCCGGAGCAGCTGCCTGTGATGGTCGATAACGCGTTCAAGCGAATCGATCTGACCCCATGAATCAGAGGCACTTCTCAACAGATCGGATATCCGGCCATCCGCCGCCTTGAGCTTCGTAGAAAGCTTTTCACGCTCGGCCGAGACGGTGGTGTGCATATCGATCATCTTGGCCAGGTGCTGCCGATAGCGACTGACTTCAGCGCGCAATAATCGGTTTTCCTCATTCACGATATGGGCACGCTGCCGGATCATTTGTTCTTCGGTCGGGTTGTAGGCCCAATCGTCGGCGATATCAGTGTCCATGGTTGTATTCTCGAGTGCTGTATGTGCATACAGTAATCGAGTATTTCTGTTTTGGGGAGTGGTGTTCGTCGGCAGGACGCAGAGAGGGGCAAAACCAGGAAGTGCAGAGGTAACCAAGGGCGCGCGCCTGATACCCGACCACGACAATCCGAAACCATCATTTAACAGCTTTGGTTTTTACATGAAAACTCCCTGCTGCCTGCGTATAGGGTGGCAAGTCGGTTTGGGATCAGGTATTACAAATGACCGGCATGACGCCGGATCAACGGAGCTCAAGATGGCAGTCAAGCTGGTGGACAGGTTGTGGAGCAAGATTCTCGATCGCGACGCATTTGCAAAGCAGGCGCTCAAGGAAAAGATCATTGAGGTTCAACAGCTCGAAGAGACTATCAAGCTCAATGAAGGCCCCGAAGTCGCTAAAGTCGCGCTGAAAGACGGTCTGATTGTTCATGCTCTGCAACGTTGTCTTGAAAATCTGCAAGGATCCAGGACAGTCACGGAACAGGATTACTGGGTCAACTACGAATTCGCTACGGCCGCGGCAAAAAAGGCGGAAGAGATCCTCAATGAAGAGGATCACGTCGGCAGCGTCCAGTTCGGGATCATCAGTGAGGGATACGGGGTAATCGACGTGTACGATGAACTCGCCGATGAGCCGGATGAGACCCTTGATGAAGAGGCTGAGATCATTGAGGAAGAGACCAGGGACGAGGAGGAAGAGTGACGGTGGGGAGCTGCCTGATTCTTGTCAGGCCTGATGGCGGCCTGGCGCCAGGCTAGCCAGTATTTGAGCCGCTTTTCTAGTAAATCGGTGTCCTTCCAGAACCGCGAACTCATCCATCGCCAGTTTCAGATCGTGTGCCGCATACCTCCAGTCAGCCGTGACATGTCACAAATCGCGCCGTATCGGTTTCGTGTCTGGATCATCAATTGACAGCGCTTCAGGTTTGATGATCTTTCTTGACTGAGCATTGCTGTTTTAGATGACGCTGGTCATGTGCGTCACACTGCGGATGCCTCTGGTAAGACAAAAAACGGTAGTGGCGCGATCCGATTGCGGAGCACGACCTTATTGCGGACCAGATAAAAAAAGGGCCTGCGCACTGAAAGCACGCAAGCCCTTGTTTTATATGTGGTGCCCCGAGCCGGGGTCGAACCGGCACGTTCAAAGAACGAGGGATTTTAAGTCCCTTGCGTCTACCAATTTCGCCATCGGGGCGGTAGCGCCAAGAGCGGGGAATATATACACCTCGCCATCTCTAAGCAAGCTCGCACACGCGTCGACGCGTACAAGATGTGACACAAGTGTCGAAAAAATCCTTCGATAAATCATGGGGCTACGAGGTCCTTTCTGCGTGGCGGGCGGCTGAGCGGCGAGGGCAGCCGCCGTCCAGGCACTACCGGACGTCAATTGAGCGGTCCGAACTGACACATCTCTCGACACTTTTGCCTGTTCGCCAGGGTCGATCCGATAAGCGCCAGTTGAAATCCTCCAGGCGTTATAGGAGAAAAGTCTGTGCGTGATGAGAAGTGAGGCGGACGCCTGAATGCGCTGACGAGCGGTGGTGAGTGAGTCCGCTCGGGCAGGCTCGGGCGATCCATGGACGATTCGATTTGAGAATTGATTTTTACAGAGGGACGGACGGTCAGGGCCATGAGCGATATAGGCACGAGATTGAAGCAGGAGCGCAAGCGCATAGGGCTTTCACAGCGTGAACTGGGACACTTCGGGGGCGTTGCTGCGAATGCACAGGGAAGGTATGAAAGTGGCGAGCGAGTTCCAAAGGCCGATTATCTGGCAGCGGTTGCCAATGTAGGCGTGGATGTTCTGTATGTGCTGACCGGCAGGCGCATGGGCGGTGCCGAGCTGGAGAGCATCGTTCAGCGTATGAACTGCGCAGGCATCGCGTCGGATGACATCTTTGTGGAGGTTCAGCATGCGGTGCGTCACCTTGTGACGACCATCGAAGAGCTGTCTCACGTTTACGACACAGTGGACCGGCAGCCCCAGAGCGATCCTTTGGGGCTGCCGGTTACAGCGGAGCACTGACCGACGGGGCTGAGTGGCTGCAGGCTCAGGCTTTGACCTTCTCAACCTCAGCCTCGATGCGGTCTGCCAGCGTGCGCAAGTAACTGGCCAGCGCGACCTCTTCGAGGCGTAATCCCTTACGCTGCCTGAGGCGCGGGAGTTTGGCCAGGTTACCGAGCAGGAAGCCCTCGAGCACCGCCGGATGGATGTAGCATTTTCGGCAAATGGCGGGGGTATTGCCCAGCTGTTTCGAGACGGCCTTGACCATGTCGACGATGTGCTTTTTCGCGTCGGCTTCGGGCTCCCAATGCAGCTTCTGGAGCGTGGCCAGAGCCAGCGCGCTCGCGGCCCAGGTTCGATAATCCTTGGCGGTGAAGTCTGAGCCGGTGAGGCTTTGCAGGTAAGCATTGATGTCCGATGAAGTAACGGTATGACGCACGCCGTCATCGTCCAGGTATTGAAACAGGTTCTGGCCGGGCAGCTCCATGCAGCGTTTGATCACGTTGGCCAGGCGCCGGTCCTTCACTGTGACGCTGTGTTCGACGCCGCTCTTGCCGCGAAACTCGAACATGATCTGTCCGCCTTTCACTTCGACGTGCTTGTTGCGCAATGTCGTCAGGCCGTAGGAGCGGTTTTCCTTGGCGTATTGACTGTTGCCGATGCGGATCAGCGTCGCATCGAGCAATGAAACCACTGTCGCCATGACCTTCTCCCGACCCATGCCAGGCTGGGCGAGCTGTGCCTCGATCTGCTTGCGTACCTTGGGCAGGGCATGGCCGAACTCGATCATGCGCGAGTATTTGTCCTGATCGCGTATCTCGCGCCAGCGCGGGTGATAGCGGTACTGTTTGCGACCGCGTGCATCACGCCCCGTCGCCTGCAGATGGCCGTTGGGGTCGGCGCAGATCCAGACGTCGGTGTAGGCGGGCGGCACAGCGAGCGCGTTGATACGCTTGATCTCCGACTCGTCCTTGATGCGCTCGCCCTTGGTATTGAAGTACGCGAACTTGCCGCGCAGGACCTTGCGCGTGAACCCCGGCTGGCTGTCATCTACGTAATGCAGGTCGCTGGCGAGTGGGCTGATGATGGTCGAGTCAGGCATGGCGGAATTCCAGAGGCAGTTAAAAACACTGACCGCGACGTTTTGCGGTGGTGCCGTTTATTTGCGTATGGTTTGCGGCCGATCGCCATTACGCGAGTACCGCCACTGCCTTGATCTGCGCCCACAGCGATTGGCCGCGATGCAGTTTGAGGTGATCGCTGGAATAACGGGTGATGCGGGCCAGCAATGGCGTCCCGCCTGCGTCCAGCCTGACCAGTACGTGAGCCGAGTTGTCGGCGACCATTTCCTCCATCACCACCACCGGCAAGCGGTTCAGAATGCTGCTCTGGTCGTCAGGCTGCAGATTGAGGCTGACATCCCTTGCCTGCACCTTTATGCGCAGCAGCGTGCCCGGTTGCATGTCGGCGTGCGCCACGCGCATCGAGAGTTTGCTGTCGGGCAGGGTGATGGTCAGCAGTTGATAGTGAGGATCGTAGGCGCTCACCGTGCCTTCGATCACCACGCCTGCGTTACCGCCCATGGCCAACGGTAGATCAAGACGCGCCAGGGTTTCACGGATCGGCCCGCTGGCCAGCACGCTGCCTGCTTCAAGCACCACCAGATGATCAGCCAGACGCGCCACTTCGTCCTGGGCATGGCTGACATACAGCATCGGGATATCCAGCTCTCGATGCAGGCGTTCCAGGTAGGGCAGGATTTCACTTTTGCGGCGGCTGTCCAGCGCTGACAGCGGTTCATCAAGCAGCATCAGGCGCGG
>Ga0065712_10068488_pt1 | contig 10330 bp, 4 predicted proteins | sample MisRhiReplicate1_FD_59099 | JGI IMG/M metagenome (GOLD analysis project Ga0065712, IMG submission 59099) | Miscanthus rhizosphere microbial communities from Kellogg Biological Station, MSU, sample Rhizosphere Soil Replicate 1: eDNA_1 v3... | ecosystem: Host-associated > Plants > Roots >...
CGAAATAGATCGCCGACCGTTGAGTAGAGCGCGCCCGCGCCGCCGGCCCAGGACATATCCCAATCGAGGGCCGGCTCGAGCTCTCCATTCGCGAACGAATAGCTGCGGGCCATCCCCGTCGGCGGCGCGGAATTCAAGTAGATGCCGGTGTCCTTCATTCCCAACGGCTCGAAGATGGTTTCCTTGAGATGATCTCCAAACGGCTTGCCGGAGACTTTGGCCACGATCTCGCCGAGAAGGAAATACGCAGAGTTGTTGTAATGAAATCCTTTCCCCGGCGCGAAGTCCGGCGGGTCGTTTTTGAACGACTCAATCAGCTTGGCCGGCTCGATCGGCTCCTTCACGCGGCCGATGAAATCCGGCTTGTCGGTGTAACTGTGCAGGCCGGAAGTGTGCGTGAGCAGCAGCCGCAGCTTGACTTCGCCGCCGTGCGGAAAATCCGGAAAATACTTATCCAGCGTATCGTCGAGCGAGAGCTTGCCCTGCTCCGCCAGCCGCAGCACCGCGGCCGCGGTGAACTGTTTGCTGATGGAACCGATGCGGAATCTTGTCTCCGGGGTAATCGGCGTCTTCTTTTCGATGTCGGCGAAGCCAAAGCCCCCTTGGAATACGATCTTTCCATCGCGGGCTACTAACACCGCCGCGCCGGAAGTATCCCCTGAAGTCGCTTCGCGCAACCGCTGCGTCACACTTTCTTCGAACGAAGGCTCGGCGGCAAAAGTTGGAGCAAAGAGGCTGCCAGTTACGAGGATCAGTAGGAACGAAGGACGAACGACTCTCATGGGGTTCTCAGCAAAGCGAAAGTGTGTCCCCGGTTGGGGAATCCGCAAACTCCCGTCTTTCTCGGTGATTGCTGGCATTCTAGCAGCCGCTGAGCACTATCAATCACTCTCGCGGCTCTCGCGGAGTTTCACTCACCGGTGACTATCGTCTGTGTGGGAATATTTCGCCTTGGACGGCTGCTCTTTCCTCGTCGGTGAGGATACCCTTCATGATGATTTCAAAAATAGCGGTAAACTGATCCGCCATGGATACCGAGCGGCCGATGAAGTAGTTGGTGAACATCGTGCCGTAGAGCAGGCTGCCGAGCGTGTCCAGAATCCGTTCGACGGGAATGTCGTCTCGGATGCGGCCGGCCCGGATGAGGTCGACATACATTTCGCGCCAGGGGCCGCGATTGGCGTCCCGATATTCGAAATATCGGGGACGTTTGCGACCACGAAAAATGGCCCGCTCTTGAATCAACAGCTCGACGTAATCGGGGTGCTCGTCGAAAAACGTCAGGTAGGCCAGGATGGCCTTGGAGATCCGATCGAAGGGCTCGACAACACCCTCGGTGGCCGCCGTGATCGCGGCCTGCATCTGCTGCATTTCCCAGTCGACGCAGGCGCTAAACAGCTCCTCCTTGCTGGTGAAATAGAGATACAGAGTCCCCTTGGCGATCCGCAGCCGGCTGGCGACCCTTTGCATCTCGCAATCTTTGAAGCCAATCTTCGCAAACAGGGCCGCTGCTGCCTGAACGATGGACTGGCGGCGGTCGAGCGTCCGCTTGGGGGGCCGTTTTTGAATCGCGGGAGGAGCAGCGGCGGGCATAACGATTGCTACAGGTTCTCTGGCCGAAATCCGAGGCCGAATCAAACTTCCTTGCCGCGGCTGGCGGTTGAAAGTGCCGGACAACTACCTATAATAATAACTCCTCGGTCAATGACTGACCAGTCAGTCATAAAGTTTTGCCCGCCAGAATTTGCCTGCCTCCGCCATGAAGCGCGCCCTCCTCCCCTTGCTGCTGCTGCTTATCCTGGCAGCCGGCTGCGAACGCCCAGCGCCCAAAGTGGCCACCGCGGAGCCGGTGAAGGTCAAGGTAGCTCTCCCTACGCAGGAGATGGTGACGCAATTTGAAGAGTTCACGGGGCGCACGTCCGCGGTCAGGACGGTGGAAGTCAGGTCCCGCGTCACCGGCTTCGTGAATGCGGTCCTGTTCAAAGATGGGGCGGAAGTTCAGGAAGGACAGGAGCTATTCGCCATTGACGACCGGTCCTTCAAATCACAGGCAGCGGCGACGGCGGCCCTGGTTGCCCAGTCTCAGACACGGCTCCAGCGATTGAATAGCCAGTACCGCCGCGGAAAGCAGCTCGTGGCGACGAAATCCATCACCGAGGAGCAGTTCGAGCAGCTTGGGTTCGATCAGGCCGAGGCAGAGTCGTCCCTGGCTGCCGCCAAAGCTGCCAAAGAGATGGCTGACCTCAATCTGGAATACACGCGGGTCCTGGCCCCCATGAGCGGCACCATTAGCAATCGCAGAGTCGATCCCGGAAACGTCGTCAAGGCGGACGATATGTCGATGGCGACCATTGTGAAGCTCAATCCCATTTATGCGTACTTCGATATCAATGAACGGACGGTCCTCCACCTGCGCCGCATGATGGATGAGGGGAAGATCGAGTCCGCGGAAAAGGCCAGGCTCAAAGTTGGCGTGGCGCTGGCGGATGAGGAAGCCCCTTCCCATGAAGGGACCATCGACTTCGTCGACAGCCAGGTGGATGCCGCTACCGGCACTCTCCATGTGCGTGCGACCATCGAGAACCCCAGCAAGCTGTTATCGCCGGGCCTGTTCGTGCGGCTCCGGTTTCCTGTCGGTGAGCCGCACCTGGCGCTCCTGATTCCCGAGGAGGCGCTGGTCTCCGACCAGGGACAGCGGTTTGTCTATGTGGTGGGACTTGATGATAAGACAGTTTACCGGCGAGTGAAGATCGGGATGCTCGTGAACGGGAAGCGGGTGATCGAAGACGGCGTGAAGCCGAAGGAACGGGTCGTTGTGCAGGGCTTGCAGCGCGTGAAAGAAGGGACCACGGTTGTTGCCGAGCCGTTCACGCCGGTATCGCCCGGAATCACCACGGCCTCCGCACCTGCAACCCCGCCAAAAGTAATGCCACCCGTCGAATCGTCCCCTTCTGCTTTCCCTCCCAAGACCGTGCCGGATGCAGAGGGCAAAGAATCGAAGGAACCGAACAAGACCGGACAGTAATGCCGGTATTTGAGGCACTCGAATGTTCTGCCGGTTCTTTATCGATCGACCGATCTTTGCTGCGGTCCTGTCGATATTCATCACGCTGGCCGGCGGACTGGCGGTTTGGACGTTGCCGATTGCTCAGTATCCCCCCATCGCTCCCCCCACGGTGCAGGTGGACTGCAACTACCCCGGCGCAAGCGCCCAGGTGGTAGCCCAGACCGTAGCCTCCCCGATTGAGCAGTACGTCAACGGCGTGGAGGGGATGATGTACATGTCGTCCCAAAGCACCAACGACGGCTCGTACACACTGACGGTCACCTTCAAGCCGGGAGTCGATCTGAACCTGGCCCAGGTCCTGGTGCAGAACCGCCTGGCCTTGGCGATGCCGGCGCTGCCCGACGTGGTGCGGCAGACCGGCGTAACAATGCGCAAGCGTGGGCCGGACATCCTGCTCACGGTTAGCATCAACTCGCCCGACAACCGCTACGACCAGCTTTATCTCAGTAACTACGCCGTTCTGCATCTCAAGGACGAACTTGTGCGGCTGCCGGGGATCAGCGAGGTGATGGTCTTCGGCCAGCGTGATTATTCGATGCGGGTCTGGGTCGACCCCGACAAGCTGATGGCCCGCAATCTGACCGTGCAGGACGTCATCGCCGCCCTCCGCGAGCAGAATCTACAGGTCGCCCTCGGACAGATCGGCCAACCGCCGGCCCAGAGCGATCAGGCCTTTCAGATGCCCCTCTCCGTCCTTGGCCGCCTCTCGGAGCCGGAGCAATTCAATCGGATCATCCTGCGGACGACGGACGACGGGCGAATCATCCGCATTAGCGACATCGGACACGTGGACCTCAATGCCCGCAGCCAGGACATTTCCAACCGCTTCGACGGCAAGCCCACCGTCGGTCTGGCCGTTTTCATATTGTCCGACGCCAACGCCCTTCATACGGCTGACCTGGTCAAGGCGAAGATGAAAGATCTCTCGGAGGAATTCCCAGACGGCGTGGTCTATGAAATCGGTTACGATACGACTCCGTTCATCCGCGAATCCATTGGCGAGGTCTTCAAGTCCTTGCGGGATGCGATCATCCTCGTCGCCATCGTAGTGCTCGTCTTCCTGCAAGGTTGGCGGCCCGCGGTTATTCCGCTGTTGGCCGTGCCGGTGGCTATCGTGGGGACGTTTGCGGCCATGTATGTGGCAGGATTCAGCATCAACAACCTGACCCTGTTCGGCCTCGTCCTCGCCATTGGCATCGTGGTCGATGACGCCATCGTCGTCGTCGAAGCCGTGGAACATCACATCGAGCTCGGGCTAGCTCCGCGGGACGCGGCTATCAAGGCGATGGACCAGGTTTCCGGCCCGGTCATCGCCGTCGGCCTGGTCCTGTCTGCCGTTTTCATCCCCTGCGCGTTCATGTCGGGCATCGTCGGCCAGTTCTTCCGGCAGTTCGCGCTGACCATTGCCGTCTCGACCATCATTTCGGCTTTCAATTCGCTGACGCTCAGCCCGGCTCTCGCGGCAATCTTGCTGCGGCCGCGAGGGGCGAGGCGTGACCCGATCACGTGGCTGCTCGACATGCTGCTCGGCTGGTTCTTCTGGCTGTTCAACCGCAGCATCAAGCTTTCGAGCCGTGTTTACATCGGAGTTGTCAGGCAACTGCTGCGAGTTTCCGCCCTGGTGCTCGTCGTGTATGGGGGACTCCTCGTCCTCACTTATTGGGGCTATTTGCAACTGCCGACGGGATTCATCCCGACCCAGGACAAGGGTTACCTGGTGGCCAGCGTGCAATTGCCCGATGCGGCGTCGGCGCAACGGACGCGCGAGGTCATCAAGAAGCTGGAGCGGATTTCGCTTGATACGCCGGGGGTGAAGAACGTCAATTCCGTCGCCGGCAACTCGTTTCAGCTCAGCGCCTACGGCTCCAATTTCGGCTCGATGTTCATTATCCTCAAATCGTTCGACGAGCGGCGGCAATCCCCGGATTTGTATCACGAAGAAATCATCAACGCCCTCAAGAAGCGCTTCGCTGCCGAAATCCCCGAGGCCGTGATCAATGTTTTTCCACCCCCCGCCGTTTCCGGGGTGGGAAGAGCCGGCGGCCTCAAGCTCATGATCGAGGACCGCGGCAACGGCACCCTCTCGGCCCTGCAGCGGCAGACGAATGCCGTCATCGGCAGCGGCAACGGGCAGGAAGCATTCAATAAGAGCCTCTCGACCGTCTACAAGGCCGATTCGCCGCAGCTCTTCGTCGATGTCAACCGCGAAGCGTGCCTTTCGCAGGGGATCAACCTGGTCGACGTTTTCGGCACCATGCAGGCCTACCTCGGCAGCCGCTATGTGAACGACTTCAATCGCTTCGGCCGCACCTGGCAGGTGGTCGTGCAGGCGGATTCCCGATTCCGGGACGACATCGACGACGTGAAGCGCCTGGCGGTCCGCAACAGCCGCGGCCAGATGGTGCCGCTGGGGACGCTGGCGGAAGTGAAGCCGATCAGCGGCCCGCTCGTTCTCACCCGCTACAACATGTACCCAGCGGCGGCCATCACCGGCAACATCGGCAAGGGCTTCAGCTCCGGGGAGGGGAGTGATTTGCTGGAAGAGGTGGCTCGCCGCGAACTGCCGCAAACCATGGCCTTCGAATGGACCGAGCTCACCTACCTGGAGCGGATGTCCGGGAACACCGGCCTGTATGTGTTGGTGTTCTCGGCCATGTTCGTGTTCCTGGTCCTCGCCGCGCTGTACGAAAGCTGGACGTTGCCGCTCGCCGTCATTCTGGTGGTGCCGATGTGCGTCCTCTGCTCCATTGCCGGCGTGGCCACCGCCAAGCTCGACATCAACATCTTCACGCAAATCGGCTTTGTGGTGCTAGTCGGCCTGGCGAGCAAGAACGCCATCCTCATCGTTGAGTTCGCCAAAGCTCGCGTGATCGCCGGAGCTGAAATCCGCGAAGCGATTCTGCACGCCTGCGAGCTCCGTTTACGGCCGATCCTTATGACTTCGTTCGCCTTCATCCTCGGCGTGCTGCCCCTCCTTGCCGCCAGTGGCGCCGGGGCGGAAATGCGGCGAGCCTTGGGAACAGCCGTCTTCAGCGGAATGCTCGGCGTGACCTTGTTCGGCATTTTCCTGACGCCGGTCTTTTTCTACGTGATTGAGAAGTCGGCCAAATGGAAGATCTTCTCCACCGGCTGGATCAAGCAGCTCGGAGCAATCTCGCTCCGGATTGTCCGGATGGAGCCCGTCTGGCGAGCGATCGGGCGTGCCTTCAAAACGATTGCTGCCGCCACTCGCCGCCGACCGCGGCAGCCGGCCCCGCCTTCGCCCAGTCCCGCCCCTTCCCGCCGGACTGCCGATATTCAAGTGTCGCGCGCGGAGGCGTCCGAACCGGTTTCAGCAGAGGCCAAGCAGTCGCCGTCCGGTGCGCATGCGACACTCCCTCCCCAATCCCCGCAATAAATTCTGGTCCCCATGTTCTCCCGCTTCTTCATCGACCGGCCCATCTTCGCGACGGTGCTCTCCGTCGTTGTTGTGCTGGCCGGTGGGATCGCGGTCTGGGCGCTGCCGGTGACACAGTATCCGGAAATCACACCGCCGACGGTGGAGATTTCCACCGTCTATCCCGGCGCGAACGCGATGGTGGTCTCGGACACCGTCGCCGCTCCGATCGAACAGCAGGTGAATGGCGTGGAGGGGATGATGTACATGTCGTCGCAATGCACCAACGACGGCACCTACACGCTGACGGTCACCTTCCGTCCGGGGACGGATTTGAATCTGGCCCAGGTCCTTGTTCAAAATCGGGCAGCCCTCGCCCAGCCGATTCTGCCCGATCTGGTCAAGCGCCGCGGCGTGACGGTAAAGAAAAAGTCCCCCAGCGTGCTCATGATCATCAACCTCTATTCGCCGGACAACAGCCGCAACAACCTGGACCTGAGCAACTACGCCACCATCCAGTTGCGGGACGAGCTTTCCCGCCTGGGGGGCGTGGGGGACATCTCGTTCCTCGGCCAGCGCGACTACAGTATGCGGATTTGGCTTGATCCCGAACAGATGGCGGTCCGCAACATCGACGTCTCCGACATCACCCGTGCCATTGAGCAGCAAAATGTGCAAGTCGCCGCCGGACAAATCGGCCAGCCCCCGACCGCGACGGGCCAGGTTTTCCAGTACACCATGAGCACGCTCGGCCGGCTGACGGACGAAAGCCAGTTTGCCAACATCACGGTCAAGGTGGACGCCACGGGAAAGCTGGTCCGCATGCGGGACGTGGCCAAGGTCGAGCTGGGAGCACTGTCGTACGACCAGGTCTGCACGCTCGATTCCCAGCCCTCCGTGGCCCTCTCCATCTATCAACTGCCAGGGTCCAACGCCCTGCAAACCGCCCAAAAAGTGCGGCTGAAGATGGAAGAACTCAAATCTCGATTTCCCAAGGGAGTGGACTACAAAATCGTTTACGACACGACACCGTTCATCAAGGAATCGGTTAACGAAGTCTTCTATTCGCTCCGCGACGCCGTCATTCTGGTCGCCTTGGTGGTGCTCATCTTTTTGCAAGGCTGGCGGGCGGCGATCATTCCCCTCGTCGCTGTGCCCGTCGCCATTATCGGAACCTTCGCGGCGATGGTCGCCTTTGGGTTCAGCCTCAACACGCTGACGCTCTTCGGCCTGGTGCTCGCCGTCGGCATTGTCGTCGATGACGCAATTGTGGTCGTGGAAGCCATTGAGCATCACATCGAACACGGGCTCTCCCCTCGGGACGCGGCGATTCGGGCCATGGACCAGGTTTCGGGGCCGGTCGTCGCCGTGGGGCTCGTTCTTTCCGCAGTCTTCATTCCCTGCGCGTTCATCCAGGGCATCGTCGGACAATTCTTCCGTCAGTTTGCGATGACCATCGCCATTTCCACCGTGATTTCGGCGTTCAACTCACTGACCCTCAGTCCCGCGCTATGCGTCCTCCTGCTTAAGCCGAAGGCGGCTGGACATGGGGAGGCGCTGCCGAGGATTGGCCTTATCGCCTTGGGTGCGTGGGCCGCAGGCTGGTTCTTCGCAGGTCCCTTGGAGACGCTGCTCGGGAACCGGATTGTGGGCTTTCCGATTGAGCCGAGCTGGATTGCCTGGGGGCTGGCGGCACTCGGTGGTGGACTTGTCGCCGGTGGGCTGAAGTATGTCATCAACATCGTGCTGATGTTCCTGTTCCGCATTTTCAACTGGACCTTCAATCTCGTTACGGAAGGATACACGTTCTCGGTCGGTCTGCTGCTGCGGGGAAGCCTGCTGGTCCTCCTCATCTATTGCGGCCTGCTCTACGCCACCTATCACACCTTTAACGTTACGCCGACCGGCTTTATTCCGTCGCAGGATAAGGGATACCTGCTAGTGAATGTGCGGCTGCCCGATTCCTCCTCGCTGGAGCGGACCAGCCGCATCATGGAGCGAATCGAAAAGTTGGCGAAGGACGTCCCTGGCGTCGGCCACACCGTCTCCATCGCCGGCCAGTCGATCCTGCTCAATGCCAATGCCCCCAACTTCGGCTCCGTCTACGTGATGCTGGAAGACTTCGAGCATCGCACGAAAAACGCTCTGACCTCCGAGACCATTGCCGAGGAGCTGCGGCGTGAAATCAACCGCAACACCAACGACGCCGTGGTCAACGTGCTCGGCGCGCCGCCGATTGAAGGATTGGGCACAGCGGGCGGCTTCAAAATCGTGATTGAAGACCGAGGAAGCAATGGCCTGGCGGCGCTGCAAAAGGCGGCTCAGCAGGTGGTGGATGCTGGAACTGACACCCCCGGTCTTTCCGGCACGTTCACCAGCTTTCGCGCCGATACGACCTGGCTCTATCTCGACATCGACCGGGACGCGGCCAAGACGATGGGGGTTTCGATGGCCGACGTCTTCAACACGCTGCAAGTCAACGTCGGCACCCTCTACATCAACGACTTCAACCGCTTCGGCCGCACCTGGCAGGTCAACGTGCAGGCCGACAAGCGCTACCGCATGCAGCCCGAGGACCTGAAAAAGCTCTACGTCCGCAGCAGCCACAACACGATGGTGCCGCTGCTCACGTTTTCCCGGATTCGCGAAGTGAGCGGCCCGGTCATGCTGAATCGCTACAACCTCTATTCCGCCGCGATGGTCAACGCCGACGCCGCTCCCGGCACGAGCTCCGGACAGGTAATTGATCTCTTGGAAAACGTCGCGCGCAAGAATGTGCTTTCTTCCATGCGCCCCGAATGGACGGAGCTGGCCTTCCTGCAGCTCGAAGCGGGAAGCACCGCCATGTATGCCTTCATTCTGGCCGTGGTCCTCGTCTTCCTGGTCCTCGCCGCGCAATACGAAAGCTGGTCGTTGCCGCTGGCGGTCATCCTGGTCGTTCCGATGTGCCTGCTCTGTTCCATCGCCGGCGTGCTCTTCGCACAGATGGATATCAACATCTTCACGCAGATTGGCTTTGTCGTGCTCGTCGGCCTAGCCTGCAAAAACGCCATTCTGATTGTCGAATTCGCCCGGGCTCGCCATGGGGAGGGGATCAGCACCTTCCAGGCCACGCTTGATGCCTGCCGCCTTCGTCTTCGTCCCATCATCATGACCTCCTTTGCATTCATCTTTGGCGTTGTTCCCTTGATGATCGGTCAGGGAGCCGGCGCGGAAATGCGCCGCACGCTCGGCACCGCCGTCTTCGCCGGCATGCTCGGCGTCACCCTGTTCGGCATCTTCCTGACGCCGGTCTTCTTTTACGTGATCCAGACGGTGGTGGACTGGACTTTCAAACGCCGTCGAACCTAGGCCACTCAATCGCACCATAGAGCGTAGAGGCAGGCGTTCTTCAGCGTGATCCGCAGGACCACGTCGCCGTGGACCTCTCCCCCCTCCCATTCGACGGGCGCATCAAGGCTGTCCCGACGGATCGGTTTCGCTTTGGCAATCGGCTTGCCCGCCAGGTCGAGTGCTTCAACGTTGATTTCGCCGAAGTCGGAATTGGCGTTCAAATGCAGCTTCTTCCCTTTCAGCTTGAGCGGCCTGGTGACGATTTCGCCGCCGTCGAACGAAGCGTCCAGCGAAACGAAGCGATCGCGCTGGATGGTGGCCAGGCCGATGCAGCCGGCCCGCGGGCCGGTATCTTTCCCCTCGTACGGAGCATGGCGATAGGTGCGACCGCCATAATAGAAACGCAGCTCATCCCCAGCCGCGATCGGTGGATTGCTGGCCAGCGACTGGTTGAAGCGGTCCCAACTGCCGACAGGGCCGTTGACGAGGAAGGGAGAGCGGCTTGTTCTCGGCGACTCCCCCGGCGTCCGGTCCTCGACGCGGGCGAAATGCAC
>Ga0065712_10068489_pt1 | contig 10327 bp, 7 predicted proteins | sample MisRhiReplicate1_FD_59099 | JGI IMG/M metagenome (GOLD analysis project Ga0065712, IMG submission 59099) | Miscanthus rhizosphere microbial communities from Kellogg Biological Station, MSU, sample Rhizosphere Soil Replicate 1: eDNA_1 v3... | ecosystem: Host-associated > Plants > Roots >...
TCTTCAGTGCTCGCTTCAGGCTCGGTTGCTGTCGCCGCGCCCTCGCCTATTGCGGATTCATTCTCAGACATACGAACTCAAACATGCTCCAATCTCTTCGGTAGGTGTTTTTTACGGTGTCGCGAATTGTTGCACATCACCCACGGCAACGCAACGCCATCTCAACCGCTTTTCGCGGAACGACGACGCCCCAGCCCTGTCGATCAACTTCGACTCCGTCAACGCGCTCGGCAGTGTCGATCAGGATGCGCTTCACTTGTTGTGGTGTGAGTTTGGGATTTGCCTCAAGCATACAGGCCACGATCGAGGAGACGATCGGCGCCGCGAAAGACGTTCCATCAACAAACTTGTAGTGCTCGTTGATCACGTTTCCTTCGCGCAATTTGATCGTGATCAACTGCCGCAACAGCGACACTGATAGATCGCGTGCGGCGTAGATGTCTTTATCAACGCTCGCGTGCGCGAGAATGATCTCGCGCAGCTCGTCGTCAGTGGCGTTATCGAGCTGCGCGTAGAGCCCTGCCTGGTCGGCTGTAGGCGTGCCTGGCAGGATTGGACCAGCAACCCAGATCCCAGGCGCGATCACTTCCGGTTTCTGCAATCCGTCGATTGTTGGACCATACGACGAGCGATACATCCCACGGCGTGCGCGATCGAGTGAGTTCTGATCGTCGAGTCCACCGACAGCGATGCACGACGGCGCACTCGCCGGCGGCAAGACCGGATGTCCCGGCAACATCCCGGCATTGCCGACAGCGCAAACCACCGTCAGTCCAGCTTTCACTACTTCTTCAACCAACTGCGACAATGGATTTTTCAGGTAAGTTTGGTCGAAGTCGCCGCCGGCAGAGATGTTGACGATGCGTATCTTGTATTTGTCTCGATTTTCAAACACCCAGCGCAGTCCGGTTTCGATGTTGCCCTCGGAAATGCGCCCGGTCTTGCCGATCTTGACCAGCACGACGTTCGCTTCCGGCGCGATACTGCGATAGAAACCGTCAGACAAGTGCCCATTACCTGCCGCAACCACTGACGTCATCATGCCGTGCCAGCTCGCGACGTCAGACTTTTGCAACGATGCGCGATCTTCCTCAGGCGCAAAGATGTTGTGATAGGCGAGAATGCGATTGTCCGGCTCGATCAAATCTTTGTGCGCGTAAAAGCCGGAGTCGAGAAATGCCACCGTCACGTCGCGGCCTGTGTAACGTTCGTCGGCGTCCATCCGCACCGGGACTGGTAGCGCCTGCTCAATTGTTTCAGTTATATTATCCAGCGACTCCACTGTTACAGATTACACGAGATTTCTGAGTAGCGTTAAAGGAGAGTTGTAGAATGAGAGCTAAAAATCTATCGATTCTGTTCGCAGCGCTGTTTGTGGTTGCGGGCGCCGTTCTGGCCACGGGTGCTCGTGCTGAAGGTGAAGTGCCCGCGCCGCCCGCGATTGGCGCCACCATTGAAGACTTTACGCTCCCCGACGTCGATAATAAGGACCGCTCGCTGAAATCACTCGCCGGAAAGAACGGCACGGTGCTCATTTTCATCGCCGTTCAATGTCCGGTCTCGAACGCTTACAACGAGCGCATGGAAAAACTCGCCGCGGACTACAAAGCGAAAGGCATCGCCGTCATCGGTATCAACTCGAACGTCGCAGAAGATGCGGCGGCAGTTAAAGCTCACGCTGCGGAACACAAACTCTCCTTCCCGATTCTCAAGGATCCAGGCAACAAGATTGCCGACAAACTCGGCGCCAGCGTGACGCCCGAGGCTTATTTCATCGATCAGAACAACAAGCTTCTGTATCACGGCCGCATCGACAACTCGCGCAACGCCGCGCAAGTGGAGTCAAATGATCTGCGCAACGCGCTCGACTCCGCGCTCGCAGGCAAGTCCGTTGAGAAAACAGAAGCGAAGGCGTTTGGTTGCAGCATTAAACGAGCGTAGGTAAGTCATGCGTTTTACAAAAATAGTCATTCCTGTCGCGTTGTGTGTTTTGTTGTTAGGTTTCGCGGTGCCGGCCCAACGAAAATATGGCCGCGGCGCGAAGCCAAAACCTTTGCCTGTCGTCTCGCCGATCGATACGGAGGCGCTCAAAGGCCTGATCACACAGCAACGTGAGCGGCCGTTGCTGGTCAACTTCTGGGCCACGTTTTGCGACCCGTGTCGTGACGAGTTTCCCGACCTCGTGAAGATCGATAAGCAATACCGGCCAAACTCACTGGAGTTTGTCACGGTGTCGCTCGACGACATCGATCAGATCAAGACCGATGTGCCGAAGTTTCTCGATTCGATGAAGGCGACGATGCCAGCCTATTTGTTGAACGTCACGGACCCCGAGCCCGCGATCAATTTCATCGATCGAAGGTGGCAAGGCGATCTGCCCGCGACGTATCTTTACAACGAAAAGGGCGAGCTCGTTTACAAGCACATCGGACGCGTGAACACCGCTGAGCTGCGCGAAGCGATCGAGAAGGTAGTCAAGAAATCTGACTAAACGTGAACCAACCTCTGCGGTGCTCTGCGTATCTCTGCGTTCTCTGCGTTGAAAAATCTTCCTAACGCAGAGGACGCAGAGATACGCAGCGGACCGCAGAGAACAGCTTGCAAATGATTACTCCCGAAGTTATTGCCGCCCACAACCTCACTCAACAGGAATTTGACCGGATAAAGGAACTGCTTGGCCGTGAACCGAGTTTTGCGGAGCTCGGGATCTTCTCGGTCATGTGGTCGGAGCACTGCTCCTACAAATCTTCGCGCATTCACCTCAAACGTCTGCCCACGACTGGACCACGCGTGATCGTGCCACCGGGGGAGAATGCCGGCGTCGTCGATCTCGGCGACGGCTGGTGCGCGGCGTTCAAGATCGAGTCGCACAATCACCCATCGTTTATTGAGCCTTTTCAGGGTGCGGCAACGGGCGTCGGTGGCATCCTCCGCGACATCTTCACGATGGGCGCGCGTCCGGTTGCATCGATGAATAGTTTGCGCTTCGGATCGCTCGATAACCCGCAGCACGGTCGTCGGAATCGATCTTTGCTGGCCGGTGTCGTGGCCGGTATCGCGCATTACGGTAACGCGTTTGGTGTTGCGACTGTCGGTGGTGAAGTCGCGTTCGATGATGCATATGCATTTAATCCGCTCGTGAACGCGTTTGCACTCGGGCTCGTGCGACACGATCAGATCTTCTTCGGCAAAGCGACCGGCATCGGCAACCCGGTGCTGTACGTCGGCGCTAAAACCGGACGCGATGGCATTCACGGCGCGACGATGGCGTCGGCCGAGTTTGATGAAGAAGCGCTGGAGAAGCGTCCGACCGTGCAGGTTGGCGATCCGTTTCTCGAGAAGCTGCTGTTGGAAGCGTGTCTCGAGGCGATGCGCAGTGGCGCCGTCGCGGGCATTCAGGACATGGGCGCGGCCGGTCTGACTTCGTCGTCATGCGAGATGGCAGCGCGCGCGGGCACAGGGATCGAACTCGATCTTTCCCTCGTGCCGCAACGCGAGCAGAACATGACTGCTTACGAGATGCTGCTGTCAGAGTCGCAGGAGCGAATGCTGATCGTGGCGCATTCCGGTCGCGAGCGCGAGGTGGTCGATATCTTTCGCAAGTGGGACCTCGATGCGGTTGTGATCGGTCGCGTGCGTGACACGGGACGGATGCAGGTTGTTCATGACGGCGAGATGGTGGCGGATATTCCGGTCGAGGCGTTGACTGACGAAGCGCCGCGATACGAGCGGCCGATGGTTCCTTTCGCGAAGCCGGAAACACAGGTTACCCCCGTTGAAAGCGCGGATTTGGGTTCGGATCTGTTGAGGTTGTTGGCGTCGGGGAATATCGCGTCGAAGCAGTGGGTTTACCGGCAGTATGACCATATGGTGCGGACGAACACCGCGATCCTGCCGGGGGCTGATGCGGCAGTTGTTCGGATAAAAGAAACTAGACGTGCGCTCGCGATGACGCTCGATGGTAACGGGCGTTATTGCGCTGCGAATCCACGCGAAGGGGCGAAGCTGATCGTTGCTGAGGCGGCGCGCAATGTTGTTTGCGTGGGCGCGCGGCCGATCGCGATCACGAATTGTTTGAACTTCGCATCGCCGGAGCGGCCGGAGGTGATGTGGTCGTTCTCGGAAGTGATCGATGGGATGGCGGAGGCTTGTCGCGCGTTTGAGACGCCCGTCGTTTCGGGAAATGTTTCGTTCTACAACGAGACTGAGGGTCGCGGGATTCTGCCGACGCCTGTGATCGGAATGGTCGGGCTGATCGAGGATGTGCGGCGCGTTGTCTCGCCGGGATTTAAAAAGGCAGGCGACGTAATTGCGCTGCTCGGGACGACACAGGACGATTTGGTCAACCTCGTGCCCAAACTCGATCTCGATCGTGAGTTGGCGGTGCAAAAGGCTTGTCTCGAGGCGGCTGAAGCGGGGCTGCTGCTCTCCGCGCATGATTGTTCGGATGGCGGGCTGGCCGTCACGCTCGCTGAATCCTGTTTCTCCTCGCTCGGACGTGACGCTATCGGCGCTGAAGTCGAGCTCAAAGGCGAGATTGGTCCAACGGCGCTGTTGTTCAGTGAATCGCCTTCACGAATCGTGATCAGCTTCGATGCCGCGGATACGAGCACGGTTCAGGACATCGCGGAACGTAACAATGCGCCATTCGCGATCATCGGTCGCGTTGGTGGGTCCGATTTGAAAATTACCGTCGATGAAACCGAAGTCGTGGTTAAAAATGTTTCTGAGTTGGAAGAGGTTTGGCGAACGTCACTATCAAGCAAACTCCAGGCTGAAGTCGTGAGCGGTTAGCAGTTAATGCATCCCGTCATCTACCTCAACAAAACCATGGTTGAGGCGACGAAAGCGCGCGTCGCGCCGGTCTCTTCCGCGATGCTCTACGGGCGCGGCGTCTTCACTACGCTGCCAATTTACAACTCACAACCATTTCTCTGGTCCAAACACTGGCACCGACTCACCACACACGCCAAAAAACTCGACATCGATTTCACTGGCTGCAACGAGAAGAACGTCGGCGACGCGCTGCATAAATTAATCTCGGTCAACCAGGTAAAAGCCGGTCGCGCGCGCGTGATCATGCTGGCGCGCCATGGTCGTGATATCTGGAAGACGAAAGTGCCCGGCGCGAAGAAGACCGATCTGCTGATCATGACCGGCGATCCACAAAAGCCCGCGCCGGCAGGGTTATCGCTGGCGGTCTCGCCTTATCGCGTGAACACATTCTCGCCGCTATCGGGAATCAAGAGTCTGAACTATCTCGATCACGTGCTCTCCTGGGAAGAGGCGCAGAGCCGCGACTTCGATGAAGCAATTGTCTTGAATGAGCGCGGCGAGATCGTCTCGGCGACGACGGCGAACCTGTTCTGGGCGAGGAATGGCACGCTCCACACACCGAATTTGAGCACGGGCGCGCTCGCGGGCATCACACGCGAATGCGTGCTCGATATAGCGAACAAGCATTTCATTCCGCTGCTCGAGGGAATTTACGAGATGGCCGATCTTACCGACACGGATGAGATCTTTCTGACGTCGTCGAGTCTGGGCGTGGCGGCTGTGACGACGTTCGACTTTCGCAGATACTCGGTTGATGGCGGGCGCATCACCGGAATGATCGCTGAGGCATACAATCAGTGGAAGACAGGATGACAGGATTAACAAGACGTCCTGTTCATTCTGTAAACCCTGTCATCATGTCAAAGGCATCGATCGAATCCTCTTGCCCGTCAAATCAAACAAGGCGTTCGCAACCGCCGGCGCGAGGCCGACGATCGGCGTTTCACCGGCACCCGCGGACGGCAGGTCTTTTCGATCGAGCAACACAATCTCAATCACCGGCATGTCGCTGAACCGCGGCAGTCGATACTGCGAGAATTTGCCGTTCAGAATCTGCCCGTTCTTAAACTGAATACTCTCAAACAACGCGCCGCCAATCGCCTGCACCACCGCGCCTTCAACCTGATTGTGCAAGTGCAACTGGTTGACGATCGCGCCACACTCGAAGCTCTCGACCACGCGCTCGATCTTCACGCGCCCGGTCTTCGCATCGACTGAGACTTCCGCCGCGGTCGCAATGTAACTGCCCTTCTCAAATCCACACGCGATACCGCGCCCGCGTCCCTCGGTTTTCTTACTACTCCAGCCAAACTTGTCCGCCGCCGCTTCCAACACGGCTTTCAACCGCGCGTCCTTGATGTTCTTCAAACGAAACTGCACCGGATCCATGTTGACGAGCTGGGCCAACTCGTCCATGTGCACTTCACGCGCGAAGTGGTTCGCAGTCGCGGCCAGCCCGCGATACGAGCCCTGCCGCAACGGCGACTTGCTGTTATGAAACTGAATGTCCTGGTTCGGAAAGTCGTACTTGACCTGAATACCCGAGCCGCCGGAGTTGTAGTTGTGAAATTCCCACGCGGTAACAGTGCCGTCCTTCCGCACGCCGCTGTTCACTTCGATTACACCAGCGGGACGAAAGTAGGCCCAGTTAAATTCTTCCTCGCGCGACCAGACGAGTTTGACCGGCTTGCCACTCGCACGCGCGAGCCGCGCCGCTTCGATTGCGCTTTCGCCGGTGTGCTTGCCGCCGTAACCGGAGCCTGTGTCAGGCACGATCACGCGTATCTTTTCTTCCGGAATATGAAACGCCTCGGCCAGCTCGGATCGCACGCCGAACGGCCGCTGCGTGCCGGTCCAAACTGTCAGCTTGCCGTCGTTCCATTCGGCGACAGCGGCACGCGGCTCGAGTGGCGCGTGCGCGATGTAAGCGATGTTGTAGGTTTGCGAGAGTTTCTTCTCCGCAGCCGCCATGCCGTTAACGATCGATCCGACCGGACGTCCACGACCAGCCTCAGCGTTCTTCTTCAAATAATCGAACAACTCGTCATTACCCGGTTGACCGGGAGCTTGCCAGTGGACCGCGATCGCTCTCTCCGCACGTAGCGCAGTGGCGCGATCCGGCGCTGTGACACCGATGAAATCACCGTCACGCACAACTACGACGCCCGGTATCGCTTCGGCCGCTTTGGTATCACTCGACACGAGCTTAGCTTCGAGCGCCGAGGGTCTAACGACGCGCCCGTAGAGCATGCCTTCGCGTCGCAGGTCAGTCGTGTATTGATGTTTTCCGGTGACGAAATCACGACCATCAACTTTGGGCACGGGCTTGCCGGCCACCGTCCAATCTTTCGCTGCTGTCGTCGCGACCTCGGCGGGAATCGTCTTGACGAGTTTTTGACCTTTCGCAACTTCAGCGAGCGTCAATGATTTTGACGCATCGTGATTGACGAAACGCGCGTTCACTATGCGAACCGACGCGGGCTCGACTTTCCACTGCTCGGCGGCGAGGGCAATCAACGTCTCGCGTGCGGCGGCTGCTGCTTTGCGTAACTGCGGCGCCATCCGCGGTGTGGTGAGACTACCGAACGTGCCCATATCAAACGGCGTCAGATCCGTGTCAGCCATGACGATGCGAACCGTGTCGAGCGGAACGTGCAGCTCTTCGGCAACGGCCTGCGTCAGCGACGTGCGAATGTTCTGACCGATCTCGACTTTGCCCGTGAAGACTGAAACCGTGCCCTTTTCGTCGATATGAATCCACGCGCCGATATCGTCGGGTATGCGCTCATTGCCTCTGCGACCTGATTCACCCTGGTCCTGCTGGAGCGTGTGCGCGACCAGGTTTGAAACCGGGACGATCAGCGCGATGCCGCCGCTGAACGCTTTCAGAAACTGGCGGCGATTGAAGTTGAAGTTATAAAGTGGACCAGCGAAGAGTTCGTACCGCTCCTGCTCTATAATCTCGAGCTCGAGATCGTCGTTCATTCGGCCACCTCCTTCGCAGTGCCGGCTGCGATCTCGATCGCATTGACGATGCGCGGGTACGTCCCACAGCGACAAACGTTGCCGTCCATATGTTTGACGATCTCGTCGCGACTCGGCTTCGCGTTCTTCTTCAAGAGCGCCGCGGCGGCCATGATCATTCCTGACGTGCAATAACCGCATTGCAGCGCGTCGGCTTTAAGAAACGCTTCCTGCAACGGATGCAGCTTGCCGTCCTGCTCCATGCCTTCGATCGTGGTGATCTGCTTATCGCTCGCTCGACTGACGGGCGTGACGCACGAGCGCATCGCCTGGCCCTCAACGAGCACGGTACACGCGCCACATTTAGCCTCGCCGCAACCGTACTTGGTTCCAGTCAAATTTAAATAGTCGCGCAGGACGTAGAGCAGAGGTGTTTGCCCGTCGACGTCAACGCGCAGCTTCTTCCCGTTAACGTTTATGTTCGTCACATTTGGCATAGTGCTATTTAGTTTAGCCCTTATTACCGGCGTATGACACGGATGACACAGATCTGTAAATCTGATAAGTTGCAAAGTTATGAGCACTGTAACTGAAGAAACCCCGGAAACAACTGAGCCAACAACGCATAAATGGGTCTACCTCTTCGACGAGGGCCCCGGCGACGACAAGGCGCTCCTCGGCGGTAAAGGCGCTGGATTGTGCGAGATGACGCGCGCGGGCTTGCCCGTGCCGCCCGGGCTCGTCGTAACCACCGAGGCCTGCAACGCCTTCTTCGACAACGACAAAAACTTCCCCGACGGCATGTGGGACCAGGTCAAGGATGGTCTCAAACGGATCGAAGAGAAGGTCGGCAAGAAGTTTGGCGATCCGAAGAACCCGCTGCTCGTGTCGGTCCGCTCCGGCGCGGCATTCTCGATGCCGGGAATGATGGATACGGTGCTCAATCTCGGGTTGAACGAAGAGACAGTGCAGGGTTTGGCGGAACAGACGGGCGATCTGCGTTTCGCGCTCGATGCGTATCGACGCTTCGCGTCGTTGTTTGGCGAGATCGTGATGGGCGTCGCGCACGAGAAGTTTGAGCGCGTGCTCGATCGGTTCAAGGCGCAGACACAAGGCGGGAAGGACACAGACCTCGCCGCGGATCACCTGCGCGAGATCATCGCCGCTGAGAAACAGATCATAACAACGGAGCAGTCGCCGATTCCCGAAGATCCATATGAGCAACTGCGTGTCGCGATCGCGGCGGTGTTCAACTCGTGGATGGGCCGGCGCGCGATCGACTATCGCCGCATCAATCGCATACCTGACACGTTGGGAACAGCCGTCAACGTGCAGGCGATGGTCTTCGGAAACATGGGCGCGGGCAGCGGCACCGGCGTCGCGTTCACGCGCAATCCGTCGACGGGCAAGAAAGAGCTTTACGGCGAGTACCTGCTGAATGCGCAGGGCGAAGACGTGGTCGCCGGCATTCGCACGCCGAACCCGATCAATCAACTGAAGAAAGAGCTGCCGGAAGTTTACGATCAGTTTGCTTCAATCACTGATCTGCTCGAGAAGCATTACGGCGACATGCAGGACTGCGAGTTTACGATCGAGCGCCGCAAGCTCTGGATGCTGCAAACGCGTACCGGCAAACGCAGTGGCGCCGCGGCGGTGCGCATCGCGGTCGAGATGGTTTACGAAAAGCTGATCGACAAAGCGACCGCTGTCAAACGTGTTTCGCCTGAGCAACTCGATCAACTGCTGCACCCGACTGTCGATCCGAAGACGAATGCAACGGTGCTCGCTACCGGTCTGCCGGCGAGCCCGGGCGCGGCGCAGGGCCAGGTTGTTTTCAGTCCTGACGAAGCTGAAGAGCTCGCGCGTGAAGGGAAACAGGTGGTGCTCGTGCGACAGGAAACCAGTCCCGACGATTTTCACGGCATGGTTGCCGCGCAGGCGATCGTTACCGCGCGTGGTGGCATGACGAGTCACGCGGCGGTTGTCGCTCGCGGCATGGGCAAGACGTGCGTCAGCGGCGCGCAAGCGTTGAATATCGATTACAGCCAGCAGCAGTTCACTGTTGAAGGCACTGTGGTTCCGAAAGGCGAATGGATCACGGTTGATGGCTCGACCGGACGCGTGTTCCTCGGCAAGGTGCCGACGATTCAACCACAGCTCGGAACCGATTTTTACAAGCTGATGACGTGGGCCGATCACTTTCGTCGCCTGCGCGTGCGAGCTAATGCTGACACGCCGCTCGACGCGAAGACGGCGCGTGGTTTTGGCGCGGAAGGAATCGGACTCTGTCGCACGGAGCACATGTTCTTCGGCGATCAGCGTCTCGCCGCGATGCGCGAGATGATTCTCGCGGAAGGCGTCGGCGCGCGCGAGAAAGCACTCGAGAAGTTGTTGCCGCTCCAGCGTGGCGATTTCATCGGCATCTTTCGCGAGATGGCCGGACTTCCGGTCACGATTCGTCTGCTCGATCCGCCTCTGCACGAGTTTCTGCCGAACGCCGAAGAGCTGCTGACCGAGCTCGCCGAGT
>Ga0065712_10068490_pt1 | contig 10319 bp, 6 predicted proteins | sample MisRhiReplicate1_FD_59099 | JGI IMG/M metagenome (GOLD analysis project Ga0065712, IMG submission 59099) | Miscanthus rhizosphere microbial communities from Kellogg Biological Station, MSU, sample Rhizosphere Soil Replicate 1: eDNA_1 v3... | ecosystem: Host-associated > Plants > Roots >...
AAGACGAAAAGTTACGGTAGTGGGCGCCGGCAACGTCGGCGCCACAGTCGCTCAACGGACGGCCGAGAAGGGGCTTGCGGATGTCGTGCTGGTCGACATCGTCGAAGGCGTTCCGCAAGGCAAAGCTCTGGATCTGGCGGAATCCGGACCGGTTGAAGGCTATGACTGCAGGTTGGTCGGTAGCAACAATTATGCCGAGACCGCCGGGTCGGACATCGTCGTCATTACGGCCGGTATACCGCGCAAACCGGGTATGAGCCGCGATGACCTTCTCAAAACGAACTACAACATCGTGAAAGGTGTAACCGAGCAGGTCGTTGCCAACTCGCCGAATTGCATCATTATCGTCGTGAGCAACCCTCTCGATGCGATGGTGCAGACGGCATTTCGCGCCAGCAAGTTTGCGAAGAACCGCGTGATTGGAATGGCCGGTGTCCTGGACTCCGCGCGATTCCGGACCTTTATCGGAATGGAGCTCAAGGTCTCCGTCGAGAACATTCATGCCTTCGTGCTCGGCGGACATGGTGACACAATGGTTCCGCTTCCGCGATATTCCACGGTTTCCGGAATCCCTATCACCGAGCTGCTGCCGAAGGAAACGATCGATCGGCTCGTTCAGCGCACCCGCGACGGCGGTGCCGAGATCGTCGGACTGCTGAAAACCAGCGCATGGTATGCGCCCGGCTCCTCAGTGGTTGAAATGGTGGATGCGATTCTGAACGATCGTAAGAAGATCCTGCCCTGTTCCGCATTCCTCGAAGGCGAATACGGAGTCAGCGGCTTGTATGTCGGAGTTCCCGTCAAACTGGGAGCAAAGGGAATCGAGCAGGTTATCGAAATCACCCTGACGCTCGAAGAGCGCGCGGCGCTTCAGAAATCGGCCGCAGCAGTGAAAGAACTGACGGACATAATCGGCGTCTGAACAAGGTAAGAAAGAAAGGGGATCTGACCAATTCCTAATACTTAATTCCTAATTCCTATCCGAGGGAACCGTCGCACTAGAGTGGGTTCCCTCGAATAGGAATTAGGAATTGGTCAGATCCCCTTTTGTTTTTACCCTATCCTGTTAGACGCCTGCTCCAGCACGTTCTCGTTGATCGTGATCTGCTTCGCATCTTCCATGCGCTTTCGAGCTTCCTGAATGTAAGCGCTGAAGTATTGTTCGCGCTTGGCCGGGAGCATTTCAGTTCGGAGCGAGTCCATCGACTTCTTCATTTCGTCGGTATTGATTTCATGACGTTCCTTCACGCTGAACGCCAATGTCTTCCCGCCGATGGTGTTAGGAGTACCGGTCTTTCCAATAGGAAGTGAAAAGATCTCTTTGTCGACATCCGTCAATGAACCGAAGTCGGGGAGGAACGCGCCTCTCTCGACAAGATCGCTGGTTTTGACTTCTCCGCCCACCGCCTTCGCTGCGGCCGAAAGATCTTTACCGGACTTCAGCAGTTCCTCGACCTGCTTCGTTTGATCGGTCGCCATCTGGCGAGCCTTTTCAGACTTCACATCGGGAAGAACCTTGTCCTTCGCTTCTTCGAATGAAGCCGGATGCGCCGCCTGAATCTCGGTCAACTGAGGAATAACGTAACCGCGTTCGACCTGAATGGCGTTTCCGATCTCGTTCTTGTTCATTGAGAACATCCGCTTGGTGAGTTCAGCGGCGTTGCCGAGGTCGGGAATCTGGCCTGTCTGTTCGACCATCGGGGTCTGCCGGACTTCCGCACCATGCTTGTCGGCAACAGCTTTCAAGTCCTTGTTGTTTACAAGTTCGACTGCGATGGTTTGAGCGACCTCAGCTGCGTGCTGCTCGGCTTTTCTAGTCGATACGATCGAGCGGATCGCACCTTCGAGTTCCTGAAGAGGACGCGCGCGTGCTTCCTGCTTGGAAACGACTTTGATGATGTGAATACCGAACTGTGTCTGAACGAGATCGCTGATCGCGCCCGGCCCAAGGCTGAAAGCGACGTTATCGAATTCCGGCACCATCTGGCCGCGAGTAAACGATCCGAGATCCCCACCGTTAATCTTCGACGATTCGTCCTCGGAGAATTGTTTCGCGAGACCCGAGAAATCCTCGCCTTTCTTGGCGCGGTCCAGAACGCCGCGTGCTTTGTTCTTGATCGCCTCGATTTCCTCGGCGCTCTTTCCCTGAGTCTTGAACAAAATGTGTTGCGCGGTTACACGTTCGGGCAGGTTGTATTCGGATTGGTGCTGGTCGTAGTACTGCTTCAGGTCATCGTTGCTGACCGTGACGAAACTGCGCTGCTTTACGGTATCGAGATAGATGTAGCTGGCCTGCCGTTTTTCCGCCACGTTGTACTTGGCTTTGTTCTTCTCGTAATAATCCTTCTGTTCCTGGTCGCTGACCGTAGCCTTGGCTTCGAGCTTGGCCGGATCGATCACGAAGTAATCGATCTTGGCCTTTTCATTTTTTCGCCGATATTCTTCTTCGACTTCCTTATCACCGACGGTGACTCCCGCACCGACAAAGCTGCGCAGCTTTTCCAGCAGGATTTCATCGCGAACACCGGATTCGAACTCGTCGACGGTCAGATTGTTTTGCTGGAGGATCGTTTGGTAGCGGGTCAGACCGATGAAGTTTCCACCCTCTCGGAAAACCGGGTTTTCGAGGATCTTTTGTTCGATCTCGGCAGCAGAGACGCTCAAGCCCAAACGTTTGGCTTCTTCCATCATGACGTGACGGGTGATCAGAGCGTCGAGGATCTGGCGATCGAACCGAAACGCTTTGAGCATTTCGGGGCTGAGTTGAGACCGCATGCGATCAAGGTAATTGCGATAAGCGGCCTGGAACTCCTTTGCGGACACTCTTTCGGCGCCGATCGACGCGACGTCATTGCTGAGGCTGACGCTGCCAAGATCCCCGACGGGGATGTAGAGCGTCACCAGCGTCACACTGAAAATAAAGATCAACAAGACCCAGACCCACTTCAATTTGGTGCTCTGGCGTCTCATGAAATCCAACATACTAAGTTCCTCCGAACGGGCGGGATAAACACCGTATGTTACCAAATCAGGCCCTATAAATGTTGGATTCTCGGTTTGTCCCCTGATCTGACCGCAACGTTTTGAAAATTTGTAATCCAATTCTTAGATGTGTCGATAACCGTATTTAGCGCGATGTAGCGTGTCCGGAGTAGAGATCGAGCGAGAACTGGAAATAGGCGTTCGGCCCAATTATTTCCTTTATGATTTTTTCGTGTCTTTTGCCTTATGATGTCGCAATCTCGGTCCTAGTCCTACCTCTGGCACTGGGAGGCCGGCCCATGCCTATTGATAAGGAGTCCAATAGACACCCATGAACTTCCGCCCGGTGTTTAGCCTGTTCTCGAGCGACCTGGCGATCGATTTGGGTACGGCGAATACTCTCGTCTACGCCAAAGGCCGCGGTATCGTCGTCAATGAACCGTCGATCGTCGCCATCAACAAGATCACCAACCAGGTTGAAGCCGTCGGCAAGGAAGCCAAGGACATGCTTGGCCGCACGCCCGGCAATATCGTTGCGATCCGACCGATGAAGGACGGCGTCATTGCCGACTTCACGACGACGGAAAAGATGCTGACCTACTTCATCCAAAAAGCCCACAGCCGGAAGATGCTGGTCCATCCGCGAATCGTGATTGGAGTTCCTTCGGGAATCACCCAGGTTGAGAAACGCGCCGTTCAGGATTCCGCCTATCGCGCCAAGGCCAGCGAAGCACATCTGGTCGAACAGGCGATGGCCGCGGCGATCGGCGCCGGCCTGCCTGTGACGGAACCGTCCGGCAACATGATTGTGGATATCGGAGGAGGTACGACCGAGATTGCCGTGATCTCCCTTTCCGGTATCGTTCACAGCCGTTCGGACAAAGTCGCCGGCAACGAAATGGATGAGGCGATCACGCAATACATCAAACGCAAGTACAACCTCCTTATCGGAGAGCGCACCGCCGAACAAGTCAAAATGGAGATCGGCTCGGCATTCCCACTCGAGCAGCCGAAAACCATGGAGATCAAAGGCCGCGATTTGATGGAAGGCGTACCGAAGAGCGTGATCGTGTCCGACGAGGAGATACGCGAAGCTCTCGACGAGTGCATCAATATCATCATCAATTCGATCCGAGTGGTTCTGGAGCGAACACCGCCCGAGCTTTCGGCCGATATCGCCGATCGTGGCATCGTCCTGGCCGGCGGCGGAGCGCTGATCAAGAATCTCGACAAGCGGATCCGGGAAGAAACCGGACTGCCCGTGATGTTGGCTGAAAACCCGTTGTCCTGCGTCGTGCTTGGCACGGGCAAGATGCTTAGCGAGTTCGAGCTTTTGAGAAAAATAGCGATCAACTAGCAGTGGCGACGATAGCTTCCAAAAGGCCGGTGTGGATTACGCTCACTGTTGCCTTGCTCGTCCATTCGGTTCTGATTTCGTCTCAGACGAACAAGCGAATTGATAGCAGCTTCTTGCGGGGCTGGATTCTGGACCTTCTGTCACCGATCGAAAAGGTCGTCGACCGCACATTGCATGGGACCGGGAGCATCTGGGATCGCTATTTCGCACTGATCGGTGTGCATGATGAGAACCTGCAGTTGCGTGCACAGATCGATGACCTCTCTATGCAGCTTGGCAAGCACCGAGAAGAGATTCTCGAGGCCCAGAGGCTGCGGAGCCTCCTCGGCTTGTCGGATTCCGGAGTCGGTAAGTCCGTCGTGGCGCGCGTCATTGGACGTGATCCGATGCAGAGCCATCAATCGATCACGATAGATAAAGGACGGACCCATGGTATTCAGCCGGATTCGCCGGTGATTACGGCGCAAGGTATTGTCGGGCGAGTCATCTTTGCGAGCAATTATTCGTCAGTGGTTCAGTTGATTCTGGATTCTCAGAGCGGTGTAGGGGTCTTGGTCCTGCCGAGCCGCAGGCTGGGAATCATTCGTGGTAATGGAACGTCGGAACTGGATCTGGATTACATCGATGACGATACGGATCTTAAGGAAGGCAGTGAAGTGATCACGTCAGGGCAGGATCGAATTTATCCAAAAGGCCTGCCCGTGGGTGTCTTGTCATCGGTGAGTGCCAGTAAGGGGCGTCTTTTCAAAGCCGCCCGGATCCGGCCTTCGGCGGACCTGGGTCGCCTCGAGGAGGTTCTGTGCATTATCGACCGCCCTTCGGGCACCGAGGTTGTTGATTCCTTGAACCGTACGCCCTCCCCCTAAACGTCGACATGCGACCGTTACATCCAGTGCAGGTGATCGGTAAGTTCGCGCTGGCGATGATTGCGGTTGTGGTCATGCAGGGGATTCTTGCCTATAAGTTCAGTATTTTCACATATTTCGATTTTCCACTAATTTGTACGGTCTATTATGGGTTCACGCTCGGCAACCCCATGGCTTCGATCCTCATGGGGAGCACCCTCGGACTCATGCAGGACAGCTTTTCGGCCGCAGCGCTAGGTACCAATGGATTCAGTAAGACACTGATCGGATTCCTTGCCGCGACGGCAGGTGTCAGGTTTGCGGTGGATCAGGCTATAACACGCATATTTGCTTTATTTTTGTTTACGCTGGCGGATGGCCTTGTAGTTACTATGATAGCGCTGATGGTCGCGCCGCAATCGAATGCTACATATAGCGGTGCCGTCGGCGGGTGGCTACTGTCTGCGACGCTGAACACCCTTCTAGGGTTAGTCTTATTTGGATACCATGATCGGCTAGCCAATGCGACAACGTGAAGAGCAAGAGCTGCTGCGCTCGAGAATTCGATCCCTCTGCTATGGCATGGTTGCGGCATTGCTTGTTTTGGTGTTCGGTTTCTGGAATCACCAAATGGTGTATTCCAGTTACTACCGCGATCGAGCCGAAGAGAATCGCGTCCGGGAAGTCCCGTTAATCGCTCCTCGCGGCCGAATCTTCGACCGCTATGGACGCCTGTTGGCCGACAACCGCCCTTCCTACAACATTGTTTTCACGCGTGAAAACAGCCCTCATGCCATCGAGCAGACGCTGGCTCTGCTTTCAGACGGAATCGACATGACCGTGGATGAAATGCAGGAGCGGGTCGAGCGCCGCAAACGCGAACCGAAGTTTCGTCCCATCGTGCTGAAAGAGGATGTGTCCGTTGCGGACATTGCTTTTGTTAAAGCCCACCGATTCGAATTACCGGAAATCAGCGTTGAAGACCAGCCGCGGCGGCGGTATCCCGGCGGTGAGCTGGCGGCACACGCGCTCGGATATGTCGGTGAAGTCAACGAAACGGAATTGGCGACCCGCGAATTTGCCGACTTCAAAGCGGGAGACCAGGTTGGAAAGGCAGGACTGGAGCGAGTCTACAATCGGGTGCTGCGCGGCAAGGACGGATTTAAGCGCGTCATCGTAAATACGCAGGGCCGGGAAATGGGCCAGCTTGAAGCCGAAGAGCCTATCGCGGGCAACGATTTACACACCACCATCGATCTGGACTTGCAAGAGGCTGCCGAAGAAGCCATCGGTGATTACGCGGCTTCGGTCGTTGCGCTGGATCCGCATACGGGCGAAGTTCTTGCGTATGTGAGCAAGCCTTCGTTCGATCCTAACCTGTTTGCCACCCGAATCTCCGGACCGGAATGGCGCAGCCTGATCACCGACCCGCGCAAGCCCTTGCAGAATCGCGTGATTCAGAGCCATTTTTCACCGGGATCTGTATTCAAGGTTTTCATGGCGTCTGCCGGACTCGAGGCTGCCACGCTAAGTCCGTTGCAGACCGCTTTCTGTCCAGGTCACGCCACTTTCTACGGACACACCTTCGCCTGCGACAAGAGAAGTGGCCACGGCACCATCGGACTGCACGACGCCATCATGATGTCGTGCAACGTATTTTTCTACAATGTCGGCAAGGACCTCGGAATCGATCAGATTTCACATTTCGCCACGATGATGGGGCTGGGCCGCAAGACCGGAATTGATCTTCCCAACGAGGATCCTGGTCTTATTCCATCAGCCGAGTGGAAGCGCAAGGCGATGAAAGCTGCCTGGTATCCGGGTGAAACCATTTCGGTGTCGATCGGCCAGGGATACGTCAGCATCACTCCGATTCAGGCTGCCTACGCCATGGGTGGACTCGCGATGGGAGGGCGCCTGAAACAGCCGCACTTTGTCGCGCCGGAAGCTCTCCGCAAAGCCGGTTTCACTGCCGGCGAAGTGTATGTTGAGGAATATCCGATTCACGAATCGACTGTGGACATCGTGACGAAGGCGATGTGGAGCGTGGTCCACGAGCCGGGCGGCACGGGTTCGAAAGCCAAAGTTGTGGGGTTCGACGTGGCCGGCAAAACGGGAACGGCCCAGGTTGTCGGCAAGCAGGCTGGATTGAAGGGCAAACAATACGAAGATAATGCCTGGTTCGTCGGATTCGCGCCGTATCGGAATCCTGAAATTGTGGTCGCGGCAATGGTGGAAAACGCCGGTCATGGCGGGACGTTCGCGGCACCAATCACGCATGCAGTTTTTGAAACGTACTATAAGAAAAAGATGGGAACGTTTGAGCAGTCGGCTACACCCGAGGTAGCGCAGGCTGTACGAGGAGTGCCAAATCCAGGCGGTCGATAGTCGATGGTGAATGCGTTACGTACCCACCGGTTTTGGAAAGATTTCGACTGGCTATTACTCGCCGCCGCAGTTGCCTTGTCCGTTATAAGCCTCACCGAGATTTACAGTTCCACGATGAACTCGCAAACCGACACCTACTTTACCCGGCAATTCGCTTGGGTTGTGGTCGGCATCGTTTCGCTGTTCATTGTTGCTTCAATCGACTACCACAGGCTTTCTGAGCACATTCCCTGGATTTATCTCGGGGCGGTGGTCATTCTGCTTTACACATTGATCTTCGGCAAAACTGTCTCCGGCTCCAAGAGCTGGGTATCGGTTGGCGGCATGAGCTTCCAGCCGTCCGAGATGATCAAGATGGTTGTCGTCGTAGCGCTGGCCAGATACCTGTCGGAATGGCACGGCGAGCGTTACATGTCGCTGGCTCAGATCGTAAAAGCCGGCGTGGTTTGTGGTGTTCCTGTTTTGCTGATCGTGTTGCAGGGTGACCTTGGAACGTCGCTTACATTTCTGCCGGCCTTAGCGGTCGGCATCTTCATTCGCGGAGTTCGCCCTGTGGCTCTGGTCTCGCTGTTTTTGTGCTTTTTGCTGGTGCTACCCGTTTCATGGCTGTTCTTGAAGGACTATCAGAAGGATCGAATTACGACGTTTCTGCATCCGGAACTGGATCCTCAGGGAAGGGGTTACCAGATCATCCAGTCGAAGATTGCGATTGGTTCAGGCGGATTCTGGGGAAAGGGTCTGTTCAACGGTACCCAGAATCAGTTGGGTTTTCTGCCGACTCGACACACCGATTTCATTTTCTCGGTCGTCGGTGAAGAGTTGGGGTTTTTGGGGGTCATGATAACGCTGGGTTTACTGGCGTTCATTATCCTTCGATCGATTTACAACGCCCAGACTGCGCGTGACAACCTGGGAATGTTCATAGTGATGGGAATTGTCGGAATCTATTTCTTCCATATCATTGAGAATGTGGGGATGGTGATCGGCTTTATGCCGGTTACAGGAATTCCGCTTCCGTTCATGAGCTACGGCGGTTCATCCGTTCTTACGGCCTTTATCGCGCTCGGACTTGTCATTAATGTCAGGCGGTGTCGTTACGTCAATTAACCGGGCCGTGCTATATTGCGGTCAAGCGTAAGAGATAGCGGGTCTGCCGAAGCAAGAACATACGGCGACCCTCAAAGCAACGCTGAAGATTTATTAAAAGTTTTTTGCCCGTGGCGCAGTAGCGCAAGTAGAGAGTTGAGCACCAAGTGCTCCTCCGGGCACAGGAGTTTTCCATGACAATAAGTGACCATTGCCTTCGGGCGACGTGTCTCGACGTGTTCCTGTGCGCGTTCGTGTGTGCTGACAGCCCGGGCCACAGGAGTTTCGATGCAAAAAGAACTAGTCATTGCCACCTCTCCTCAGGAGACCAAAATTGCGATCCTGGAGGACGACGAGCTCGTTGAGTATTACATTGAAAGACATCGATCGCAGGGCATCGTCGGCAATATCTACAAAGGAAAAGTAACCAAAGTACTGCCGGGCATGCAGTCCGCGTTCGTCGATATCGGACTGGAGCGCGACGCATTCCTGTATGTTTCGGACTTCTTCGAAGACACCGAAGAGTACGAAAAGATCGTCTCTACAGTCGAGGACGAGGTCACCCAAATGCAAGAGGGCGGCCGTGTGCGGGAGAGCCGTGAGGTGGCACCACCATCACCACCACCACCGCCAGCAGTCGCTGCCGTCGTAGCACCGCCGATTCCCGAAGCCGCTCCCGAGGAAAAGACTGAGCGCGAGCCGGCCGTAACCGAAGTCGAAAGAAGAGAACCAGCGGCGGCTGCCGAATCTGGACCTCCGAGAACGGAGGACTTCGATCGTCGTGGAGGACGGCGTCGCGATCGGGATCGGGACAGAGATCGCGACAGGGACCGACGCGGAAAAAAACCCAAGATTCCGTCGTTCGAGGGCCGAACCTACGAACCTCGTGAAGACCGTCCGGAGCGGACCTTCGGCAGTATCGAAATGATTGAGGGCGAAACACTCGCCAAGTATTCGCGCCCCGGGCAACAGCCTTCGCATCCAGAATCGGACGAACTGAAGCAGCAGTTGGAGGAAACCGGCGTCGATGCATCGGCGATTGAGGGAACGGTTCCTGACCTTTCGCGTGATACCGAACGGGATGAGATAACGCCGACGCCTTCTGAAGAAAGCGTAACTCCACCGGAAGCTCCGGCCAAAGCATCCGCCGACGAACAGCCGTCCGAGGAAGACTCCGGGCTTAGCGCGCGCATTACCGATCGGTCCGATCAACGGACATTTGCGCACCGCTCATCCAACCGGCGGCAACGGCGCAGAGGTCCAACACCGCCTCCGGGCAAAACCGAAGAGCAACTCCATCGTCCGAGCGGACCTCAGCCGAGAAACGGACCAATGATTTCCGAACTGCTTCGGGAAGGTCAGGAGATTCTCGTTCAGGTTGCCAAAGAACCGTTGGGTAAGAAAGGCGCGCGCATAACGTCGCACATTGCGCTGCCCGGCAGGTATCTCGTCTACATGCCGACCGTCGATCATATCGGTGTGTCGCGAAAGATTTCGTCCGAAGAAGAGCGTTCCCGTTTGAAGCGAATCATCCACGAAAACCGCAACGGTTTGCCCGGTGGTTTCATTGTCCGCACTGCAGCTGAAGGCCGCGGCGAAGATGAATTCATTCAGGACCTACGTTTCCTTGGAAACCTTTGGTCGGACATTCGATCGAAAAG
>Ga0065712_10000588_pt1 | contig 10318 bp, 15 predicted proteins | sample MisRhiReplicate1_FD_59099 | JGI IMG/M metagenome (GOLD analysis project Ga0065712, IMG submission 59099) | Miscanthus rhizosphere microbial communities from Kellogg Biological Station, MSU, sample Rhizosphere Soil Replicate 1: eDNA_1 v3... | ecosystem: Host-associated > Plants > Roots >...
AATTCTTAACTCCTGAGCAACAAACAACGTACAAAGAGTTAATTGAAAAAAAGAAAAAAGAAATGGAAAAGCCTGCAGAAGGTAAATATTAAGATCGGATCAAATGTGACGTAATTTTTTGTTGCCCTGGCTCTAAGCCGGGGCAACTTATGTTAGAAAGAAATCTATCTTTAAAATAGCACGGAGTACTACTTGGGTTTTGGTACGGTTGTAAACTGAAGGACACGGATAACTATCTTATACGTGGCACTAACAAACAGATCTTTTATAAGATTTTCTATTCACCAAAAGCAATAAGCGCCAAGGCTATTATTAAACTTTTAAAGGAAGCTGTAAAGTTTGACGAAGGAAAGCACTAGACAATTAATGCACTTACATGAGCCACTGCATCACGAGTCTTGAAGTAAAATTGAACAAAANATAGCTGGCGACTATAGCCAAAGTACTTCTTATCATTATCCACCANACNACTCTGCCCTTAAAAAAATTGAGGTTTGTCCATGTATNGTAAGTGATTAAAAAAATCACTTCTAACAAGGAGATCATGCCATTGGGCAAGAAAAATGAAAGGGCATTGATCGGAACAATAAACACTGACATAAATCCAAGCATATAAACATTCATTACAAGAGCTTCGGCATAGTACAGTTCTTTACTTTTAAAAAGCAGATAAGTAATAAATGCATAAAAAGGAAGCATTGCCGCCTGTACGATAAAATAATAATGCTTGTAAAAATATTGATCAGTTTGTATTGGAGCATTTCGATAAATAAAAAATAAGGCAAATGCACAGAAGGTTCCTGAAATAGCAAACAATGGAAACGGCTTTTGATAACGCAACCGGATACCTGATAAATATTTTCTTTGCATGGTACCAGGTTTGGTACCTAATTCTTTCAGTGTAAATAAAAAACCTTTTTCCAGGTGCCAGAAGGTATGAGCCACCTCATGCAGTAAATAGTGCATGCTGATGCGTTCAGGAAGGAGTGGCTGTCCGCAACCCGGACAATATTTTTGATTACCCGCACTACCACAATTCTGGCAAATTATCATTCAATGATTGGTTTCATTAAATGAAAGGTACTATTTAAGCATTTGAATTCAAGGAATGAACTTATTCAATGATCAAAGTAAAATAAATAAATATTGCGGCAGGCTATAATACTTTATAACCTGCCGACAAATGAATTTAAGTATTGTCTAGATGCTATCTTTTATAACTGTGGTTCTTGTATCGCTGGTACTGGAATTGCCACGCATAAGAGCTACGAGAATAATAATAAATACAGCTCCTCCGGCTACCCATACCCATGGAGACGAATACCATTGGGTTGTGGTTGATTCCGTAGTTTTTGTAGTAACCGTTTGATTACCTTCCTGTGCCCATAGCACTACCTGCATGCAAGTAAAGAAAATTGCGAGGAAAATTTTATATCCCCAGCGAAAGCTTATCTGTTTCATGATAAATTTTTTTATTTAAAAATTATTACCATTATAACATAGATAAGAATCAGGCCAAATTTTTTAAAGTAATAAAATTATATTAACAGGTATTCTAGGGGAATAGTTTCTACAATGCTGAGGGCTGTACTATAAATCAGGTGTAAAAAATCAATGCATATGCGAGTCATTATCCACGTCGGGATCGCCTTCTCTGTCTTTTGATTTTGGATAATCATTTTTCATCTGGTCGATCACTTCTTTTTTATCTTTTTTGTTACGAAGTATAAGTAAGATAATAAACAGGACTGCGGCAATTCCCACAAAAATTAGTACAGGTTGGTTCATATAGCAGAGTTTTAATAAAGCTACAATTTAGTTTGACTTTAAGATATTAAGTTTTAAATCTGAATGTGATGGTAAAAGAAAACTACATTTGAAAAATGGAACAAGCCTACATCATCGCCAGACTTAAAGAAATGACCATGCCCGAACTATTGGATGCAATTGCAGAAGCTAATGCCGGCGAAGCAATTGATATCTATGAATATTTAGATCCACTCCTCATAGATAAAACAACCGATACAATATATGAGTTTATTGATGCTGTGAAGGCGATCAAAAAAGAGTAAACGAGTAATACCTAATAATATCTTCATTTATCTTTACGGTCATGAAAATCAGTATAAGAGAAATGACTGCAAATGATGCAAAAGCAGTTAATGCACTTTCAAAGCAACTTGGATATCCTCTATCTATCGAACAAACACTCCAAAACATTTATGCGGTTTTACAAAGTAAGGATCATACGGCATTTGTAGCTGAATATGATAGTGAGATCGTTGGCTGGGTCGGCGCTTCACAGTCCATTATGATAGAAGTGATGCCGCATTGTGAAATAAATGGCTTAGTAATAGACCAGGATCATCGGGGAATGGGAATTGGGAAATTGCTCGTCGATAAAGTAAAGCAATGGGCAAGAGAAAAAAATAATAGTAAAATTGGACTTCGTTGCAATGTAAAAAGAACAGAAGCGCATTTGTTTTATGAACATCTTGGTTTTGTAGAGATCAAACAACAAAAGAATTTTGTGATCAATATATGAAAGAATAAAAAAACCCAGCCTTTCCTTTAAATGACAACATAAGAAAAGGCCGGGTTATTTAGCGAAGATTTATTACCTGTTATAAGAATATGTATTTACATAAGTCGATAATTCATTCCTGCTGCTTTGACTTGTCAGCAGATCATACATTAAATTAAAATTTTCAGTATCGGTAATATTTCCGTACGCTGATTTTGCTAATTCCAATCGATTGCGTTCATCACTTACTAATTGAATTAACTGCTTCGCTTGTGCAACCGTGAAATAATAAGTTTCGTTAGCAAAGATTTCTGTTAGCCTTGACATTTTTGCACCAAACCCATATGTATTTCTTACTTCATTGTACAACGATGTGTAGCTTGAGTTTGACATCGGCGTTCTTGTGTAAACCGGTGGAGTATATACATGGTTTGTTTGATGATCTCTTACATATACTTCTAACGTATTTCTTGAGCTGTATGAAAATATATCATAGAGTTGGCTGAAATTCGCCTGGTCAACAATATTATCATAAGAGGCTTTTGCCAATTCAAGCCTGTTACTTTCATCACTTACCAATTGTATTAGTTGTTTTGCTTGTGCAGTTGTGAAATAATAGTTTTCGGTGGCAAATACATTTGATAAAGCTGACATTTTTGCGCCAACACCGTAACGATTTTGGATGTCACGATAAAGCGTATTATACTCTGCCTCTTTCATCGCAATTCTTGTATAAACGGGGTTGCTATTATCATATGTATTTACAAAAGTGTTCAGTTCATTTCTGCTCGCCTGGGAGTTGAGTAAGGCATTCATTTGATAAAAATTGTTCCTGTCAATGATGCTTCTGTAAGATATTTTAGCTAAATAAAGGCGATTAGCTTCATCAGGAGCTAATTGTACTAATTGCCTGGCTTGTGCAACCGTGAAATAGTTATTGGTGTTTGTAAATGAATTATAGATATAAGAAACTTTTGAGTTTGTAGTAGCCTGGCGTTGTGCAGTATGGTAAATGGTATTGAACCGGGATGCCGTCATCGCTGTTGAAGAACTACCGGCATTGTAAGTACTCACATAATCTGCCAGCTGATCTCTGTATGACTGGCTATTCAGCACATCGTAGATCTGCGTAAAGTTTGTAGGATCAGTAATGCTGCGATAAGAAGCTTTTGCTAATGTGAAACGATTACTTTGGCTATTTACTAATTGGATCAACTGTTTTGCCTGTGCAGTTGTAAAATAATAATTTGTATTTGCAAAGGCATCGCTGACCATTGTCATCCTGTTAGATGACTGCCTTTGATTCCGGGTGCTGGTGTACAAATTATTAAAATCAGTAACACTCATGGCCTGCCTGTATTGTCCTGAATTATTATCCGCCCGCCATTTGGTTTCTTTTAATTGAACACTTCCATTTGCAGTAATTGTAATTTGAAGATCATACCCCGTTCTTGTTGTAAATACAGTTGATGATGGGTTGACCTCATCTGAACGTTTTATTTGTAAAGTGTGTTGACCTGATTGAAGATTAGATACAACAATTGGAGTATTTGTATTGTAATCATTTTGTACGGAAAAATCTTTATTGTCTATTACTATCGATTGGGTAGTATTGCCCCGAACGTTTATAGTTACAGTACTGACACTTTGCGCCAACACCGATATCGCTGCTGTAAAACTTAACAGAAAAATGAAAATCGTTTTCATAATGCATTTGATTTAATTAATGTTTAAATATTCTAATTCAATAATAGACAAAGTCCATACCAACAAGAACAACTCCCGTCTATAGAAAACTTACTGGGGTGAAATTGCCCCGCTTTTTAAATAGACATTCTTTCTTTAAAAAAAAGAAAACCGGATAAACACCCGGCTTTCGATATATCCACCTCAACGCTATTAAGCACTTTTCTTTTCCCCACCTCTTAATAAGGCGACTAATAACAATATAAATACGGCACCTCCTATTACCCAAACGACAGGGTTTTGATACCATGCTGACTCTTTTTTAACGTTTATATCAACATCTATTCCTTTATCCTGTGCAAATGATAACATACTTAAAAAGGAAGATAAAAGTGTTGCTGTTAATCTTAACCATGATCTGCTTATGATCTTTTTCATACTTAGGAGGTTTTAGTTACAAAAACTTATAGTATTAATATCGTCAAAAGCTGTTTGACAAAAAAGATGCCATTGAAAATTTTATTCTCTGGCATATATTTTTCATGCCTTTAGAAATACTTTTTATGACAACATCAAGAAATTCTTCTGTAAAAGGGGAAAAAAATGCTGAAAACACCAATAGATCAAAGCGAAGCAACAATGGCAAAACGGCAAAAGAGATTGTAAAGAGACATCTTAGCGATGAAAACGATAAAATAACTAAAGAAGATTTTGAAACACTAAAGATCGATTTGTCTTTGCCAAAAGGCAGAGCCAACGAACCATTACCCATAAAAAGTGGCAAAAAAAGGCCAAAGGATGCAGATAAAGATAATACAGTTTCAACTCCATGGGATGTGATCAGTGAGTAACAGTGTTAGTTTCATCAAGAGATATTTTTTGGAGATATTATAGTTTTGATCAACAGGTATATTATAAAACCCGTACCACCACCTAATGTATTTAAGATCACATCATCAATATCTGCACTGCGATAACTGGTGGCTAATTGAAGAAGTTCGATGCCAACAGAAACCAAAAAACAGATGAATAGCACTGTGAAAAAACTATATGCTTTTCTAAGCTTTGTATAAAGTAATGGAAGATAAATACCCAATGGCAAAAGCATCACAAAATTCCCGAGTATTTGTTTGCCAAAAGTCTGGTAGATATCAATAGTTTTAAATGGCTCAAGATTCACTCGGTCATGCCTGACTATTCGATCATTCATTTTATCCCACCAGTCATGCGATGAAATTTCTTTAAAAAGAATAAAATAACCGGTGAGTTGAAGAACAGCAAAAACATAAACAAAAAAGCTTGCCTGGACCGTTACCTGTAAAAAATTATTTTGTTTCCTTCTGATCGTTACAAAAACGATCCATACAAATAATAACAGGATGCTTAAAACTAACCCAGCTACCCTTTTAAAACTTGCTCCGCTATAACTTTCGTGATACAATACACGGAAATAAAATAAGCTAACGATCATCACCGGCAAGATCACGATCAATTTTTTTAAAGTAATATTCATGAATCAGGTGTAAAATAATAAAATCCTGTTAAGAGAAGCACTTCACAGAAGTTTAACGTTAAATGGCCTGATAGTTTGATTATAGCAACGCTTTATATTCATTAAATTTAAACTCAAACGTTATGAAAAGATTAATACTCATACTGGCTCCGGCCGCCCTTTTTCTTGCTTCCTGCAAATCAGAGAATATTAAAGAACCAGAATATCGGGAAATTCAGAATGTACGCATTACGGATGTTGGCTTGCTACAAACAACTGCAGGGCTTGATTTGGTTTATTATAATCCAAATGACTTTGGTGTAACACTTAGCCAGGCAAGAGGAGATGTATACATCGATAACATGTATTTTGGCCGCCTTAATATCAGCGATCAAGTCGCAGTACGCAAACACCAGGAGTTTATAATTCCTGTTGAATTAAAAATAGATAATATCAGTGCTGTAAAAAATCATAGTGATATATTTAAAAAGAAACAAGCATTGATAAGAATTGAAGGGTTTGCTACATTAAAAAAAGCAGGTTTTAACAAAGAAGTTCCAATTAAATACGAAGGAATCCAGGATATAGAACGTCTCCGTGCAATCGTTGCCAACTAATTTTATTTATCCGGAAATTTTATTAACCTGCGTGCATAACGCAGGTTGTTTTTTTTAGTAGAACTTATGAATTTATCATTGTTAAAAGTCAAAAACGTCAACTTACTAAGTAAGTGTACTTTAAAATTCCGTCGTTGATTTCTTTAACAGTTAGAAAATCTCTGGCATCGTTTTCACATATATAGAACGAAATGAAAAATAATTTAATCATCTTAAAAAACTCAGTTATGAAACAACCTTTACTATTTATTGTTATTGCCATAGCTGCAGTAGTATCTGTAGCAGCAATAGTTGGTATCAGCAGTAATACTAAAATGAAAAAAGTTGATGCCACAGAGTTGGCACAATTTGAGGCATGGAAAGAAACAAAAACATTAGAAGCATTAGAAACAGAAAAGGCAAGCTATGTTGCCCCGAAGACAACAACCAGTAGTGCGGCTGCAAAACGTACTGTGAATTATCAGAGTCCAAAAATGGTATCTGAATCTCAAAACGCCGCTAAAACAACAACTACTAAGAAAAAAGGTTGGAGTAAAGCAGCAAAGAGTACGGCTATTGGTGCTGGTGCAGGGGCAGTTCTCGGTGCAGTGATTAATAAAAAGAACCGTGCATTAGGCGCTGTTATAGGTGGCGTGATCGGCGGTGGTGGCGGCTATGTGATTGGTCGTGGAATGGATAAAAAAGATGGTCGATATTAACACTGTGAAAACAATTAACGAAGGGGCTTACAGCCCCTTTTTTTATAATAAGAGGGAAGCGCAACCTTGATTTTCCTAATTTTAATAAAATTAATTGCAATGAGTAAATTCAAATCTGCCTGTCTTATTTTGATGGTCGTATTCGCTGGCATTCTATCTCAATCGTGGGTGTCTTCAGCTAAAACTGAAAGAGAATTTTATCAACTTACAGTTTATCATTTTGCCAAAGACTCGCAGGAAAAAGTGATCGATAATTATTTGCAAAATGCCTTGTTACCTGCATTGCACAAAATAAATATTAAATATGTCGGTGTATTTAAGAATCATTCGAACGATACCCTCGCGGATAAAACCATGTATGTATTATTGCCCGTAAAATCTTTGGAAGAAATAATGAACATATCATCAAAGCTAAATAGTGACAAGAGCTACCAGGCTGCCGGAGCAGAATATTTGGATGCGGCTTATACAACTGCGTCTTATTCCAGGATGGAAACAATTTTACTTCATGCATTTTCCCTGGCTCCAGAACTTCAGTTACCAAAACTAAATGGCCCAAGAAAAGACAGGGTATATGAGCTGCGTAGTTACGAAAGCGCCACTGAAAAGATATTTAAGAATAAAGTAAACATGTTTAATGAAGGTGATGAGATCGGGTTATTCAAGCGGCTGAATTTTAATGCAAGCTTTTATGCTGAAGTAGTAGCCGGAAGCAAAATGCCAAATCTTATGTATATGACATGTCATGAAAATAAAACGGTTAGGGATGCTAATTGGAAAAATTTTGTAGATGATCCATATTGGAAGAAACTTTCTTCAATGCCGGAGTATCAGCATAATGTTTCGCATATCGACATTAACTTTTTATACCCTACGGAATATTCAGATTACTAAGTCAAGCAACGAAGTAAAGTAGCTCTCAATCTTGTTTTTTGACATAATATAGATATCGCCGACACAATTTTCCCGTCTGTTTTACGGTTATAACACAGATTGCATGGTTTTTGCTTTAGAAAAGAAACCTCTACAAAGCCCTTCAATATGAAAAAGATTCTTTTCTGTATTTCCTGTTTATTAGCCGGAGTATTAGCCTTATCAAATATTCAAGCACAAAGCTTGAAAAACCTCGAGGACAACAATGGCTTTAAGAAATATAAACTTGGCTCTAAACTCGTTTTGGGATTAGGTGTAAAATATAAAGATGCAGAAGGTGCTGATAAGATCGTTATAGACTACACTAAAGATATGATCGGTGACATACCTGTCAAAACGATCGAGTTGTATTATTTGAAAGACACATTAGCAAAGATCATTGTACAGGTCTCTCCTGAATATTATGAAAAACTTATCGCTGCATGCAAAAGTTCTTTTGGTCAACCCACTAAGGACGTTAGCAATAATGAAAAAGTAAAATTTGATAGTACGGCTTCTCTCAATTATTACAAGGATAATTATATCTGGAAAGCCACTCGATTACGAATGGAGTATTTTTATCAATATCCGAAAATAAGTAGTGGCGCTTACGGAACCAGGAGTCTTTACCTCACTTATATACTAAATGACTATGGACAGCGGTTGCAAAGAGTTCAAAGAGGTATTAACTCTGCAAAGAATTTCTAATAAAAAAGATTAAGTAATATCTTTATTCAATGCCGATCTTAAATGCGGACGAAAAAGATATTACCTCCTTAGTTGAGTTAATGGATAGTGCCTATCGTGGCGAAAATTCCAAACAAGGCTGGACATCTGAAGCTGATCTTTTCATTGGCAACAAAAGAACCGATGAAACAACGGTGTCAACTCTTATTAAAAAGCCCGGTGCTGTTTTTCTAAAATATTTAAATGAAGAAGGAATATTAGAAGGGTGTGTACTTCTCCATAAAAAGGATAACAGAATTTATCTCGGTATGTTTTCAGTCTCACCATCAGCACAGGGAAAAGGGATCGGCAAAAAATTGTTAGCTGCTGCAGATGATTACGCAAGAGAACAAGGCTGTACTTCAATTTACATGACCGTCATTACTGTTCGTGAAGAACTGATCGCCTGGTATGAAAAAAACGGTTACCAGAAAACAGGCAAAGTGCTCCCCTTCCCAGTTGATGAACGATACGGTATTCCCACACAATCACTCGAAATGCTGGTACTTGAAAAGAATTTTTAATTCAGTAAGTGTATTTTATCTTTTCTTTAAAATTATTTTGGGTACGACGGAAGTAAAATCATTTCTAGGGGGAAATCTTATAAATCAAAAGGTCTTCGTGTGAAGACCTTTTGATTATAAGTGTAGTTGATCAATTTTCTAAAGAACCATCAGCTTTAAATTTTTGGAAAACAGCAACAACATCGGCAGGTAGTTTTTCTGTTTTCTTGAAAGGCATAAAGCCTTTGTCGGTTGGGTTCAATTGAATACGACGCAGCATCTCGTCAATGTCTGCCTTTACGTTTGCATAGTTATCGTATGGCTTTTTGTTACCACCTTTTGATGGAATATGACAGGGAGCACAATTATTTGCTATCACTGTTGATAAATTTGCCATATAAGTTGTTTTAGGAACTTTAGTGGCTTTCTTAGAAGACGAACAGTATGTAAGGCCTAATGATAATACGGCCATGCCTGCAATTACATAGATTTTTTTCATTCTTAGGTTTTTTAGTTTTTAAATGTATTGAAAATTTCTTAATCAAAAAATCTTTACTGTTTTGATAAATATCAAATTTATTCCGGCGGTACATTTACATATCATTTTATGCTAACACCTGTTTTTGCTACCTATAAAAATGCTTACACCGGATTGTCCCGCCCCACCTGGCTGCTTTCAATTGTTATGTTGATCAACAGGAGTGGTACAATGGTAGTGCCTTTTCTAACGCTTTATCTTATTTCAATGGGCTATAGTATCCCTAAGGCGGGATTTGTGTTTGCCTTTTTTGGTTTCGGTGCATTTACTGGTGCTTTTGTGGGTGGAAAACTTACAGATAAAATTGGCTTTTACCCGGTTCAAATAATAGCATTATTGGGTGGCGGAATTATGTTTTTTGTCTTAGCACAAATGCAGGACTATTGGCTTATTTGCCTTTTCACTTATCTGCTCGCATTTATCAATGAAGCGTTTCGTCCAGCCAATTCTACTGCAATTGCTTTCTACAGTCAACTTGAAAACAGGACAAGATCTTACGCATTAAACAGGCTTGCAATTAATCTTGGATGGGCGATCGGTAGCGGCATTGGTGGCATCCTGGCCAACATAAATTTCAGTTTGCTTTTTTATGTAGATGGCATAACGAATATTGTTGCAGCTA
>Ga0065712_10004914_pt1 | contig 10310 bp, 10 predicted proteins | sample MisRhiReplicate1_FD_59099 | JGI IMG/M metagenome (GOLD analysis project Ga0065712, IMG submission 59099) | Miscanthus rhizosphere microbial communities from Kellogg Biological Station, MSU, sample Rhizosphere Soil Replicate 1: eDNA_1 v3... | ecosystem: Host-associated > Plants > Roots >...
TTGCCTGGTGCAAATATCTGAACGGCCAACATTCTTTATCTTTCTGTAAAACTGTTTATGAGAGTTCTGCTGCTGTTCCTTTTATGCTTTCTCTTCGGCCCGGCAAAATCGCAGTTGCTCATTCGCAACGTGTCGGTTGTGGATGTGGAGAATAAAAAACTTTTGGCACCACAAGATGTATTAGTTAGTAATAACATCATTACAGCCATTGGCAAAAAGATAAAATCGCCGGATGGGGCAGAGGTGATTGATGGCAGTGGCAAATGGCTGATGCCTGGACTGGTGGATGCGCATGTTCATTTTTTTCAGAGCGGTGGACTATATGCTCGTCCTGATGCTATTGACTTACGAAAAGACAAACCTTATGAAAAAGAAATTGAGTGGGTGCATCAGAATATGGAAAGCTTTCTTCGCCGCTACACTGCCGCAGGCATTACCTCTGTAATTGATGTAGGATCCAACGCCAATTTTTTGCGCCAACGCGATAGCTTCCGCACCAAAACAGATGCACCTGCAGTGTACATGACAGGTCCTTTGCTCACTACCTATGAGCCCGCTGTATTTCAAAATCTAGGTGATGATGAACCTTTTTATTTGATGAAAACTGTTAGTGAAGCGAGGGCTTATGTTCAAAAAGAATTGCCCTTGAAACCAGATTTTATCAAGATATGGTACATTCTTTTAAGAGGGAACAAAGACAGTGCGGCGAGGGCAAGTTTGCCCTTGGTGCAGGCGGTGATTGACGAAGCGCATAAAAATGGGTTGCGTGTAGCCGTACATGCCACAGAACGTATCACGGCTATGCTATCTGTACAGGCTGGCGCCGATTACCTGGTGCATGATGTTGAAGACGAACCTGTGGATGCTGCATTTATTCAACTCCTTAAATCAAAAGGAACGGTATTGTGTCCCACACTTGTAGTGGCCGGTAATTATGAACGGGCATTGGGAGGAGGATATAAACCAACAACAGAAGATTATCACTATGCACATCCCACTCCGCTCAATTCTATGTTCGAAATGAATTTTTTGAGAGACTCGCTGTTGGCCAACCGTTACAAAATGTTGTTTCGAAATAATGCTGCCTTGAATAAAAAAGAAGACTCTATTCGCTCCACTAATTTGAAAAAGATGGCTGATGCAGGCGTTATTATTGCTACCGGAACTGATGCAGGTAATATTGGTACGCAACATGTATCCAGTTATTTTGATGAACTGCGTGCCATGCAGCATGCCGGCATGGATACATGGAGCTTGTTGCAGGCTTCTACTATTAATGGTGCCAAAGCAATAGGCAGACAAAACGAATTTGGTGCTGTTAAAAAAGGAATGCGTGCCGATATGATCCTGCTTTCAAAAAATCCGGTGGAGCATATTGATAATTGGAAAACTGTCGAATGGGTCATTCACAAAGGAGTGGCATTAAAACCGGATTCGGTTTTGAAATATACTCCTGTGGAGCTGGCCGAGCAGCAGCTGGCCGCTTACAATGCACACAACCTGCAAGCTTTTGTGCGGCCTTATGCCGACGATGTTGAGATCTATGACCTCAGCACAAACAAACTGAAGATAAAAGGGAAGGAAGCCATGCGGAAACATTACAGCTTTCTAGCGAATGCGGAAATTCTTCATTGTAATCTGCTCAACCGCATTGTGGATGGAAATTTTGTGATTGATCAGGAAGAGATTTTTATAAAAAATGCGAAACGGTATGGAGTGGCTATTTATGAAGTGAAAGAGGGAAAGATTATCAAGGTGTGGTTTCCCTAAAAACCGGTTCTTGTCGCGGCTGGCAGTAGTGTCCTCACTGGAGTCTTCGAAGACAAAACTTATAATAATGTAAAGAAATGAAAAGCCCTGGCGAGCAGGGCTTTTAAAATTAATTGGTCTTTTTTTCTTTCGGAGGTGCTCCAGGTTGCATCATTTTCATCATCTCATTCATATCTCCCATGCTCATAAATCCCCAATGCTCTGTAGCCATCCCATCTTTCAGTTTTACCACGTCAACAGAAGTGTCATCCACGTCTGACCCAACAGGCATACCCCAGGGATTGGCTTTTGCTTTTCCTTTCATTCTTACCGTTGCATAGTGGTAATTGCCATCGGAAGAAAGAGCATCAGAAATAAAATCCATTTTCAAACCATCCTCAAAATAAGTGTGGATCTGGCTGAGCATTTTTTTTACACTGTCGCGGCCTTTAATATCGCTGCCATCCGGGTTACCATTGTGATCAACGAAATCTTCGGCAATAAAGCTATCAAGCTTGCTTACATCACCTGTTTCAATAGCACGGTAAACCGTTTTAATGTTTTCAGTACTTTTTTCATGATTGGCTCCTTCGCCAGTTTCATTGGTACCAGCAACCGGAGTATCCGGATGGTTGTTGCACGAGGCGATAACTGCTATTGCAGCCAGCAGGAATAAGACTTTTTTCATTGCTTTTAATTTATATTTTAAAGATCAAAACAAGATAAAAGGAGTCTTCGTGGCGGATGAAGCTTTTCATAAAGCGGTATGAATTTATTGTTTCTTGCTGGAGAAGAAAAATTTTAATAAACAGGTCAGTGATGGTAATTTCCATTCGTGCAGCTGTTCCGCATCTTACAGTAGCTAACCTTAAACTAAAATCTCACCTGTCAACCTGCCAGCGAAAGAGATTGGCTTTAAAGTTGATTTTAGACAGTCTAAATACAATAATTAACAATAATTATATGTCAAACGAAAAAGCAATATTGGCCGGCGGCTGTTTCTGGGGAGTGGAGGAATTGATCAGGGATCTTNCGGGGGTACAATCAACTGTTGTTGGNTACACNGGTGGCGAAGTAAAAAATGCAACCTATCGCAACCATGGCTCACATGCCGAAGCAATAGAAATCACATTCGATCCGGAACAGCTATCGTATCGTAAGCTCCTGGAGTTTTTCTTCCAGATTCACAATCCTACTACAAAAAACAGGCAGGGCAACGATATAGGCACTTCCTATCGCTCTGCTATTTTTTACCTCAGTGAAGAACAAAAGAAAACAGCGGAGGATTTACTTAATGAAATGAATGCCTCGGGTAAATGGCCGGGGAAAGTGGTAACCGAAGTAACGCCTGCTTCTGATTTTTGGACTGCGGAAGAAGAGCATCAAAATTATTTGAAGAAGCATCCTTACGGCTATACCTGCCACTATATAAGACCCGAGTGGCAATTAGCTGAAACAACTAAAGCATAGAAAATTTTAAAGCCTTTTTATTATTTCGATGACATCTCAGGATAGCCGAAGCCTGTAAACATTAACCTGTTTAATCCCGGTTGACTTCAATAGCTAGCCAGGTCTTTAAAATGCATTAGGGTAAAATCCGAGAGTTTATCCAGCTTTAGATCAGCAAGTGTGTACTTGGGGTTTTGTTGGTTATGCGGTTCCGGAACAGCCACTACCTTCATGCGGGCAGCTTTGGCGGCAATCATACCGTTGATCGAATCTTCGAAAGCAAGGCAATTCAGAGGATCGCTTTTTAACTGTTTTGCGCAGGAAAGATAAACTGCCGGGTGGGGCTTTCCATACGGTTCATGCTCGGCAGATGCGACAGCCGCAAAATAAGGTCTGAGGCCAAAATGATCCAACACAAGATTTATGAAGCTTACAGGCGAAGAAGAAGCAAGTCCTAGTTTAATTTTCTGCTCCTTAAAAAAATCCAGTATATAATCCAGGCCTTGCATGGTCTTCCCATTACTAACTACCTGTTTCGAAACCGCCTCCATAATTTCCCGGCAAACCTGCTCCTTTGTTTTCCCTTCCCATTTAAAGTAGTCGTACCAATAATCTACTACTTCCACTGTTCGTAAGCCGGTGGTTTGTACCGCCTGGTCCGGGGTGATGGTTACATCTACTGTTTGCAGTACTTCCTGCATGGCCACTATCCACAAAGGTTCTGTGTCTACCAGAAGGCCATCCATATCAAATATTACCGAATCAATCATGCCCGGTCTTTTTAAGGGTGCAAAAGTAAAGGTGCATCAAAGAAGATGAGAATCATTTGAGAAGCGTCTTGGGTTGTTCCATTGCGGCCAGATTTACTGTTTGCAAGTGAACAGAAAAAACAGGAGAAAGATATTCGTCATCAGGGCACTAAAACCTTTTCAAACTCACCCGATACAATGATGTTGGTTTCATTCCAGTTCATACCAACCTTCGGGTCGTGAAAACTGTGTATGTAAAAGTGATAGGTGCCTTCGATCAACTTTTTTTGAACGTTGTAGCCAGTGATAACAAACTCGCCGGTTGCATTTCCTAGGCCCAACTCGGTATACGAAAATTGATCTCTGCGATAACCATAAATGTTTTGTGCATCGCCCTGGTATCCGCCTGGTTGTACGGGCTTGAGCTCGTATACACCTATATAACCGGGCTTTAGTTTTGCCTGGTCAATAACAAATTTTATATAGTCTCTGCCTTTACTAAAAGGCATGTCAATAGCGAGAGAAAATTGCCCAGATGGCGTGATCGTGGTGATGGTGCGCACCGAATCACGTGCAGTGGTATAGCCTACTGAATCTTTTTGACTTACGTTTGTATAATCAAAAACCCGTGAGAACAAAGCAACACTTTCAACCGGGGTTTCCATAGCTGGTTTTACAGGATCTTTGGAACAGGAGCTGAAAATAATAATGCTGATAAAAGAAAAGGGGTAGAAAATTTTCATTTGGTATTTATTCTGCTCCAAAAATAATGGGCTTGTAACGTTGCAGTAAATAAGAGCTTGTTAAAACACATCCAATTCTTACGGCCGTTCCTCGCTCCGCACATGAGACTTGTATACAAAGCTGTAACCGGTAGCCTGTGTACGGGATTTTCGTATGCCCTTGCCAGTGGTTATAACAGGCAAGCCCGACGTGATTCGAAAAGTCCTAAATAAAGACGGGGTCTGCCACAACAAATAAAGAAGGTTTGCCTGAGGTGAGGAAGAACCCTGAATCTTTTTTATACCTATTTGCCTTCTTGTCTGGCATTCAGTCTACTGGTGTTTATTGCTCCTCGTAATGTCCCGAAAGCTTTTAATTGGTAAAGAAGCATTGTATATTTAAAACCAGAACCTGCTGTTAATGCGGGCAGGAGTTTTGTAGCATAACAACGTACACCTTATGAGAAAATCTTTTCTTTTAGTAATCTGTTTTTCGCTTGCCGGTTTTTATTCAAAAGCTCAATTTGCCGATTCTTTGCATATCATCGTAGGTACGAACGCAACTATTGCAAGCGCCGAATACCAGCCATTATGGATGATCGCAAACCGGCACGGCACAGTTACCAATAAAAAAGCTGATTTATCGTCACACATATTGGTGAGCAATCAACACTTGTTTTTAAAAAGAAAAAGTCAACCGGGAAATGACACAGTTAAGGCCCACAGCTATATCAGCTACGCAGTTGATTTGNATAACAACAACGATTTTAAAAAAACTTTTTTACAGGAAGCCTTTATTAGAGGAGGCATTAAAAGCTGGGAGCTTCGAGCTGGCCGTTATGAAGAAATAATTGGAGAAGTAGATCCTTTACTTTCCAGCGGTTCACTAGCTATCAGTGGAAACGCATTGCCTATTCCTAAAATCGGGATAGCAAACACGCGGTATACTCCCGTTCCCTATACCAAAGGATGGCTACAATTTAAAGGAAGATTTAGCCATGGATGGTTGGGTCAGATTAATTATTTGAAGGGTGCGTTCCTTCACGAAAAATCCATTTACCTGAGATTTGGAAAAAAGAACTTTCATCTTCACGGAGGTTTAAATCATTTTGCACAATGGGGTGGGACACACCCAAATGGAAAAGCACCAAGCCGGTTTAAGGACTATCTATATATTATTGCAGGTGGAAAAGGTGATGCTTCCGACCCTGTGTATCAACAGGGACCAATTGATATTGCCAATGCGGTAGGTAATCACCTGCTCATCTCAGATATTGGTTTTTCCTATCAGGGAAACAGCTCGTTATTTAAACTTTATACTCAAACTATTTTTGAAAAAGGTAAGGGTAGAGGTCCCGAGGAGCGGGATAGGCTGGTGGGATTAAAAATAGCAAGCAGGGATCGTTTGATAGGATTTAATTGGGAGAATGCGAAGCATTCGATCCTCGAAAAAATAGTAGTGGAAGGATTGTTTACCAGGAACCAGGGTGGACCGGTATTGTATGTAGGGCAGGACAATTACTATAATAATGCAACTTACAAAACCGGGTGGGTGTACCAGGAAAGGATCATCGGAACTCCTTTATTTATTACACGCAATGATGCGCTAAAATTTCACCAGGACCTTGACACTACTCAAATTTCTGAGTGGAATATAACCAGCAATCGTGTAAATGGATGGCATTTCGGTTTCAAGGGTATGGTCAACAATCAACTGGGGTACCGTATGTTAACCACCTATGTGCAGCACTATGGCAATTACAATAACACAAATGTTTTTGAACCATTTAAAAAGCAACTTCATCTTTTATTAGAAGGTTCCTGCCATGTAAACAAACGCGTTAATATTATTGCTGGCCTGGCACAGGATACTGGTGATCTCTCAGACAATACTGGCGGAAGTTTGAGAATAGAATGGTTGTTAAAATAAAAATCAGGTTGCAATTTTTCAAATAATGATTAATCTCTTGAAGCCGCGTCAATAAGGGAAGACCTATTAAACCAACATTTTAAGAGAGCACACAACCCTGCAGAAATTTCATCATTGAAATGATGCCTACCATGTTCTCTTACTCATCATCTTATCAACCTCGGCACGGGTCATTTTGCCTAATTCAGGATGTTTTTCCAGCCATCTTAAAAACTCGGTCCTTATTTCATCTGGCCATTGGCTATCAATCTGCCCGGTTGTGTATTTTCCGGTACGCACCATTTCAAAACCAAACTGGTCTTTACGAATAACAAATTCCGCTGTACTAACTACTTGTTCCGCCATATGTGCCGGCACAAAAAGCACTCCTTCTTTTTGTGCAATTACCAAATCGCCGGGGAGCACCATAACTCCTCCAATACGAATAGCAGTATTAAGTCCCATTAATACCATTTCCTCGGTAAAGGATGGATGAAAATCGCGAACAAAAGCATTAAAGCCTTTAATGTTTTGTATTTCCAGCAAATCCCTGGCTGCACCATCAAAAACAACTCCATTGCCTGATTTACTATAAATGGAATTGGCTAATGTAGCACCCATGATAGAACCGCCGCTGATTTTTCCAAAAGCATCAGCCACATATAAATCACCTTTAGTGAGTATATCGATGGGCCAGGAGTTTGTATTACCTGTTCTTTTTTGTTGGGCTCCTCTCTCTTTGATATTTTTTTCCACATCCGGCCGGCTGGGCATATACATAGCTGTTAGTGCACGGCCTGTAATGGTAACATCGTTAACGGTTTTCCAGTTGCCTTCAAACTGGTTTAAATAACCTTCGTTTTTCAACACGGTCCATGCATCGTCGATGTAAATCTTTTTTGCTCTTTCCAGCAGGTTATCGGCAATTTTCGGTCTTCCGTCTGCAAACCGTTCTCCCTTCCATTCGGAAGTAAGAAATGTCAATTCATCTTTTGAAATAGTTTGTGCGAATAATGAACTTTTAAAAGAGATAGTACTTAACAAGAGTAAAAGGATTGCAGCATTTAATTTCATGTCTTGAGCTATTTAAGATGGAGCTAAAAATAAGAAATGAAGGAATAGGTTAATGAGCTTTTTTAAACACGTACTCCCTGCTATCGGCAATCTTTCTAATTTACCGTTCGTTCAATTATTCTCAATCCTTTTAATGGTTGCGATAATTTTGTTACCATGGAGGATGTTTTATATAACCCGGTTTATAATGCCTTACGTTCCGGCGATGTACACCTTGGTTTGAGAAACGGGGAGGTGCGTTGGTTTGATGAAGAAGTGTCTCCATTTGCAGGTTTCCCGGAAAAATATAATAAAGGATTTGATGACCTTTACGACTTGCTTCCCGTTGGAAGAAAAATCTTGTATGCCACCCCACAACAGATTAAAGAACCAAAAGGGTGGCTGCTTCTAGCTGAAATAAAAGGACTTCAATTTATCTATGTAGGTGAGCTAAAAGGTGGTGAAGACTCTCTAAGAATTATTTCGTTAAATAAAGAAAACGTCGAAGAGATGGTTCAACTGGCTACGCTGACGAAGCCTGGTCCATTTAATACACGAACCATTGAGTTTGGACACTATTTTGGGATTTTCGAAAACGGGCAGTTGGTTGCTATGACGGGTCAGCGCCTGCATGTTGAAAATTATACCGAGATCAGTGCAGTTTGTACCCATCCGGACTATTTGGGAAAAGGTTTTGCTGCTGCATTAATGCAACAGCAATTGAGGTTAATCCAAAACCATGGTCAACTTCCTTTCTTACATGTTCGTGCAGACAACAGCCGGGCAATTGCTTTGTATGAACGCCTCCANTTTAAAGTTAATCGTGAGATGAATTTTTATTTTCTGAAAAGGAAAGGTNATNATTAGNTTTANGCACGGCTTTCTTTTTGGGACTGTATAATTTTTATTCTTTACAATTTCAATTTTCCTAACCAATTCGATTGTTTCTTCGCTATTTGTTTTTTTTCTTCAATCCTGGCAATATCTTCCCTATAACTTTTAATTTTTTCATCATTTAAGGAAAACAGAATTGCTTTTTCATAAAATGATATTGCTTCTTCAAATTTTAATTGCATCTCATTTGCTAATGCAAGCCTATAATATAACTGTGCCTTGTCAGTAGTCGGTATTTTTAGCGCTTTTTGAATCAATTTTTCCAAATCTGCGAACCTTTCCTGATCCATTAATAAAATGCAATAGTTTGTATAAGCATAAGGATAATCCGGTTCTGATTTAATGGCGGCCAGGTAATGATTTTCTGCTTTTGCATAATTGTCCATCTGCGTTTTGTATATCCAACCCAATGAATTATGTGTTGCTGCATTTCCTGGTTCGTCAAATAAAATGCTGTCGTACTTTTTAAATGCCTCAGTGTAATTATTGTTTCTTACGTCGTTTTCGGCGTCGAGGTAAATTTCAACTAGTTGGGAATTCATGCTCTAATATAGTATCAGGCTAACAGCAAACAAAATACGAAGTATATTTTTATGTCTTATTCCTTCGGAGTCGATGTTCCTCAGTAGAAAAGAAGGTTATTCTGAATCTATATCATGCTCGTACCGTGTTTGTAGCGTATTTCATTCCAGATCGGGAACTTTTAAAATATTTGAGTAGGGCAATATGTGTGCTTTTCATTTTGCAGGTATGCAGGAAACATTCGGAGTAAATAAATAAAAACTTATCTTACGTGAGCAAGTTTTACAACTACCCCCAAATCATGGGTAAATTGATTTTCTTGTTCCCGCATTAGCATTGTCGAATTCTCCCTTATGTAAGCTTGATGCTTATACTATGTCAGTCACCTGATTTTTAATGTTCCTGGTTAATTAACCGGGCTTATCATTTCAAATATTTTTTCAACTTTTAAACCAAAACACATTTATGAAACGAACAATCGGATTTTTATTCCTGGCAGTTATTTTCGCAGCTTGTGGCAATGACCAACCTGCGGCAGACAACAGCAGCACCACTATGGACTCTGCCTCCACCGAGGTGAATACGAGGGGCTATGAATTTGGGGATGATAAATATGTGCAGATGGCAAAACAGACCATGCAGGATCTGTCATCAGGTAACATTGATAGCTACCTTTCTGTCTATGCAGATAATGCTATTTACCGTTTTAGCGGTGGTGACAGCCTTAATGGAAAACAGGCTATAACCGATTATTGGAAAAAAAGAAGATCAGAAGTCATCGACTCACTTTCATACTCAGGCGAGGTGTGGTTGCCGATTAATGTAAGCAAGCCAATGTCTCCAAACCAACTTGCAGGTAATTATGCTTTAACCTGGAATATGGTGCACGCTAAATACAAGAGCGGTAAAAGTATGAGTCAACGTATGCATATGGTATTTCATTTTGATAATAACGATAAAGTTGATAGGGTTACACAGTACCTGGATAGAGTACCAGTGATGGCCGCTCAATAATGCGATTATTGTTCCATTTGGCACAGCTGTAAGTAATAGGCAAACTTATTATGTTGGCCCCGGTGGGACACCGGGGCCTTTTTTTATTCGTTGATAAGGGAGTTTTCTAAGGCTTCCTATTGTTTAATTCATTTGAAGGCTGTCAATCAACTTATACCCGGCCGATATAATATTTATTCTGTACGGATGGATGTAACAGGATTGGCCAATGCTGTCCTTAAACTTTGTATACTGATAGTAAGTAAAGCA
>Ga0065712_10000881_pt1 | contig 10303 bp, 9 predicted proteins | sample MisRhiReplicate1_FD_59099 | JGI IMG/M metagenome (GOLD analysis project Ga0065712, IMG submission 59099) | Miscanthus rhizosphere microbial communities from Kellogg Biological Station, MSU, sample Rhizosphere Soil Replicate 1: eDNA_1 v3... | ecosystem: Host-associated > Plants > Roots >...
GGCCGGTCGTGTCGGACCGGCCGGTGGCGCGATGAAGAGAACATTCCTGTCGGCGTCTCTGGCCATCCTCCTGGTCAGTTCCATCTCCGCCCAGTCTCCGGCGCGTCTACCGTGGGGCGATCCCGATCTCGAAGGCATCTGGACCAACGCGACGTTGACGACGCTGCAGCGTGCGCCGGAGCTCGGGACGAAAGCGTTCTTCACGGCTGACGAGGCTGCAGCCTGGGAGAAGCAGCGCGTTCAAGCGACCAACGCCGATCGGCCGCTGCGCGCGGGTGAGGTCGGCGCCTACAACGACGCCTTCTTCGAGCGCGGCACGCGCGGGGTGAAGAGCCGTCGCACGTCGCTCATCATCGACCCGCCAGACGGACGAATCCCGGCGTTTACGCCTGAGGCGCAGCAGAAGGTCGATGCGCGGACGAAGCACGAAGCCGTCAGCCCGGCGGATCGTCCTGAGGATCGCTGGCTCACTGAGCGGTGCATCCTGTTCGGTGCCACCGTACCGATGCTGCCGGAGCCGTACAACAACAACTACCGGATTATTCAAAGTCCTGGCTACGTGACGATCCTGGTCGAGATGAACCACGACGCGCGAGTCATTCCGCTCGATGCGCGCCCGCATCTGTCGCCCCGGGTGCAGCAGTGGATCGGCGACTCACGCGGCCGGTTCGAGGGCAATACCCTGGTCGTTGAAACGCGCAATCTGAAGTTCAACGAGAAGAGCCGCTTCGGTGTGGGTTACCTGAACGGCTTGAGCGACGAGAATCTGCGAGTCGTCGAACGCTTCACGCGCACGGATGCGAACACGCTGACCTATCAGGCGACGATTGAAGACCCCACTGTGTTCGTGAAGCCGTGGACGGTGGAGATCTCGATGGACCGCACGGAAGGGCCGCTCTACGAGGTCGCCTGCCACGAAGGCAATTACGGGATGTTCAATATCCTGTCGGGCCAGCGGGCCGAGGAACGTAACGGCGCACGCTAAAGCATGCGATCTACGGCCGCAATGTTCCTTTGATCAACATGTGACGCACGCCGATTGGAGCGACGGTCAGGTCGAGTCCTGCGGCCGTCACCTGCGCGCGCACTTCGTCCATCGTGAACGCGGCGAGCAACGACTGATAGAAGTCGTGCTGCAGGATGGGATGCTCGCTGCCGGCGCCCTCCTTCACCATCGCGCGCGCGGTCTCTTCGCTGTCAGGTCTCACGAGATCCATCACATACACCGCAGCGCCTGGACGACCGAGGCGTTTCACTTCCTTCCACAGCACGCCCGGATCCGGCAGGTGGTGGAGCAGGTCCTTCGAGAGCACCGCATCGAACGACTGTGATGCCGGCGGTGGACCGGGAATGCGCGTGTGCAGCAGCGTGAGTCCATCGTCAACGCCGGCTGCGCGCGCGGCGGACCGCCCCAGCGCGATCATCGGTCCCGACCCGTCGAGCGCGGTGATGCGCACGTGCGGCGTGGCTTTGGCCAGCCGGATGACGACGTCGGCAGGGCCGCAGCCGATGTCGACGACAGCGCGAAGATACGTGGGAAAGTCGCGAACGAGGCTGTCTACGTAGAGCTGATTCGATGTGCTGAAGTCCGCCTGTGCGTAGGCCATGGACTGCTGCTCATCGTCCATCAATTCGGGTTCGGGGCGTCTCTCCATTCGGCCAGCAAGCTCATGATCTCACGGCGATACGTCGCGTCCGCCGTTTCGTCCCAGCCCTCGTGCGCAAAGCGGATCATGCCACGGGCATCGATGAGATACGACGCCGGTACGCCACGCGCGCCGAAGGCATCGGCGACACGGGCGCCGGGATCGAACATGACGCGCAGTTTGTGCGACTGCGTTTTCAGGAATGCATCCGCGTCCTTGCGGTGCTCGTCGACGTTGACCGCGATGACTTCGACACCGCGCGGCTTGAATTCTCGCGACAACCGATCGAGCTGGGGGAAGAGCACCTTGCAGTCGGGGCACCAGCTTGCCCAGATTTTCAACAGCACGATCTTGCCGCGGAAGTCGGCGAGCCGCTGACGCTGTCCCTTCGGTCCTCTGAGCTCAACGTTGGGTGCGGGATCGTCCGCGGCATGCACAGGTGGGTGACTCACTGCACACGCGACGAGGGCGATCACTGCCATGACAGAGAAGCGACGCGCAGCGCTCATTGCGTCCTCATGCGGCATCGTTGATACTGACACGGACCCTGTCGATGCCTCTGATGTTTCGCGATCTGTCGTTCGATGCTGCGGCGCGCCGCGTGTCCCGCGCGGGCCGCGAGATCAAGCTGACGCGAAAGGCATTCGACCTGCTGGCCATGCTCGTCGATCGTCGTCCCGAGGCCGTGTCGAAGGACGACATTCACGCGCGTTTGTGGCCCGACACCTTTGTCGCCGAGATCACGTTGCACAGCCTGGTCTCCGAAATTCGCCGCGCGATCGGCGACGACTCGAACGATCCTCAGTTCATTCGCACCGTGCATGGCTTCGGCTACGCGTTCATTGCCGACAGCCAGCCAGCGCAAGCGCCATCGACGCATCGTCGTGTACGCGGATGGTTGATCTGGGANCACGAGCGGCTGCAGGTCTTCGACGGCGACAACGTNTTTGGTCGAGGCGACGCCGACGTCGTGGANGTGCCGTCGACGACCGTNTCGCGCCGGCATGCACGTATCAGCTTTGATGAGGACCCGTGGATCGAGGATCTCGGGAGCAAGAACGGGACGTTCGTTGGTGAAAACCGAGTGACATCCCGAGTACGGTTGAACGATGGCGATCGTGTGCGCTTTGGATCGTTTCTGCTGACGTTCCGCGTAGCGCAGCCGCCTGACGCCACAGCCACGCAATCGACGACCGACCTCCCCAGCCTGTCGAAGTAACACCGGGCTCTCGTTCAGGCGCCGGTCTTCTTCTCACACAGACACCGCACCAGCGAGCCCTGTCGTGCGTCCTGCGAGGCCAGCGTTTCATTGCCGCCTCCGCCGCCAGGCCGGCCGAAGCTCCACGACATGCCGATCGAGAGTCCGCGATCGGTCGCGTGGGTGTTTCGTCCGGTCACGGTCCGGGTATAGGCGATGAACAGATCGGTCGTGTCGGTCAGCGTAATGGCCGTCCCGGCACCGACGTTGAAGAAGCTCTCGCGCGAAATCTGATCGTGATGCTGGAACTGTTCGGCCGTGAGCAACGCGCCGTTCACGGGAAGGTCGATGCCGGTGTGCCCCATTCGGCCGCTCGCTGAGGCCATGAGCCGCAGCCTGGGTATGAGGAAGTATGCCGTCTCGATCGATGCCGTGCTGAATCGTCGGGAGTAGTCGAGCGCGCCTTGAGAGAAGTTCATGGCGTACTGCCCTTGAAGCACGATCCCGAGTTCGGCGAAGAGGCGACCGGCAGACACGCCTGTGGCCATTTCTTTGAGCTGGCGGCCGGGGGCGGCGTGGGCGAAGTACTCGTAGTTGTTTGCGGGCAGCGCGGAGCCAATGAACGGTGTGATGTGCACCGGTCCTTGAAAGACGTTGTAGCGAACGTTGAGCCGGAAATCCTGCGCTGAGGTATGCCAGTTGCCGTCATCCAGGGTGATCGGCCGATGCGGGAAGGCGCCGCGATATCTGGACGTGACAATCGGCAATCCGACGGTCACCGCCATCCGATCGGAGACTCCGTAGGTCACGTCAAAGAGCATCGAGTTCGCATCGATGTGACCGCGGTCGTAGGCGACGTCCGGCAGGTAGTGCTTCGTGGAGAGCGTGTTCGAGAAGAGCACCGACACGGTGCCTTCACCTTTGGCCGGCAGCCACGCCTGCGCATGGGCGGCAGTGGCGGCAGCGAGAAACACGACGAGCGTAATGACGGCGCGCATTGACGTGCCTCCGTTGAGAAACTAGCTGGCCCGCTTGGACGAGGGTGCCGTGCGAGTCTTCATCACACCCTCAACTTTGGCGAGGAAACCGTTGATGCGGTCCGACGTTTTCAGCGTCGCCGCGAACTGGTGCGTGGCGCCGGTGCGGTCGCCCGCGCTCTCGACCGGCATGAGCACCGGCTTCGACGGGACGGCATCGAGCCGGGGCACGAGGGTGATTGCCTCGTTCAAGCTGGCGAGCACGACATCCACCGGTGCGGCATCGAGCGCCTGCGTAAGCGCCGCCTGGTCCTTCGCCACCGTGACCTTGTGGCCGGCTCTCGAGAAGTACTTCAAGAGACGTCCGTCCGCCAGAGCCTTGCTGGTCTCGCTGTTACCGGCGGCATAGATCACGATGGTTCCTGGATGCAGTGACGCATAGGCTCGCAGGAAGCTATCTCCTCGGCTGACCAGGAAGAACTTGTCTCCGCAGGCGAGCAGACCCTGCTGCCACGCCAGGCACAGACTGAAGAGCATCACGATCGAGAGAGCCCTGCGCATAACCGCTCCTATGGGGTGAATGGACGAGGTGAAGTATACAGGCGCGGCACACTGAGGTCCTTGGAAATCCCTTGGTTGATGCTGGATTTATGGGTACGCGCGGCGCCTATCGCCACGGCAGGAGCCGGTCCAGCAGGGTTCGCGGCGAGGCGAAATCCTCCATCACCCAGATATCGGATCGCGCCGTTGCGATTGAGGTAGAGACTGTGCCGGCCCCCGATAGCGTCAATCCGCGGATCGGTTGCGAGGCGTGCGGAATCGGGCCGAGATCCGCGTTGATCACTCGCTCCTGGCCGGTGGAGATGTCGATGGCCGTCAGGGCGAAGTGACGCAACTTGTCGGCCTCGCGCAGCACGTAGACATACTTGCTGTCAGCCGACCACGTCGAGGCCAGCAGATACTCCTCGCTGATCACCCGCCTCTCTTTGCCATCGGGGCTGACGATGATCGTTCCCTGGTCGGTGTCGCACGCGATCCAGCGACCATCCGGCGACCACTGCGGCCGCACGCCGAGCGCTGTGACATTCGGAAGCAGGACTGTGGGCTCGGCGCCTGAGCCCACGCGCATGATCGCCAACCCGGAGATGTACTCGCGGTTGCGCATGATGAACGCGATTGAGCCGCCGTCGGGTGACCATGTCGGAGCGTCCTCGTAGAACAGTCCTGGAGTCAGGAGCACTGGCGGGCCGGCGGCCCTGACCGTAGAGATCCAGATTCGATACCCGCTCGTGTCCGAATACCGCTGATAGGCCACACGTTCACCATCTGGTGAGATCGCCAGCGCGCCGAGCGCCAGTGTTGCCTCTCCCTGCGGGAACTGCTCTGGATCGACGATCACGGTCTCGACGTCCGGGTCCCTACGGCTCCGGCTCCAGATGCGTAGCACTCCACCCTTGTCGGAGACGTACGCGTAGCGAGTACCGTCGCGATTGAACGCCGGTTCGGACTCGTTGCGTGACGTGGCAACCAGCTTTCGCAGCGGAGTGCCATCGAGCGGAATGTCCACCAGATCGAAATCGATCGACTCCGACGCGAACGCCATGCGTCGGCCGTCGGCACTCACGTTGGGCCAGTTTTCGCTGCCTACCGTCGCCGTGATAGGTGTGCTCGAGTCGGCAACGGTATCTGCCTTCCAGATATGCATGCCCGTCGTTGCAGGGTCCCAGAGCGAGACGACGATATTGCGCGAGTCGGGAAGCCAGTCGAACGAAACGGCCGCCGGTGTGGCGCCGGTCAACGAGGGGAGCACCTGCGTGGGTTTTCCATTGGGCCAGGGAATCAACCAGAAGCGCGTCGCAGGAATGTGCGTGGGTATCGGCGCGCTGTACCAGCCCCAGCCCCAGATGAGCAGCTTGGTACCGTCCGGCGAGAACTTCATCACGCTGTCCACGAACGACGTGGTGTCGAACGGCGGTTCCATGTAGCGCCGCGGTTCTCCGCCACTGGCGGGACTGAGCCACAACTCGCGAACCAGACCGAATTCCGATTGGCTTTGCGCGGTTTCGCGGAAAAACGCAAATGTGCTCCCGTCGGGCGAGATCACGGCGTTCTTCGCGTTCTTGACGACGAGTTCTGGGCGGCCGCCCGCTGCGCTGATCGACCACAAGCCAACGGTGTCTTCCGCTTGCGAGTGGTAGTAGATCCGTGAGTTGTCGGGCGACCAGAACGGATTCGACGCGTTGAAGCCGCCGTGTGTGATCTGCAGGGGCTGCGCCGATGACACATTCCTGGTGAAGATCTGCAGCACGCCGTCCACACCGGACACATAGGCCAGCGCCTTGCCGTCCCTCGACCAGGCGGGCGTTCCCTGGAAGCCGCCGTCGGTCACGAGGGGATTGAAACGTTTGGCCTGCGTCGTTGGACGCGGCATCAGCACGAGCGCCCCGACGATTCCGATCGCGAGTGCGGCGGCTCCGATGCCGAGTGGCGCCATCACTTTCCGGCGCGGCGGCGCGACGACGGGCTTCAGATCTTCACCCGTCACCTCGCCGAGACGTCCGTGCAGCGTCGTCAGATCCTTGAGCAGGTCCGTCGTCGAGGCGTAGCGGTCGGCCGGGTCCTTGGCCATGCATCGCTCGATGATCCAGCGCAGAACGGTCGGGACTTTTGGGTTGATCTCAGCGATCGGCGGCGCCTCGTCGGCGATGATTGCGGCCATGGTCTGCGGCGAGGAGTCGCGGCGGAATGGGTGCTTGCCCGTGGCCATTTCGTACAGCGTCAGGCCGAACGCGAACTGATCCGAACGGAAGTCCACGTCCATGCCGCGGGCCTGTTCCGGGCTCATGTACTGCGGTGTGCCCGAGACCGTTCCCGGTATCGTCACCGTGATCGCCTCGTGCGCGGAGGCGCTCGCCGTGGAAGGGGCGAATGCTTTCGCGAGACCGAAGTCCACGATCTTGACGCGGCTATCGCGCGTCAGCATGACGTTGGCTGGTTTGAAGTCGCGGTGCGCGATGCCGGCGTCGTGCGCGGCGCGCAGACCCGACGCCATCTGGACGCCGAGATCCAGGAGGCGCTTGATCGTGAGCGGTCCCCGGACGACCTCGTCTCGGAGGTTCCGACCCTCGATCAGTTCGGTGACGATGAACGCCACGTCCCGATCTTCGCCAACGTCGTACACCGCGAGGATGTTGGGATGATTCAGTCCGCCCGCAGAGCGGGCTTCTTCCATCAGTCGATGACGACGGGCTGGGTCACCGGCCACTTCATCGCGGAGGATCTTCAGGGCGACTTCGCGGCGGAGGCTCGGATCCCACGCGCGATACACCTGGCCCATGCCGCCCGCGTCGAGCGGTCCGACGATTTCGTAGCGGCCAATCCGCTGACGCGATTCATCTGGCATGGAGTGCAGCGATTAAACGTTGCGATCTTGCGCCAGTCAAGCGCGCAGGTCTAGCGTGATAACGTTCCGGCAATAGGATTCTGAACACATGACACGCCTTTTCTTGATCCTGATCGGACTTTCGGTGCTCACAATTTCCACGGGCGGCCAGGCTGCCGATCCGCTGCTTGCGCGCGTGAAGCAAGAGCGCGGCGCGTATTTGAAGACGCTGCAGGAACTTGTGTCGATCGAATCGGGAAGCCGCGATACCGAGGGGCTCAATCGGATCTCGGAGGTGATTGCCAACCGTTTGCGCACCTTGGGCGGCGAGGTCGAGTTCGTGGCGCCAGGATCCGAAGCCCGCTTCGACGATACGCCGGCGCGCATCGGCCGCATGGTGCTCGCGCGCTTCAAGGGCACGGGCACGCGCCGCATCCTGCTGCTCGCGCATATGGACACGGTGTACGAACGGGGAATGGGCGCGAAGCAGCCGTTCCGCGTCGACGGCGACCGTGCCTACGGCCTGGGCATCGCCGACGACAAACAGGGTGTCGCGCTGATCCTGCATTCGCTCGCGATCCTTCAGGCGATGAAGTCGCAGCCGTACGCGCTGCTCACGGTGCTGATCACGGGCGACGAAGAGATCAGCGCGCCTGGATCGCGCGGTGTGCTGACGCGTCTCGGTCGCGAGCATGACGTCGTGTTATCCGCGGAGGGCGGAGGTGCACCGGGCAACGACCGCATCGAGCTGGCGACGACCGGGAGCGGCGCGCTCTTGCTGCGAGTGACGGGCCGTGCCTCGCACGCCGGACAGGCGCCCGAGCAGGGGCGGAACGCGCTCTACGAGATGTCGCATCAGATCATGCAGATGCGCGACCTCTCCGATCCCGCCACAGGCATCAAGTTGAATTGGACGGTGGCGTCGGCAGGTACGGTGCGCAACATCATCCCGGCGTCAGCGCAGGCGATGGCCGACGTTCGCGTGCAGAAAGTGGCGAGCTGGGATGTGATCGAGAAGCGTGTCCGCGAGCGAGTGGTCAAGACGCTGATCCCGGACACGAAGGTCGATGTCGTGCTCGAGCGGCGGAGGCCGCCACTCGAACCGACTGACGCGTCGCGTGCGCTCGCGCAGCGGGCGCAGAAAGTTTATTCGGAGATTGGACAGACCTTGCGAGTGGCAACCGAAGGGCAGGGAGGTGCGACTGACGCGGCCATTGCGGCGCTCGAAACTCGCGCTGCGGTGATCGAGGGATTAGGTCTGCTGGGTGCCGGCGCACATTCCAACGACGCAGAATACATTTTTCTCAACTCGCTCGAGCCGCGCCTGTATCTACTCTCGCGGATGATCATGAACAACTGAAGCAGGGGAAGGGGGAGTTCTTCCCCTGCTCCGGTTCCGTCAATTCGGAAGGACCACGCTGTCGACGACGTGAATCACTCCGTTTGACTGGAACACGTTTGCCTGCGTGATCCTGGACGAGGCACCCTTCTCGTCCTTCAGCATGATGTCGTTCCCTCTCATCGATGCCCAGAGCATTCCGCCGCTGACGGTCTTCAGCGTCGCCATGCCGTTCTCTTTCTTGATCATCTTCTTCAGATCCGCGCTCGAGATGCGGCCGGGCACGACGTGATACGTGAGTACCTTCGTCAGCATGCCCTTGTTCTCGGGCTTGAGCAGGGTGTCCACGGTGCCGGCCGGCAGCTTCGCGAACGCGGAGTTTGTCGGGGCGAATACGGTGAACGGTCCGGGACTCATCAGCGTGTCCACGAGACCAGCAGCTTTCACAGCAGCGACGAGCGTCGTGTGATCCGCTGAGTTGACCGCGTTCTCGACGATGTTCTTGTTCGGGAACATCTCTTTGCCCCCGACGACGGGATTCTTCGCGGCGTAGCCAATTGTCGCGGCCATCGCCACGATTGCCAGCGCCGTTCCGAACAATGTTGTGAGCTTCATCTGTTGTTCCTCTGTTTCAACCACGAACCACGAACCACGAACCACCAACCACCAACCACCAACCACTAACCACCAACCACTAGGCGCTACGCGCGGGCAGCGACATCGGATTGGTTCACGGCACAGTCAATCCGGAACCGGGGCAGGTGCGTAGGTCTGTTGTGCGCAATCGAGATGTCATGCCTGTGCCGCAGCCGCCGCGCTCGACGCGGCGTGAGCTGCTGAAGATGCTTCCCGTAGCGGGTGCGGCTCTGCTGCTTCAACCGACGTGGCGATCGCGTGTCATCGCGCGTGGATTGGCGCTGAGCGATGCGATCTCAGAGCGGACGTTCGATGCGAGGGTGGCTGCGGCCACGTATGCCGACGCCGACGTAACGCCGTTCGATCGGTTCCCGCTGAACTCATATCTCGTGGACGATCCCGAGATCGATCTCGATGAATGGCGTCTGGAGATATCGGGTCTCGTCGCCAAGCCTGGCCAGTACTCGCTGCGCGATCTGCGGTCACTGCCGCGCGTGCGGCAGAACACACGGCACATCTGTATCGAGGGCTGGGACGTGATTGGCAGCTTCGGCGGCATTCGGCTCGGCGATCTGATGACGCTCGTTGGCGCGGATCAGCGAGCGCGGTTCGTCGAGGTCATGTGCGGAGACGACTACTACGAGTCGCTCGACATGGCCACCGCGCGTCACTGGCAATCGCTCCTGTGCGATGAGATGTACGGCCGCCCACTGACGCGTGAGCACGGGGCGCCGTTGCGTCTCGTGCTGCCTACCAAACTTGGCTACAAGCAAGCCAAGTACATCGTGGGGCTGCGCGTGAGCGACGCGCTCGGCGTGAAGCGCGGCTACTGGGTGGACCAGGGCTACAGCTGGTACGGAGGACTCTGATGCCGCCTGACCGGCTCGAGCATCCGGCCATCGTGCGCGTCTGTCATTGGACGTTTGCGCTGTCGCTCCTGGTGTTGATCGGCAGCGGCCTCGAAGTATTCGCCGCGTTTCCGTCCTTTGGCGAGAAGCTTCCCGCGTCAGATCTTCCGGTGGCGCCATCGATTCTCCGGATCGGCGGATGGCTCGGCGGGGCACTGCAGTGGCACTTCACGTTTGCCTGGTTGCTCGCGACTGCGATGGTGATCTACTTCACGTA
>Ga0065712_10068492_pt1 | contig 10298 bp, 5 predicted proteins | sample MisRhiReplicate1_FD_59099 | JGI IMG/M metagenome (GOLD analysis project Ga0065712, IMG submission 59099) | Miscanthus rhizosphere microbial communities from Kellogg Biological Station, MSU, sample Rhizosphere Soil Replicate 1: eDNA_1 v3... | ecosystem: Host-associated > Plants > Roots >...
ACCCGGTTGCAGCAGGTCCGCCAGAGCGATCAGGAAGACATGGCAAAAGCTCGACAAGCTGAAACGGACGCCGCTACCGCTTATGCACAGGCCGTGGCTTGGGGCGATGAAGAGGGCGAGAAAGCTGCTAACGCGGAAGCTCAAAAGGCAGCAAAAAACCTCACTGCTGCGGTTGAGCACCACCGCCGCCAACAACTGCTGATCACCGCGCTGGAACAAGAGCTGGTGACGATTGATCTGCACATCACGGAGGCACAAAAAGAACACGCCAAGATCGAGAACAATGCAGCGCATCTCGCGAACACCGTGCTGGAAGAAAAGTGGAACGAGGCCGCGAAGGTGTTGCTGGAAACCGGCGGTAAGTTATGCGCTGCACGAAGGCTAATTAATCGAGATCCGGTTGCACTGCTCAAGCTAGAGATCCCAGAACAGGGCGAGCGCTTCGGAAGCTGGACCTATCGAGAACTCGTGGATCGCTCAAATCAACACAGCCTGCTTGATCTGTTGGCAGCCTAACCCAAACCTTCCCCGAAGCAGCCTGAGAAAGGCAGGCTGCTTCGGGCCTACCATCGGTCTAACCATGAATAAACCACCACAGAACAGTGCTCAGATGCCTGATTACCTAAAGGCACGCAAGCTTCACTTGAGAGGGATAATTGCCGTCATAGCTGGCATGAAAAAACTCAATGCAAGCGCAAACAAAAACAACAAAGTCGAGACGCTCACGATTGATGCAATCAAGGCAGAGCTTAATTTCATAGACCTTCAGCTCAGAAGAAAGAGCGTGTTATGAAGAAACGGAAGACTGAGCAGCTTCCGCTTCACTACATCCTCCTTTATAAAAAGCTTCAGACTTTTCGGCTTTCGGTCTGTGGCGGCTGTGGGCTTATTACCAATTTCGGCCAGAAGCGGTCGTTCAGTATGTATACAAAGTATGGCCCATTCAATCCGCGCACCGGGTCAAGACTCTCTTTACAGAGGGCATTGACCCATCTTATGAAAAGCTCAGCTTATTCAGTAGGCTTTTTTCTATTGGCAAAGCGACGATTAGTAACGGACTCGTTATAGCTTCCCGGTGTGTCATCCATAATTCCGCTTAGCAGCGAGATGGCTTTCTCAACCTTCGCCTTATACTCATGATTCAACCGGCTAGCTTGATTGTACTCAAATTCAATATAGTCCAGTCTTCCTCTTTGGTAGCCTAAGTCTAGTTGCTGGGCACTGTTATATTCGAAGGACGCAGTAACGTAAGGCAAGAGCTCGACTTGAAGTTCGCGAGAACTGTTCGTTTTTTTCAAGAATGCATCAATTCCGCTGCGCTCAAGAACTTTAAGTTCTGTATAGCATACGTCGGCAGTAGTTTGCTGGCTGTGAGTGCCGGAGGCCGCCATTAATTTATAAAGGCGATAACCTAGCCCTCCGAGAGTGCCTAGAATTTCGTCTGGGCTCAGCAGCGCCGCATACATCGCATACCAGAAAACAATTTCCGGATTACCAGAGTTACGTAATAAATCTAAGTGCTCAAGCGAGCCAGGGGCAACTTGAGTCGCAATAAAAGCACACAATGCGGACAGAGACTCATTCCCCTCAGGAGCTAAGGAGTACTTAAGTGCTTGCTGTAAGTATGACGCCCTCTCTTCACGAGTAGCAAGCATTAAACTTTCAAGGCTTATATCAAAACCATAACGCCTGGTAAGCTCGAGCCACACTAAATTTATTAGATTTTTGTCCCTTTTATAGAGAGCGTCAGCTAGCGCCTCAGGATATCCACTAGGCTGTAGCCCTTGAGACAGTTTCAGATACGTATTAAGAGCGCCTGCTGAAGCGGTTACGGTTCTGCGCAGTGATTCGGAGGTCGTTACATTGCTTACGGCTAAATACGTTCGAAACCATCTATTAGGAAGTTCCTCAATAGTCGAATTTGAACTACCAGACTCAACGACTTTCCCCCACGTGAATGAAAGTGTTTTAACACACCCAGCGAGACTAACCTGCTTCCAGCTTGATCGATTCTCTGCGAGTAGCGCAGACTCAGCTATTGCCATTGCAACAAATGGCGCGAGTTCTAACGGAGTGATATTCAGTTGAGATATCTGCGATCGAGGTGCTTTTAAAAAATACGACTTGTACTCTTTGAAGTTTAGAATACGGCTATAAGCGCTTACAGGGGTAGCGGCTGTCGGACTTGAGTTGATGGCCGTGAAGATGTGCTTCAGATCATCATCAGAAGCAATTACTCTGTCAGGGAAGTAGTATACGGCAGATGGGCGTAAGTCCCACTGCAAATGAATAAGACTGACGTCGGGCTCACTGCCGATGATTTGTTCGGATGCCAGGCTTAAGAGCTTGCGGCTGCCGCCAAGCCATAAGTCAATGAAGTCTTTACGAGTTAAGCTCAAATTCCACATATTCAGTTCCCAAATAGCCGTTTAGTATCCACGACCCGCCTGTCGGTTGCGAACGGAAGGCATGCCGACTGAAGGTAGCCAGGGATTCCTTCATGCCAATAAAGGGTCAACGCTGTCTTAGCTCTCGTCACTCCAGTGAAGATAAGGCGCTTTTGCAACTTGCCTGTTCTACTAAGATAATCCAGACCTGCGATATGCAGAGCACGGAATTCAAGGCCTTTTGCAGCAGTTAGAGTGGAAAGCCAAATTTTACGAGATGGGTCGAACCGGTTGGAGGCATTCGCCCTGGTGAGATACTCACCTAGACCGGCTTCGATCAGACCGGCTTCGATAATGTGCAGCTCATCATTTCTCGGAGCCAAGATGCCAATCAGGTCGTCAGGGTATGCAAATTGTTGTGCCGCAATCTGATCTGCCATTGCCTCGATCTGTTGATCAAGCGTAAGTCCTGATCGGACGGTCGTCTTAGAAGGGTAGGCTTTTTCGTTATAATTAGAATGCGGCTGCATCGGCGAGTACTTAGGATAGCCACTATAGATGCCATCAGCCAAACGGCATATTTCCAAACCATTTCGGAAGTGATAGGTCAGGATGTGCTTCCTCTCGATGCAGCTTTCCAGCGTACCAAGACAGTCTTCGATCTCATAGATTTTCTGACGGCCGTCCGCTGTCGCGACAAGAATCTTCGACAATTTTGACAGCAAGTGGATTTCCTGAGGGGTGTAATCCTGCGCCTCGTCGAGCAAGAGGGCATCAAACTGTACGCCGATTTTGCCCTCCGTGATGAGCGCTTCCAAGATGTCGGCGCGTTTCTGGCGCGCCTCCATCAGGCTCAGATCGGAATCAACAATGTCTGCTTCTTCGGACTGCAAAATCATTTTGAACAGAGCTGTGTGAGTAACTACCTTGTCTGGTGGAAATTTGTATTGAGTTCCGCCCATCTGTATGAACGTCTTGAGAAGGGATCCAAATACAACAACGTAGAGGTTGGGGAAATCGCCCAGGAAAAGCTGGTTAGCACGGAGCAACAAAAGATTAGTTTTACCGCAACCTGGTGGCCCTTGAATCATAAGGTCTTCTTCAGAGTCAATGTCGAGCAAGTTAGACTGTTCGTCGATCAGCTCGTCCGCGTCTTTCCACCAAGTGTTAGACATTCCTTGAAATTCCTTTATTCAACGGCCAGTTTGATAGGTTGGTCAGGAGAGGGTTCGATGCCTCTCTCAATGATTTCATATGCGGCTCCCAAGCAATCCACGAGGGATTTTTCAAGATCTTGGCTGTCGAGCAAGCCAGTCACCTCACCCGTATAAAATTTAGCGAATGGCTGCAGATCGCGTACATCAATCGGACCGTCGGCAAGTGCCGCTGCGACATTTGCTATAACGATTGGGGAGCCGCCGTTGTAATCCAAAAGCAAGATAGCGTAGCCGATGCATAGCCGGTGTTTGAGGCCGAGATCATCGTCCTGCGCAAATTGCATGCAGATCCTCACGCATCTCTCTCGCAGCGATAGCTCCGAGCGGGTTTCGCGAACAGGAAACGCATCGAGCCCATTCAGCAAGACTGCGACTCGCGTCTGGAAGCGATTGCTCAGGTCGTCCAGAAAATGCCTGATATCTCTCTCAAGTGGTTCCTGCGCACCATCGGAAACCACTTTTGCCTCGTGGTGATACCGTTGGCGCTGACTGATTCGCTCTTTCGCGGCTGTTAGCTCGTCGGCGTTTCCTTGCTTTGGCATGAAGCTGTTCCATTCCACCAGCTCCAGCCGGGTTGACGGCTTTTTGGTGAGGCAGCGATTAGCCAGGAACGCAAGGTCAGTGTTATCAGAGGTGATTGTCGGTTTAACCTTGGCTACTGCGTCGACCAGCTTCGGAAACGGTTCGCTATGCTCCGCAAAAAGGACTTCCTTCATGAGGAGGTCATGCAAGACGGCGCCGATTTGATAGAACGTCACGGCGCGCCACCCCTCGGTAGTGTCTTCTTCCTGCCGCTTGAGAAATTCCGGTGAACTGTACCTGAGCGTGCCAATAAACATGCGCTGATCAATATCCGTCAGGCCAGACAAGCCTATCGGGCGCAACACGCCCAGGTCTAACAGCACCGCACGGGTGAAGTCGTCCGAAATCGCAATATTTTCAGGCTTGATATCACGATGCGCTAAGTTGCGATCTTCTAGAAAGCGCGCAGCTGAAGCGATCTGTGCAATGATGTTCGGTATGACTGACAGCGGGATGTTGGCGTTTTGGTCATGCAGATTCTCATACGGGAGGCTTTCCATAACTACGTAAAGATAGCCGGTGTCTGGGCACTCGCCGCCATCGTAAATAATGACCAGATTTTCGTGAGAGGCGCCTACCAGGCTTTTTTCCCGCATAATCCGTTCGAGCTGCGCTTCTTTGCCGTATCGCTCGACGAGCTCAGGGTGGAAGACCTTGATAGCCCCAACTTGGTCGCCTTTTGTCGCGGGGAGAACAACCGCCGACTTACCATTGCCATGGAATCCGTCTACGAGCCAGCCGCCTACGACTTTACCTTGGAGTTCCTCACGGAGCATCTGCGCTTGAATACTATCCACCCGGAAATCCTTTTTTGATGTGGGCGTGGTGCATAAACCGCAAAGTGCTCATTTCGACGGGCATGCGGAGTGGGCAAGGGTAGCGCCGTTTTGCATTAGGCAGAATACCCACTTTTAGATGGCGCGGCTATGCCGATCAGCCCGGCTACACGGGCGGAAAGCCATGTGGTAGCCTGGAAAAAGACGCTGTCGAGGAGGAGCCCAGAATCCGATTCCGACGGTACCTGAATCAGCTAGCACGGCGTGCCTTTCATGGGCTGTTCAACCTGATGATTGCAAGACGGCGCATTCAGGCCGTAGTAAGGAGCTATGCGACATGCTGACGGTGCTCGAAATCACATCCTGATCTTCTCGAATATGGCCGATTTCTGCCCCAACATGATCGGCAACTGTCGGCCCAGAGTGTGTAAAAACGCTTCGTCAAAATTGAAGTGCACGCGTCTACGTTAAATCTGACATTTATCGGCACGTCAGAAAATTTGGATTTCGCACAGATGCGCGATTTCCAGTCCAGTTTTGGCTACCTGTCGCGCTCGAAAACGTTTTTACACAACCTCGGCCATTAGCGGACATCCGCCAATGATGTGATCACTTCTATGACCAGGTATGCCCAGGCGCCCAGCACGCGAAATTCAGGTCGCCCGCACAGCCGTGCGTGCAGCTAGCTCGGGGTACTCATTCCTTTTGGCCGCAAGCTTTCTGATTCGGGCGACTGCCCAATAGACAAGGCCGCACTGCCATTTGCCAAGAGCGTAGCGCGTTAGGTGCGCCGTCCCTCAACTGCATTCTTTATTGATTTAATCTCATCGTACCAAGTGCCAAATTGATAGATGGATTTGGTGGAGTAATAGTTGCGCACATCATCATGCTCAAGCGGGCTCAGATTAGCGTATAAATCCTTGAGCCTGTCCGCCTCTGCCGGGAGCAATGGCACCAACTTCACGAATTCCTTAAAGTTGGAAACCTGCAACGTTCTGATTTTGTACTGGTGACGTTGCTCATTGAATACGTAGGAGTTAGTTAACCTCTCCACCAAGCGTCTTAGCAGAGCAGAAAGCTTGGACTTTTCATCAGAACTGATCTCGACTTGTGGGTCAATGTAGCCATCGATTTGCCCACATAGCTCCTCCCATTTCTCTACGTACTCAGATACCGTCGCACAGTCTTCCAGCACCTGCACAGAGAAGGCGCCACTCAGGCCTGAACCATTTAACGTATTCTGGAGGTTCGCAAAGAAGTCCCAGTTGTGTGTCAATACGATGAGTTGCGACTGTGCATTATCCTTCGCGTAGTCACGCAGTCGCTCACAAAAATTAGAGATATAGTTGTAGTCAAAGCTAGTGACTGGATCATCCAGAATCAGGACTTGGTGCGGTGAGACGCTCGCCTCACACATGAACAAGGCAAGTGCGTGAACCTTAAGCTCGCCTTCGCTCAGCACGCGATGCACCAGTTCATCTCCGATTTTCGGAAGAACTATCGCATCAGCTCCTTGGTTGGCTAGGCGGACACCAATTTGTTCCAGCGAGGCGCCACAGAGACGGCGATATTCTCCATCCAAATACGGTACAAACGATCCTAGAACGAGCGCTGTGTGCGCATCCTTCTTTCGTGCGGTCAGCGCGGACAGGCGTGATGTGAAATTATAGGACTCCACCACATTGGCTACGCCAGCAAAGGAAATCGCATTTTGGCAAATCGTCTCGATTTGAGGGCGCACGGAAGATGCGGTTTCATCGATGCTCAGTACACCAATTTCTGTTGTGAGCTTTGAAATCTCCTCGTTCAACGCTTGCAACCCATTCGACGCTAACGTCAAAGCGGAGTCAGCATTGTTGTACTCTGTGTTAACCGCTTCGATATAAGCATTTAGCTCGGCGTAACGAGAGTAAGCATCGAGCGCAGCCTGATCAATTAGAGGTGCCTGCAATGAGGCTTTAACTAAGGTGATCAGATCCGAGGCTGCACGCAAGAAGTCGGCATTCAACACATTCGAATATTGTGAGTAATTTATCTCTGCGAAGCCCTCAATCATTCTTTTCTTGGAGTGCTCAGCCTGCTGTTTAGTATTTAGGGCGTATAGCTCCGTTTGAACAGTTGAAATCAAGTGATTATGGAAGGCCAGGAAGAGTGCTTTAGCATCATTCTCTAGTGTCTGACGGCATAGCGGGCAGTTTTCAGCAGGAACAAATGGCCGCAATGCAGCAGCTGCGGAGAGAAGCTTCTGCTGGCCTGCCACATCCAAGTCTTTGGAAAATACAGCACCTGCAAGCTCAATACTTGCAGCCTGCTTTTGCTGGATTGAAAGCAAGATCTGATTGTAGGCAGAGTATGAAAAACCTCCGGACTGCTGAACGAAATTTGCCAATGATTGTTTTACTTGGCCTAGCAGGCTTTTCCTCAGAGTGAGGGCTTGTTGCCCCTCCGCGCTCGTCGCCCCCTTAAGCTGCTCAAGCCGTGCCTGCTTTTCTGACTTTTGCAGGCGCTTTTCTTCACCAAAGTTCACCGTCCCTATCCAAGAAAGCATAGGCTCGCAATTGATTGCACTCCAATCCTTAAAAACCCCAGTATTTGTATCTATAACTGCATGAGCGCCCAGCTTAATTTCGGCAATCTTCCTATCGGCATCCTGCCGGTACTCAGCAATTTTAGATCCACCGTAAGCCTGAAACTGCTTCAAATACTCACGTGCATAATCGAAGCACTCTAATCGAAACGCACTCAACTCTACGACAGCTTCTGGTGAGATAGAGCTATTGACGTGTTTGTATGCGACTGCGGAGTCAAAATATTTCAGAGCCTGAGCCTGGCCACCAAAACCGTCCAGCTCTGTCCAATTTTGTACAGAGCCACCCCGCAGCTTATAGCTAAAGGACGGAAGAACCTTGCTAGAAGAACGAACATTATTCAGGGGCTCTTTCGGCTTATCAGGATTTGCCAGGATTTTAAACGCCTGGCATAGGCTCGATTTCCCTGCGCCATTCCGACCAAACACTAAGGTAATACGCTTCGATAGATCCAACCTTAGCATGCCGCCTAATTTCTTAAATCCGGAGAAGTCCGACAGACTCTCCAGATGAAACGGTTGGATTGCGTCGCGTGCATTTGCCTTCAGCGGCGGGGGAGTAGCTGCCGCAGGTGCAAAGGTTTCCAGCCCGCAAAACAACCTCCAGAGGCGCTCAAGCTCATCTTGAGATAGGTTGCCTCCGTCTGAGTTGATTGCGGCTTCACACACCGCGTGAAACCACGCTTCGTTGACCGAATCTCGGTGAGCTAAAAGATAACCTGTTGCATCACTATGCGCTGCCATTTTGACCTCCCTTTCCTGATGACTCAGCCACTATAGAGCACATTGCCATTAGCGCTATGACTCACACCGTAATCATCACAAACAGCTCCTCCAAGGCGTCCATTGATGTAACACCTATTTGCCATGTAACACGCATATCGGCAAATCAGCTACAGCCGTGTAACACGAAAAAATCCTTTAAAATCAGATTCTTATATACCTACGTAACACGCGTAACACCCGTAACAAGGTTTTATTAGGGTATCCCCCTAGCCCCATTAGTGTTGCTCCTCCAGCGAAGCGATGTGGGTCATGCTCTTAGCTTTGGTTCGGTGGTGGGGGCCCTGGAGCACTCTCGAAGATACGGGGTAGGAAACCCGCGGGATCGTGTTAGCGGAAAGGCACCCAGCTTAGTGAACAGGTGAACCTGGTGAACTCCAGTTCATCTGTGCATATGCCCTACCCTTCCAGCCATCTGCGAGTACCGTTACCAATAAGGTAACGATGCCCTTTTTTCTTCAACATCCTTTCAATTTCAACATTGAAATTTCAGTAAGCTGGTGTGGTTGCCGCTACCACGATCCCGCGGGTTTCATGCCCCGTATCAGGAAAAAAACGTCAGGGGCCCCGACGATTTTTCCGCTCTGACGTCAACGGAGCTTGAAGGAGGTTCTTCATGCTGGCAAAGCTTGCGATGTTGACTCTGAGTTATCAAACGGCAACGTCAGACCACGTTATGATTGCGACACAGCAGTGAACCTAGGTAGATGCGGATTAGTAACGAGGTGCGATTTGCGAGACACATCTGTAGAGAAAAACTTGATAGATCATCCTAATCTGGTTGTCCTTTCACCCTACATGGACAGCTACTGCGAAAGAGGTCTAACCAACCTGCTTGCAGGCAAACGCAGCTTTCCCGCTTCAGCGATCGAGACTTACGCCAGAGAAGTATATGCGCGGGTTGATGAGCTAGAGGCCGCTTTGGTCTCCTTGCGGCTAGCATGCAGATTCGTAACGGAGCTTGGTTCTGAATTAAACCCAAGCCCAACGATCTATCGGTATCACTACGAAAACTTCGTGCTTCGTGTAATCGGAATGGTGGATCGAGCACATCGACTAGTAGGGGCTTCTCTACTGCTGGCGCCAGAAAAATATCAGGCCATGGGAGGAAATTTGTTTGTTCAGAAAGCCACGAAAACAGATCACCCCGGATTGTTTAGAGCCATAAAAGCAATAGCGGACGTGGTCAGTGGCTACCGTGGCCCTAGAAATGAGCTGATCCATTCAAGCGCCTATTCTAGCCGCGAGCTCGGGACCTTCATGGGAGTAGAGCAATTAAACCTGGATACCGGTGCCATAGACATCAATGAGCTCAAACGTGATTACTCAGCAGCAGGAGCTGCCGAAATTGAGCAGACGATCAAGAACCTGGTTGAAGCCCTAACAGCATTAATGGACGAGCTTGGCCCAGTCTTCTCCGATGCGCATAAATTGGAGTCTAAAAAAGGTGTTGATCTCGATAGCACGCACAGCTAGCTGCTGTACCGAAGCCGTCCAGAACTGAAAAGCGTGTATCCCCACATGTATCCCACGATATAAAACCTCGCTACAAACCACGGTTTATATGGAGCAAGCGAGTCTCCCTCGGGCACCATCTTAAAGAAAGACCTTGAATTTCAAGGTCTTTTTTTTCGTCTGCAGAAAAGCGCCCTGAGGCCGCGACAGCTCCCAAAGAGCGAGATAGCGCGACTCCCCTTCATATCATCATAAAGTCCAGCAGGCCCACTCACAGGCCTTTGCGAGGACGCTAAAACGACCCTTGGTTAACCCTGGACCCACCCAAAGTACTGCTAGCGCTTCGAGCGGAGATCCTGTTTCCTTTAATGGGCATGGACTTTAGCACTGAAGCCCCTCCCGAGGCGCCTCTTCGCACTTTCCGACCGCCCAAAACAAAACCCCACCTGCTTTCGCAAATGGGGTTTCGGAATTTAATCTTGACGATGACCTACTCTCACATGGGGAAACC
>Ga0065712_10068493_pt1 | contig 10295 bp, 3 predicted proteins | sample MisRhiReplicate1_FD_59099 | JGI IMG/M metagenome (GOLD analysis project Ga0065712, IMG submission 59099) | Miscanthus rhizosphere microbial communities from Kellogg Biological Station, MSU, sample Rhizosphere Soil Replicate 1: eDNA_1 v3... | ecosystem: Host-associated > Plants > Roots >...
TCCTTCGATCGCGCGACGGCAGTGACTCTAGCCACTTCAAAAAATCGATTCTAAAACACGCTTGGTCTGCCACGGGCGTCCGGTAGTCCTCGACAACGGCTTCCTTCCAGCAACCTTCCGTGGGATCGAAGCGATCCAGTCGCTCGAGCCGAAAATGTTTTCGTTTCTGGGAATAGACCGAAGAAATATCCTGTACATTGAGCCGTCCGCCCACACGGCGGCCGGCTCGAATCTGCGAGACGGCAAACCGCGCTAACACGCTGCCGAACGCCAGATTTTCCTTGCCACGCTTCACCAATTGGGAGTAGGCAACAAAGCTGTTCACGACGCCCTCTTGGACCGCTTCGCTCTTTTCCTCGGGTGGGAGGGTTCTCAGTGCCATGCTGAGAAACTTAAGAATAGAAGGAAGCATAGCAAGGAACCGCTGCTTCCAAGGAGCCAATTCTTGGACTTTAAATCGAGCCATCATGTGACGATCTCCTTGTGGAAATGAGACCGCCTCAGGACAGGGCGGTCAAAGGTAATGACCGCCCGAAGTGGGCGAGGGAAAAAATGTTAGCTGAAGACCTGCATTGCCGTTCGTAGGACAGAATGTCCGTGAGAGTGACGATTCACCCTCGCGTTTGCCGTAAGATTGCGAGAGCTAATTAGCATCGCCACTATAATATGCCTCAAATGTCTGAGTTATTTAGCATTTGCTCGACGCTCCATCTGCCTTCTTTATCCTCCTGACCTCCGCGATCGCCGCCGTGATTGGCCCGATTCGCGAACAGCGGCTAACGCCCCCACTTTCCACAGGGCGAGTGCTCAAGACGATGAAACGGCACGGCGATCAAGGGCCATCCGCGGGACCAGGCGCTCTGGCCAAATCCGAGAGTATCGCGGGAGCTTGCGGCCAGCCAATCCGATACGACCGCTTCCAAAACATTGAGCTATAATCACCCACGGGGGCGCCAACGTTATCCGCAAAGATATGGGACGATCCTGGTGGAAGCGGCGCGCTTACTCAGGTATGAAGTCCGTGGCCACGGTCACCTGCCGCGTCTGCCGCGTGCCGGGTTCGTAGATGCGGATGCGAACCTCGATGCCGCGGAGCAGGGTCTGGGCCGGCGGCGAGAATGTCTCAAAGAACTGATTCGGCGGCGACATGACGCCGGGATTGTCGGCTCCATCAACTAGCCCGTCACCGTCCTCATCAATGCCGTTATCGCCAATGGTTGCCGGGTAGGGCGGCCGGGTTTCTGCTTCGCTCGGATCATCAACACCCCCAAAGCCGTTGTTGTCCAGTCCGTCCACCAATGGGTCCGTGGGCGAGCCTCCGAATTGCGGTACTCCATCCTTCTCATAGGCGGAAGTCCACGAATCCCAGGCTGCGCCTCCACTGCTGGACCGCCAGGCAGGGGCCCACGCATATGCGGAGTTGCAAGACTGCATGATCGGGATTCGCTGTGCCACGGGGATGTTCATGAATGCTCGTGCATACCAGAGGTCGACGTAGGCACCGCTTCCCATTAAGGGGAATGGGGTATTCGGCGAAGCAGGTTGATTTGCCAGAATTGCCGCAGGATACCCGGGATCGCAAGGACTTAATACGCCGTGCGGGTCGTCCGTTGGGTCGTTCGGGGTCAAGGTGCCATTCAGATCAATATTATCGGCTCGCAGGGGAGCAAAAGGGTCGTAGACGCGAACGTCAAACGCCAGCAAATTGGAAAGCATCTTGTCTTCCCCTTGGAACTTGCCTGTCATAGTGTCTTGCAGGGTATATCTGATCAATGATCCCGTATTCAGCGGGTTGATGATCGGATTTCCATTCACATCGACCAGGGGGAGCATATTAAATGTCCCCAGCATCGCCGGGTTCGGCATATTGTTGCCCTGCAGTCCATTGCCGGTCAGAATCTGGTTGCCGAGTGAGTCGGTACCGCTGAAATCTCGGAAATTCTGATGGATAAACCGATTCTCACGACGACTCAAATCACCGAGCGAATTGGCCACCCAGCGGACGCGGTTGATCGGGGGGGGTTCGTATTCGTAGTGAGCGGAAATATCGTTGTGATGGAAGATATTTTCCCCCGGCTGGCGATTCGCAGGGGGAGGATATTTGAGCGTGTCATAGGGGAAATTCACATCATTGGGATCATTGACGGGATCAACTGCCGACGTCAAGTCGGGCCGGATGAGGAGTTGCCGGCGGACGAGATATCGCGGCTCTGGCGTATCGGCGGAATCGAAGACTCCGTTTAGATTTGAATCATACGTCCATGCACCATCTCCATTCGTATCTTTGAACGTCGTGAACCAAATCACTTCGGCCAAATTCGATTGCTCGATCTGATAGTTACCCGTCACTGGATTCCACCACCGGCCGACAAATGGTTCACCTTGAGAGCGGACCGTCATCACCAGGATGTCGTCGCAGTCCCCAAACATTGCACCGTCAGGTTTCCCATCGTTGTTGAGATCGATGATATCGGCGGAAGCAAAAGTCGTTGGATTCACTAGCATGAGTCCCCTAGGATCGCTGTCACTGGCATTACCTTCCACGATCTCCAGAACCCCCATCTGTGATCCTGTCTCAATCCGCCCGCCGACCCGGACGGTCAGCTCGGCGAAGTCATCTTGCAAGCGCTGAGATGCGGCTCGCAACTGGCCTCCCATTTCAATCTGGGCGCGGCCGTCGCGGACGGTTTCCCCGACGAAGGCATAGAACTGGGCGACCGCGTAGACCAGGATTAGCGTGAGAGCCATCGCAATCAACAATTCGACCAGTGTGAAAGCGCGTCGCATGAAATGACCCTCAAAACCTGGCGATGGAAAGGACCAATGACCAAATACTGTAGACGTCGAAGATAGTCGGCGGCAGGAAGCTTGCTACGCTGAGAACTCCGGGCTGATTAATATAGTTCTTCGACACTTCGTCACTTGTAATAAATAAGTAAGAATCAGCAACTGGTGGAATCGGGGCCTTCTAGCCGGTTACGCTCTTGTCGCTGGCGCTCCGTTACAGGGGGGCCACTCGTGTTTTGACGCGAATATCTGATCGTGCTTACTCAATAAACCTCTTCAGCAGGACGGCCTTGTCCGTGTTGTGCCGGTGCCCCGGCTCATATCCCACGGGGATGCTCCGGTCGATGATGAAAAACGCCCGGTGCCGCTTCACATTCCCCTCATCCGCCCCCACCTCCTGCGCCAGCCGCAGCCCATCCGGATGCGCCGCATCAATCACCGCCGGCGTGTTCGAATTATTGTCCGCATCGTTCCCTTCCACCTCAAAATAGCCGACCGTAATCCAAACGGCATAGCAGTTGGAGTTCGTGGAAAACAGGTTGCCGACTTTCTGCAGCGGCTGAAAGCGGAAGTAAGGATTGCGGGCGGCATCCTGATAGGGGATTACGCTTTCCGTAGCAAACAGGGGCTGCAAGTCGTTGAGCCCAGGGTTCGTCGGCAAGGGGGATAGCGTCGGCGAAGGGGCAGGAGGAGGAATGATGGCCAACAGAGGATCACGGCGGAGCAACCCGCCATCAGGTACGGGATGACGCAGCCCCACCGGAATGGGCGGCATCATGTCCGCCGAGTCCCCGGTGCGGAACGGGTTCGAGAACAGCGACGGATAAAGAGAGTTCACCTGCAATATATCCGTCGACGCGAACCCGTATCCTTGCCGGTTGAGCACCAGCCGGGTTAGAAACTGACCACCATCCCCTTCATAACCGTTCGGCGGGGCCGGAAAGCTGCACATCCCTGGAAAGCCACGAACGGCGGCATTCCAAACCGCTTCATCAAAAATCGTATTGATGTTGATCCGCCCCGGTTCTCGAAAACGGGAGAGATAGTTGAAAGGGGGGCGGAACCCCGCGGGAGCCTGATTCGGTGAGACGAACTGGGCTGGGTTGTAATACTTTTCCGTGTCGATATAAGGCGTGCGGGTTTCCACGAAGTCAAAGAGCCGAGAAATTTCCGGCGCGTTGATGCCGAGATTTGGGTCGGTGTGGAAGAAATTCAGAATATGGCCATAAGGAAAAGAATCGCTCAACGGGTTCGGCGGCTGGTACATGTTGTTCCAAGCCTGCGCCACAGGCGGGGGATCGACGAGGGTCAGTCGTTCGGTATTCTGGAAATTGAATTTGTCCAGGAGCGTAGAGGACGAGCTGCAGGGAACCTGCAGCATCTCCATCGGGCTGGTAAACGGACGATTATTGAACGCCAGATATGGGAATGGAGGCGCATTGACTCCGTTCGTGTCCTGGTAATACGGTGTGCCAGCGTAGGCACCTGCGCCCCCGTAGAAATAGGGCTGGGCCGCGATACCATGGTAGCGCTTGTTTACGAAACTAAGCGTGTGGTAGAGCGTGCGTGGAAAATAATGCGGGCCAACTGTTCCGCCTTCCAGCGGCGAATCCGAGTTGGGATTCTGAATGGCAACCGCCCTGGGTTCCTTGGACCACAGATCGCGATACAGGCGATTGGGCGGGCCTGGGGTTGTGTAGCCAGCGACGGCTTCGGCGTCCCCAGTATAGAATCGACCGCCGCGCTGGAAGGTCTGGAAGTTCTGGTTCCCATCGATAATTCCCGGCTCCCCTGAAGCAACACCGTTGTAAGAGGTGACGTCGAAACTGGAGGTGTCGATCGTGATGTACGGATTGGAAGTTGGGTTCCAGGCGAGCAGCGGATTGGCCAATCGCTGCAAATGCACCGTCCGATAATTGGGCACGGTTCCATCGGTGGTTCCAAAGACCGCTCCGCCATCGGTACGCTGGACGTCCAGCGGTTGATCGATTGGCTTCACGAAGTGCCCCTCGTCGTTCGGGGTAGGCGCGGTAGGCACCGACGCTCCGTAGTAGGGGGAATAATCGCTTAACTCGCTGATATTGAAGGAATGAGCCTGAGCCACGCCACCGCGGATCACGCTATCAATCGGCAGGGCAACCGCGGCCAGAATGTTTGCGGCGGTGATGTCCCCTTGTGCCCCCGCGGTTTGGTTTTCGAAGATCTGCACACTCGAGAGATCGGGGTCCGCGTTCGGGTTAAGCACGATCCGGCGAGTGTTGGCGTACGCCTGTGCTGTCGGATCAAAGCCCCCCGCGGATGGGGGTACTGCGGCCTGCGTCCGGCGGCCAATCGGGGTCACATAGGGCACCCCTGGAATCGCATCCAGAATCGGTCCCGAGGAACCGATCACCGCGTAGCGGCCGGGCAGGACTGGGGCGCGTGGAATGGTGCCGCTCGGAAAGTAAACCTCTCCATCGTTGGCTCCCACCGGTTGATTCGCTCCGCCGGCAAGATTGGCGAAATAAACCGTTCGGTCCACGTAATTTGGGGCCGGTGGGTTGCCACCCATTCCCAGAGTCAATGCCTCGGGTTGGGGATAGTCTGGGTCGTCAATGTAGTGTGGCGGGCGGCCAGTAACCTGACGCACGATGAGCAGGCGCCAGACGGGATTGTTACCGTTGGGAGTTACCCGCGCCAAATCGACGCCGGGCCCGTTCGGGTTGGGAGGGTTGGTGTTGCTATTGCTATAGAGTTCTGGAGCCTTGTGGTCATAATAATTGGCGGTATTGGGAGTGCCGGAAATACCCCGGTCGAACCAGGGGTTGTATAGCTCGACAAATGCCCAGCCGTGCGGCTTGAGCCATTGATCAAAATCATTGGTGCCGTCTTTCTCCCCCGGGGCCGCGATCTTGCCGTTATTCATGCCATTGAACTGGTCGTCATCTTGATCGGTCGTACGGCGGTCATGGCCGGCAATTGTCTCCGTAATGAGCAGCTCCGGTCGTTCGACCCCCCATACGACGCCACCGACGCCCCCTTGGGTGTCGTTCGTCTGCAAGTTGCCATCCACTGCCCAGCCGTTGTTATCGAACGGATTGGCGTCGTACTCGAAACCGGTCATGATCGAATCGGGATCGCGAAAATCAACGAAGTTCACGGCCCACTGAGCCAGGTGGCGGGCCGTCTCCTGTGGCGTACCCATGCCATCGCCATCCATGTCGTAGTTGACGTTCTTGTTCCGCAATAGCATGAGCAGGCAGTAGATGTGCCGGGCCATCATCTGCCGCGGGTCGGCGACGCCGGGTGGGTTGGAACTGATCGAAGGAGAGAGATCATAGTCGTTGAAATAATCGAAGTTGGCGGTGGATAAGGGAGATGTGTTGGTGAGAATCTGCTCCGGCAGCGTCGTTTCGCTCGGGTCGTCCACCACGCCGTAGGGGTCGGTAGCGGTGGCGTCGTGCTGGCCGTTTCCGAACTCGCGGTTGATGTTGAATAGCTGCCCCTTGAGCAACTCAAAGGGAATTTCGGCCTTCATCTGATCCATGAATGCACCGTAATTGGGGTCCGCGGGATTCGAGCCAATGGTCGAGGACCAACCGCGGCCTGCAAGGATGGCGGCAACATACAGGTCGAGAATGGAGCCGCTGATTCCTCCGCCATAAGTTTGCCGCAATTCGCGAGGCACAATCATCTTTGGCGTGGGAATGTAAGAGCCCATGCCGAATGCTTCGCGGCGCGACTGCGAATAACCCGGCGTTCCCCGCGATTCGGTGGCGAGGTAGGTGCCGGCTGCCAGCATCAGACGGCTGGGGAGGATGGAAGCACCCATGTCGTGATATCGAAGCAGGGCTTCGAGCTCGGCAACCGTGTAGGGGGAGTCCCACCCCGCGCGCATTTGGTTCCACTGGACTTCGTAGGGGTCATCCGTACGCTCGCCGATTGGCGCCATACCAGGGGGGGGAAACCAAAGCGGCTGACCGGTGTAATCGGCGGCGAGAGCTGCCCGCCCCCAAACATCCGGCGGTGTCGCATAGGCAGACACAACCTGCACAGTGCTCGGGTGCAAATTGGGCATGCCGATGGTCCGAAGCTGGCTCCAAGCGTCGTCCTGGTTCGGGAAGCCAGGCAAACCGACTCCTCCCGTCGGTCCTACATAGCGTTGCTGCAGAATGTTGTTGTAGGCATTCTGGTCGCCGAGAGGCGGCAGCGGATAGACGTTGTTCAGGATGTGGCGAAAGTCAACCTCAGCGGGCCCAAAACCGAGGCCACGGGGGACATAAATGGGTTGATTGGCGGCTGTTCCCGCAACGGCATCTGTGATTTGTGCGCTGGGACGAGCATTGGCGTCGTTATTGATGACCAGGTTGCCATGAACCGTGGGATTCACGCGGCCATCGAGGTCCTTGATGAGAATGGCTACGAGCCGCTTATACCGGCGACCGTTGGGGGCGGTGACAGGAGGCAAGCCGGGGTCAATCCAGATGCTGTCCGTAATGCCGTCACCGTCGTTGTCGATGTCATAGGGGCCAGCGAGGTTATCTTCCGCGAAGTTGCTGTTGCCGCCGGTGAAGTTCGGATGGTCCTGGCGGAGAGGGCGGAAGACCATCATCCGCTTGAGCGCTGCCAGCTCTTGAGCTTGCTGGGGAGTTAGACCCGGCCAATCATCCATCGACGGGGGGCCTAAAATTCCGTCGTACCCGTAAGGATTGAGAAAGGCTTTTCGCTGATCCGCTGCTGCGACTCCCGACAAAAGTGAGCCATAGAGAATGCTTCGCCAGTACTGCACCAAATCCGGCCGGTGGAACGAAGGCAGCAGCGGGTAGGCGTCGAACTGCGATGTCTTTTGCGGTGGAATCATCGCCATGAACATGTTCTGATAATCTGGAACATCCCACGTCTCATCGAGACCGCCGACTCCCGGATTGGGGGCGTTGCTCGGATAATTGAAATAGTTGGGAAGATACGCCGACGCATAGCGATTCGGAGTACCCGTAAAAGTGAGCGTAACAGCTTCCTCTAAGTTGGTTACAAGAACATCGTCGGAACCTGCGAATCCTTCTTCCGACCGGTTATCGGTCACACCGTCGCCGTCATCGTCCATTCCTGCATTGCCCCACTGCAAATCGGGACCGGGCGTCCACTTCGTATAACCCGCCCCCGTCCCGTTGAACGGAGCGCCGTTGATGATGAAGCGGTTGCCTAGGTTGGGGCCGACGGGAATGGGAAGATCGCTTTCGGGCGTTTCCACCATCAATTCCGGCGTGCCGCCGCCATTGACGCCCGCAGGATAGTAGGCCATGACCCGTGTGCTCAGACCGGCGGCGGGGCCGTCGGTGAAGGTGAGGACGCGGCCAGCAAAGTAATTGGGAATGGGCTGAGCGGGAAGGGTCGTCGTAAACTGGATGGACAAAGTCTGCGTGGCGTTATAAGTATTGATCGCCGAAACCCAGCCGAAGTACGCGTCGTTGCCGTAGAGGTCACCCAGAAGGGAATGAGGGCCAATGACGCTCCGCGGCCCATTGCTGAGGAGGACATTGGTCCCTGGAAAATTTAGCGTAGTGCCGTACAGGACCTGGGCCAGGACTTCTTCCATTTCGCGCTCGGATTCGTCGCCGTAAGTTTTGGCGCGGAGGGCCTGGCCCGCGGATTTGTTGTAGTTGCCGGCGACGAGGACGTAGGTGACCCCGATCATCAGGAACAGCGTGAGGATGCTGACCACGACAAGGAGGACGACGCCCCGCTTCTCTTTACGGACTCTGCTTAGACGATCAGCCTGGCGTTTGGACATAACAATACCCTCCGCGCCGAAAGGCGCTTGTTGCGAATGGCCTGCTTCTCTGTTTCCCGTTCTTCTTCTCTGAACGGCCTGGGAAGGTCGTCCTACTTTTCTGTCTCTATCAACCCTCGCTTGCGCTTCGGGTTAGTATCAGGGGGCTGATACCCCCCGCTCGCCTAATACCCCGTTCCGTCCTGCTCCAGCCGCACGGTGCGGTCGAAGACGGCGACGATGTGAGGGACGATCGTGACGTCTACGTCGTCGAAATATCCGTCACTGCTCGGCACGCCCATGTTAAAGGGGAGCAGGTCCTGGAGGTCCCAGTCGGGACCAACCAGCGTGACGTCACGCTGATAGTAGTTATTGCCGACGATGGTCAACGGGCCGCGCGGATCCTCGTCAGCTTCCGAAATTCGATACCACTTATAGGTCGGAACGGTTACAGCAGTATTGTTGCTTGGATTACGGGCCGTCACATTTCCCGAGAGCATCACCCAGTCTCCCGCACGCAGCTTCAGCTTTTCGCTGGCATTGGGGTCGGCGGCATTGATGGAAATCGTCACTTCTCCGCCGCCGAAGCCGTTGCTGTGGAAGTCGGAGACACCGTTAATGTTCCTCCCCAGGATCGTGGCTCCCCATTCATTGACCGGCCTGGTGAGCGGTTGCGTGAAATCGGGAATCACCAGACTCGGGCTGCGGCCATAGAAGACGACAATGGAGAGAACGTACTTGTCGTCGAGAGTCGCGTTCCAGCGGTCGATTTTGGGAACGAGCGTGGCCATCCAGGAAAGCTTGCCGTCGTCCTCGCGCTTTCCTGGGAGAATGCCGCTGCTGGTCGTGATCGGCGTGTAGATCTGGAAGGCGGGGCTGGCGTTGTCGTTGCCGGTGAGCCCCTTTTGCACGCCAGGGCGCTCGTAAGTCAAATGGTCGAAAAAGCTGAATGTATGGTCGGCTTGGAACCGCCCCATGGGGGTGGCGAGACCGTTGGCGAGCGTGATTCGCTGCATCCGAGGGGAGCCAGGCCCGTTGTTGTTGGGATCGTTAGGGCCGGTATAGACCGTCGAACGTGGATAGGCGGGAAACCAAACCGCCTCGCCGTAGGTCGGATTTCCCGTCGCGGCGAGATTCCCCACGGGTTCGCCAGGCTGTGCATAGGTCAGGAAGCGCGGGTCCAGGCAGTACGACTCTCCGGGAATGATCATTCCGGGGCCGGAGAACATTTGCCAATTGCCGCTGACAAAACGCCAGGTGACCCAGTGGTCCGGCCGCCGCATGCCGCGCGTGTCCATGATGTGGGCGGCGGATTCCGCGCAGACGGCCAGCTCGTCGTTGAGCCGCCCTTTGCGGGCGTATTCACTGGCGACGGGGAAGACGGCGATGGCCCCGAGGAGGCCTACCGTGGTGATCATGATGGCAAACAGGACCTCAAGAATAGTCATGCCGGCGCGGCGGCGCTGGTTCGTGCTGCGATTCATGGTTACCGTCCCCCCTTCACGTCCTGGGTGATCGCGTATTCGCGCGCTCGGTACAGATAATCGAAGAAGGTTGGATTATTTGGGAGCAAGTTCGGGTTTTCGGTATAGCCGTTCTCAGTGGTGAGCACGGTGCCGGTGAGCCGAGTTACCGAAACCCATAGGGCACTGCCATCGCCAATGTTTGTTGCCGCACCCGGCGGAGCCGCCGCCGATGCTGAAATCACTTTCTCCGGCCTGCCAACCAGGAAGTGAACAGTCCCGCCATGGCGCAGGTG
>Ga0065712_10068494_pt1 | contig 10271 bp, 10 predicted proteins | sample MisRhiReplicate1_FD_59099 | JGI IMG/M metagenome (GOLD analysis project Ga0065712, IMG submission 59099) | Miscanthus rhizosphere microbial communities from Kellogg Biological Station, MSU, sample Rhizosphere Soil Replicate 1: eDNA_1 v3... | ecosystem: Host-associated > Plants > Roots >...
CGCCGAGCTCATGCCCGAGGCGGGCTTCCTGGTAATCCCTCGAATGGCACAGACCTTCGCTGGGAAGTACTGGATACTGGAGCATGGGCGATCGGTCGCAAGCCAGACGACAACGACCCCGAGGGACTCCAGGGCGTCCATGGAAGCCGTGTCCTCGTCATCGTTGACGAAGCTAACGGCGTGGGCGGACAGTTGTGGGAGGCCACATCTGGACTGGTAGTCAACGAGGCGTCGCGCCGGCTGGCGATCGGCAACCCATACGAGCCCGTAGGCCCGTTCTACGAGGCCTGTCGGCTAGCGACCTGGCACGTCATCCCGATCTCGGTCTACGACACGCCGAACTTCACCGGCGAGCCTGTCCCGCAGAAGGCGCAGAGCGAACTCGTATCGCCGTTCTGGCTCGAGCAGCGGAGGGCCGATGGACTCGAAGGTACGGCCTGGTGGACCGCCAAGGTACTCGGCCAGTTCCCCGACACGGCATCCGACGGCGTCATACCGCTGGGCTTGGTCGAGCAGGCGCGCATCACCACGCCGCAGCCCGATGCCAAGGACTGGGCAGGCTTGGACGTGGCACGGTTCGGCTCCGACGATAGCGTGCTCGTGGAGGGCTCCGGTAATGTCGTCGAGCTCGTGACCATCGTCCACGGACAGGACACGATGCACGTCGCGGGGATGGGCGCCAACTTCCTGACCTCCCGTCGTGGGGTGCTCGCGATCGACGAGGGCGGCGTCGGCGGCGGCGTGTTCGACCGGATCAAGGAGCAGCGCCTCCCCGGCCAGGTCATCGCGGTCAATGCTGGGTCATCGCCCGACAACGACCCATCCGACCGCCTCGTCAACATGCGCTCCCAGCTCTGGTGGCACTGCCGCGAAGCCCTCTATCGGAACGAACTGTCCTTCGCCCGGATGCCCGAGGAGCAGTACCAGCGCCTCCGCTCCGAACTGACCGCGCCCCGATACCGCTTCTCGTCGTCGGGGAAAGTGGTCATCGAGTCGAAGGAAGAACTGACGAAGCGGGGGATCGCATCGCCGGACATGGCTGATGCGCTCAACCTCGGGATCTATGCTCGGAGCAGGATAAAGCGGCGGTCCGCATCGTTCGGAGCCGCCGCTTAGGTTCGCCCTACCAGAGCCCACCGCAGCCCTGCCTGCCATGTCACACCGGACCCGACCCCAACCTCGCCGGACTATGCCAGAACCGACCGCGGCAAGCCGCGCCTAGCCCAGCCATATCGGACCGCACCACACCTAGGCCGGTCGCACCTTGACCCTCCTGACCACATTCTCGCCGCACCCGGCCTTGCCACACCATGTCTCAGCTCGGCTTATCCCACCGAACCCCGCCTGACCAGACCATGCCAGACCGCACCACGACTAGGCAGGCCGCAGCCAACCATGCAACGCCCGACCCTACCGCGCCCTGCCATGACACGCCCTACCACACCGAACCGCACCGCTTCACGACTCGGCCAGACCTACCTCAGACGAAGTTGGAGACCGCGAACCGTCCATAGGTAGGGCGGAAATCGCCGACGCCGATGAGCCGACCGGCTGACCCGATCACCTCGAGCAGCGTCGTGCGGTCGATATATTCGGGGACGAGGACCATCAGGTCGATGGTCGCAGTCCAGCCTTCGCGGATGGCTGGACGTTCGCGGGTGATCGCGTTCCGCTGGACGAGGACGCGTCGGCGGTCGATGTAGTCGGCCTCGGGGACGCCGAGGTCGGCCAGCACGGTCAGAGCGACGAGACCTGCCTTGTAGAGGTCGAACGCCGACTTCCGAGGCGAGCGCGGATCCTGTCGGAACTTCGCCGCATAGATGATGGACTGCCGGAGGTACTCGCCAGGAAGGCCGATGTTGCCGTTGTCGCAGCGGTAGACGTACGACTCCAGATTATCGGACTTCTTGGCTCGCGAGCCCTTGGCGGCAGCGGCCTTCTCGGCGACTGCCTCGTTCGACCAGCGATGGAAGAGCAGATCCGAGCTTCCGCGGATCGTGACCGACACCGTATACGGCTCGCCGATGGCGATGGTCTCATCCGCGTCATCGCTGACCGGCTTGAGTGCTGTTGCAGTAGCCATGGAGCTACAACCTCCTGAATGGTGCCCCGGTTGCCGAACCGTGAAAACGGGGAACGCCCCGAACGCTGGTTGTAGCAACGTCCGGGGCATGAAAAACCGGCGCTACAACCACCGCTAGGCAGGATTGTAGCACCGGCACCGCCGTTCTGGCCACGAACAATCCTACACCCTCCCTGACCGTGGCTCGGCGGTCGGTTCACTTGCAAGGACTGACCGAATGGCGAGTCTCTTCGACCGGATCCTGGGACGTCCCGCGCCGCCGTCCCCGCCGCTCATGCCCATCGGAACCCGCTTCCCCATCAAGGCGGTCTACGGCGGACCGGCGTTGACCGCGTACCAGAACGACGTCCCGCTGTCGATGCTGAACCAGTCGCCCGAGGACAAGGCGCGCGCCTACCTCCGGGCGTACAAGGTCGGCTGGTTCTATAAGGCCGAGTCGAAGATCAGCCTCGACATCTCGAACCTCAAGCGAACGCTGTCCCCGGAAGACTCATCGGGCGACAATGAGACGGCAGTGCTCGAGGCCGACCTGTCGACGCCGTGGGAGCGATTGTCGCCGGAGCTCCAGTTCCTCCGCCTCATGGAGCGCCCGAACCCGACCCAGACCGGGCGCCAGCTCTTCCAGAAGACGCAGATCCGGCTCGACATGGCGGGCTGGACGTACTGGTACATGGAGAACGCCGGCCCCATCGGGTCAGGTTCCCTGCCGACCGCCATCTACGGCATCTCGCCGTCGCGCATGACGCCATCGTTCGACAAGGCGGGCACGCTGCTCGGCTGGGTCATGGACCGCAACGACCGCGGTGGTGGGGTGCCGTTCGAGCCGTATGAGATCGTCCAGTTCAGCCAGGAGAGCGCCGACGACATGGCGTACGGCGGGCAGGGCGTGGTCGAGGCCGTGCTGTCCGAACTGCCGTTGGGCGACCAGTACGCGCGCCATCAGTCCGACCTTCTCGCGACTGGCGGACGATTGGCCGGGATGCTGTGGCCCAAGGACCGGACGCTCGACGAGGACGAGTTCCAAGATGCCCAGCGCGCCTGGCGGAGCGTCGCATCCGATCCCAACGCCGCGCGCCGGCTGCTGCTCTTTCCCGAGCCGATGGAATACTCCAACGGCGCCGCCGATCCAAAGGACATCGGCATCCCCGAGCTCTCGATGCTCAACCGCGACAACATCCTGACGGCGTTCCCCATCAGCCCGTACATGCTGGGCGTGCCGATGCCGAGCGGACTGTCGGCTGGTGGCGAGGCACGACGTGAGGAGAAGCGCACCTATCACGAGGACACGCTCCATCCGCGGGTCGAGACGCTCGAGGAGACGATCCAGGTCAACGTCGTCGCCATGTACGAGGCAGTCACCGGGACGAGCCTCGACTTCGACATCGTCGAACCGAATCTCGACGACGCGACATCACTCATCAAGAAGGTCGCCGCGTTCGATGCCATGACCTCGGCCGGGTTCGACGCGAAGGACTCCATCGACCTGCTCGGCCTCGACAACATCAAGTGGGCACCGCCCGCCCCGCCGGTCGTCCCGGTTGTGAATACCACGGCGCAGGGCATGGAGCGGATCTCAACGCCCGTCCCGACCCAGATGCCGCAGATGCCTGCGATGCCCAAGGCCGCCAAGTCGGCCGTGACCGAGCGAGATGCGGTCACCGAACCCGCAACCGTTCGCTCGAAGGCGCGGCTCGACCGCTTCTTCGCCGAGCAGAAGCGCCGGGTGACCACCAAGATGCGCTCTACCCTCCCTGCCGCCAAAGCCGACCGGATGAAGGCCGAGCCGACATGGTGGGATGCCGAGGAAGAGGACCGGGAGCTCATGGCGACGATGCGCGAGATCTACGCCGACGTCGGACGTGGCGGGCTCCAAGCGGTCGCTGACAATCTCGGGCGCATCATCTTCAAGGGCGCCACGAACGCCGTCATCGCGGACCTCCTGACGGTGGGAGGTGAGCGGATCAAGGACATCAACGCCCGCACGCTCCAGGCGCTCACGGTCGAACTGGCCGAAGGCACCCGACGCGGCTACAGCATCCCGCAACTCATCGACGGTGTCCCCGATGAGGGTTACCGCGGCGTCGGGCAAGCTGGCTTGGACAACGGCGTCGAGGTGTGGTCGGACAACCGGGCCGAGACCATCGCCCGGACCGAGACGATGCTCTCCTACAACCGCGCCACCGTCACCGGATACGGCGAGTTCGGCGTCTCTACGCTCCTCGCGTACGACGGGGACCAGGACGAGGAATGCGCCGCGCGCGATGGGCAGGAGTTCTCCATCGACGAGGCGTTGGGCATCGACGATCACCCGAACGGGACGCTCGTCTGGTCGCCGGTCGTCGACAAGACCTGGCATGAGCAGCAGGACATGGGCTGGGTCGTCGAGATGGTCAAAGCGGCGCTTGCCGAACGGCCTGCTCCGGCTCCGGTCGTAGTGAACCTGCCCGAGAACCACGGCCCCGCTATCACCATCGAGCCCGCCGCTCCGTTCGTGGATGCGCTCGACGAGGTCAACGACCGTCTGACCGAGCTACAGAGGCCGAAGCGGATCATCCGCAACGAGCAGGGACGTATCACGGGAGTCGAGACGACATGAGGTTCATCCCCAAGCAACGCTCCGAATGCGTCAAGTGCGGCCGCCTGATCGTCGAGCGCCGTCGCAAGCCATGTCCGTCGTGCGGTTCGCTGAACCGCGTCATCGCAAGGGTCGCCGTGGACGAACTCCCGGTGGCCGACAAGGTGTAAGGAGACACACCGTGAAGTCACGCATCTGGCAGCCCGACCGCCACTACCCCGGAGCCATCGTCGACCTGATGCGTGGACCGAAGGTGTCCCAGCGCATCAAGATCGGCCCCAACCACGTCCACGCCGTCGTTATCCACGAGGATGGCACCTACGACGACTGCGGCGTGTCCGAGAACGTGATGACGACCGCAAATAACGGCGGCCGCGATCAGGTCGCCGCCATGCTCGGCGGTGCGCTCGGCTTCGGTGTCTCGGCCACCATCGCCACCAACTCCTCGGCCACGTCGCTGACCGCTACCGCAACGCCGTTCGTGGCATCGGCCTACATCGGCCAGATCGTGGTCGCCGAGGAGTCGACCAACGCCCCGGTCCACGGGACCATCATCAGCAACACCACGTCGGCCCTGACCATCGACGCCTGGCGCAACGGCGATGACTCGACCGGCAACACACCCGGCACCACGGCCAACTACCACATCCTCGCGGGCAACGCGCCGGCGCGGTACATCGCCCTGACCGAGAACGCGTCGGCCGCCTCGGCTGCCAGCACCTCACTGACGGGCGAGATCACGACCGGCGGCTGCGGTCGCGCCTTGGGCACCTACGCCCATACCCTCGGCGCCTCCACGCTGACGCTGACCAAGACATTCAGCGTGTCGGCCACCTTCCCGGCCATCCACCGGGCGGGCCTGTTCCAGGTCTCGACCGCGAGCTCGGCGATCCTGTCCTTCGAGACCGTGCTCAACGCCGACGCCAACGTCATCTCGGGCGACTCGCTCCAGGTGACATGGACCATCACCCTGACATGATCCTCCGGGCGGTCGTCGGAGCCGTCGTCCTTGCGACGGCTCTGACGCATCACGCTGGACCCACGACCGCGATGACCGGCGGCGAGACGTTCCAGAGCAGCATCGCCGACTGGACCGACGCGGCGGGCGTGCCGTGCTTCTCGGATGAGGACGTCTCACAGAGTGACTGGGAGGCCGACAAGTTCACCGGCACCTTCACGCCGTCAGCGGCGGGGCGGTTGTCCGGGGTGGCGCCGGTCTACCTCTGCCCGTGGAACGCCAACGCGCCGAGCGGGCCGCTCGACATGGACTTCGTCGCCCGCCTCGGCTGGCGCTCCGGTTCCGCGTCGATGACGGTCACCTACCCGGACGGCACGGTCGTCGACGCTCGATCGGATGCCGTGACCGGCCAGGTCGAGGTCTGCGTGGTCAAGGACTTCCTCGATCGCCAGCCGGGGCGCTACATCGTGACAGTCACGGCGGTCAAGGCGGGCAGTCTCGTGCTCACTCTCGATGTCGCGATGACCCGACCGCCGCTCGATACCGGAGGGCAGTTCGGCTGTGACCCGTCGTGGTGGCAATGAACGACCCCGACATCGAGTCGCTGTGGACCAACTACCGCCAGCTCGCCGGTCGCGTCCGGCTGCTGGAAAAGATGCTCGACACGAAGTCGTCGCCGTGGTGGAAGCGGCTGTGGTGGCGCATCGACGGCTACCCCGCGTGGTATCGCGTCGGGCCGCGTAGCCGGAGGCCGTGGCACTAGATGGCGACGACGATCTACCTGACCGATACGGCATCGAGTCTCGGCTTCACCGAGTCGCGCGATGCCCGTGTCAGCATCCGCGGTGCGGGTCTCAACACCGGCATCGCCAATACCACCACTTTCGCGACCAGCCTGACCAAGACGGCGGGCGGCACCATCATCACCTGGTACACGCTGCCGCTGAATGCGGTGACCATCTCGGGCACCCTCACCCTCAACGTTTGGATGAGCGAGAACAACATGTCGGCGAACGTCGATGCCGAGATCCAGATCCAGCGACGTGACGGTGCGGCCAACTTCATCTCGACGATCTTCCAGACGGCGAAGGGTGTCGAACTCCCGGTCACCACGCGCGCGGCGCAGAACTGGACCGGCACGCCCACGTCGACGACGCTGTCGGCCGGGGACCGTATCTCCTTCACGATCATCGGCGCCAGCACCCTCGGCCAGGCCAGCGGCTTCACCTTCGACGGAAGCTGGGGCGCCACGTCCGGCGGCGTCGATGGCGACACCTTCGTCACGTTCACCGAGACGATCACCGAGCAGACTGCCGCTGCCAATCCGCCCTACGTCAACCCCATGCCGCCACTCATCGCCCAGTGACCGAGGAGGTCTGACCTCGTGCAAGACACCTATACCGTCACGATGGCGAACCAGACGATCATCGCCGACTCGGAGATGATAACGATCCGTGCGGCCACGTCCTATTCGAGCCGTGGCTCGGTACTCCAGATCATCCGCATGTCGGTGACGCAATCGGGCACCTCGACCTCGCAGCAGCTCGCCGTCCGTTGGGGTCTCAAGGCCAGCGCATTCGGCACGTTCACCTCTACGACTCCTGCCCCGGTGGCGGTGGGCACGATCGCCTCGGCCATCGCGGGCTCGACATCGAACGCGGCGGCGTCATCGGGCACGGATGCCAGCGCCAACGGCGCCGGCACCTTGACCGTCCTCGGCCAGGAAGGCTTCAACAACCTGAACGGATGGCTGTGGGTGCCGGTCCCCGAGGAGCGGATCTGGCTCGGGCCGGACCTATCCTTCGTGCTCCAACTCCAAGGTACGCCGACGACCCTGACGGGCTGGAATGCCATGCTCACATTCCAAGAGATGACCTAGTGTGGCGCGCGGGCTATTCCGCCACCCGCCCCAGCCGCAGCAGCGCCTCCCAGCCCAGATCGTCTCTGGGCCACAGACGCTCACTCGCACAGCAGACGATGCGATCACCGTCTCGGAGTCCGTCGCCCGTCAAGGTACGTTCCTCCGCTCGCTAGCCGACTCGGCCGACATTGCCAACACGGTCGCACGCGCCGCAACGCTTTTCCGCACGGTCGCCGATGCCATCGGGCTATCGGATGCGGTCGTCGGCGTTCGGACTCTCCTTCGGACCGCGTCTGACTCCTTCACCGTCTCGGAGTCGGTCGCTCGTGCGCTCGTCCTCGCTCGGACCCTTGCCGACAGCCTAAGCCTCGGCAACACCGTCGCGCGGGTCGGGACATTCCTCCGAACCGCAGCCGACTCGGTCGCGTTCAGCGATGCGGTCGCAGGGCTCAAGATCCTCGGCCGGACGGCGTCTGACTCGCTGACCGTCTCGGAGTCCGTGGCGCGGGCCTTGGTGCTTGCGCGGACGACCGCGGACAGCATCGCCACGAGCGACAGCGTCGCCCGCGTCGTCACCCTGCTCCGCACAGCGACTGACGCGCTGACGATCTCCGAGAGCGTCGTCGGCCTGCGGCTCATCATCCGTTCGGCTTCGGACAGCCTCGCCACCGCCGACTCGGTGGCTCGTGCGTTGGTGCTGGCGCGGACGGTCGCGGACTCGATCACCTTCTCGGATGCCGTCGTCCGGGTCGCCACTCTCCTACGGACCGCGTCCGATGGACTGACGGTCGGCAACACCGTCGCTCGCGTCGTCACGCTGGCGCGCACGGCTTCGGACTCGGTCGGTGTATCCGACGCGGTAGCCCGCCTTGCGACGCTCCTCCGCACCGCGTCGGACGGCGTCAGTATCGCCGACTCGGTCGCTCGGGTCGTATCGCTGTTCCGGTCATCGTCGGATGGCGTCACGATCTCCGAGTCGGTCGACGCGGTCAAGACGGGCGGCGGCATCAAGTCAGCCGCCGCCGCCGACGCGCTCACCGTGTCCGATTCCGTGGCGCGGACGGCGACGCTCCTACGGACCGCGTCCGATGGACTGACGGTCTCGGAGTCGGTCAACCAGGCCATCACCTCGTTCGCGACCGCGGCTGACTCGGTCTCCGTCGGGGACGGGGTTACCCGTTCGCTCACGCTCTTCCGCACGGCGTCCGACTCCATCACTATCACCGACGCCGTCACCAAGAGCGGCGGGTCGGCATCCGGGAGCGGCTCGGGTGGCTTCGGCTATCCGGGGCTCAAGCGCCTGCCGGACCTCAAGAAGCCCATCATCCGGCGCACGCCGGACCGTCTGCCCGAGCCCGTCCGAGAGCCGGTCATCGTCTTCGCCACCCTCGCCGACCGGATCCATGTCTTCGATGACGTGGTAGCGGTCGTGGAGTTCGATGACGACGAAGTGGCCCTCGAACTCCTCCTCGTCCCCGTCTGAGGTACACCCGATGGAACCATTGAAGGCCGAACAGCTCACGAGCGCCAAGTGGCGCGTCCTCGCCATCCCATACTGGGGACCGAAGAAGGGCCGCGACACCGACGGCGAATACTTCTCGCCACGCACTGACATCAAGGCCGAGTGGTTCCGCGAGCGCCCGGTGCTCTTCCATCATGCGCAGGACCCGGTCCTCAAGGACGAGAGCCTCGGCACCGAGGACGACCTCCAGCAGGAGAAGGACGGCTGGTGGGCCACCGTCTGGCTCGACCGCTCCAACCGCTACTGGGAACGGATCAACGAGTGGCTCGCGGCGGGCAAGATGTACGGCTCGTCGGGTGCGCTCGGGCATCTGGTCAAGAAGGCGGCCGATGGGGAGATCCTTGTCTGGCCGCATATCGAGCAGACGCTCACCCTGACACCCGCCAATCCCTTCTCGCGCGTGGTCCCGACGAAAGCCGTGGACCACTTCACCTCTGCCGGTATCGCCACGGACTTCCTGGCGACACTCCCTGACCTTGGTCGTGACCTGCCCTCGGGTGGCGATGACCCGGCGATGGACCGCCTGGCGAAGGCCCGCCGCGATGTCGCAGTCGCGCTGGCCCGGAGCCAGACCATCTAATCCTCCGCGATGCTCGCTAGCGGTTCCAAGGAAAGGGAACCGATGAGTACAGAACGCGATCAGCGAGTCGCATCCATCAAGACATCGCTCGTGGAGCTCGCCACCGAACTCCGCGACAAGTCCGACCTCCCGCTCGACCGCGTCACCGCCATCGAGACGGAGATCGCGGCCAAGTCGGCCGAGCTCGACGACATCGCCGCCGAGCAGCGCCAGGACGAGGTCGAGGCCAAGCTCAGCGAGCTCGACGCCAAGATGGCGGCGTGGACCCGTCAGTCCGCGACGTCCAAGGCGTCGGCCATCCTCGCCGGCAGCCAGATGGGCTACAGCGAGCCCCAGAAGACCGTCGGGCGGTACAACGAGACGAACTTCCTGTCGGCCCTCGTCGCGGCTCCCCGCGGCGACTCGGACGCGCAGCAGTTCATCAAGGCCGTCCTCGGCACGTCGTCCGCGACCGGCACGGCGATCATCCCGAACAACTTCGTCGCGGGTCTCGTCGACCAGATCGCGGCGAACAACATCTACCGCGGCGTCTTCAACGTCGTCAACGGCGTCGTCGGTGCCGGCGTGGACATCCCGTACGAGACGACCGCCATCACGGCGGCGCTCCTCCAGGGTGCCTACGGCTCGAACAAGGACGTCCGTGACTTCAGCTTCGGCCGAGCCACGGCGACCCTCTACACCATCGCCCAGAT
>Ga0065712_10002066_pt1 | contig 10268 bp, 10 predicted proteins | sample MisRhiReplicate1_FD_59099 | JGI IMG/M metagenome (GOLD analysis project Ga0065712, IMG submission 59099) | Miscanthus rhizosphere microbial communities from Kellogg Biological Station, MSU, sample Rhizosphere Soil Replicate 1: eDNA_1 v3... | ecosystem: Host-associated > Plants > Roots >...
GTGCACGAAGTCAGGAAACTTGATCGCATCCTGAATGAAAAACACCGGCATGTTGTTGCCCACCAGGTCGAAGTTGCCTTCGTCGGTGAAAAACTTCACCGCGAAACCTCGCACATCCCGCACGGTATCGCCCGACCCACGAGGGCCTTGCACCGTGGAGAAACGGACGAAGACCGGGGTTTTTTGGCTGGGGTCTTGTAGGAACCCGGCCTTGGTCAGCACGGAATGGGTTTCATAACTCTGGAAGTAGCCGTGTGCGCCGGTGCCGCGGGCATGGACGATCCGCTCGGGAATGCGTTCATGGTCAAAATGCGTGATTTTTTCACGCATGATGAAATCTTCCAGCAACGATGGCCCGCGGGCGCCGGCCTTCAACGTGTTCTGGTTGTCCGAGACTTTCACGCCCTGGTTGGTGCGCAGGGCCTGTTCAGTGGCGTCGGAGCGAAACTGCTCCAGGCTGTCGAGCTTGGCATTGGTGTTCCCGCGGTCCGGGGTATCGGTCCCGGCCAGTGCGCTTTTGGTTGCGGCAGGTTTCTTAGTACTCATCAGACAAAACTCCTCGTTGCGACTCCCGCCGTAGCCAGGACTCTTGAGCAATACCCCAGGCACGGACCGGGGGCGTTTCGAGTTGCCTAATTAGTGACTGATGACGTTTTGCGCCGTTCCTTTTTTCTAACCTTTGATCGCGTTATTGCCAAATGGAAGGTTGAATGCGGAATAAATGCTAATAACCTCTATACGGACAGGCTAAAATGCGCGCCCGGCTAACCGCTGATCCTTTTCCAACGCGCCCCACAAGGTTCGCTACGTGATCGAGTTTCAAAACGTCCACAAAACCTACCGCGTCGCCGGTAAGGATATTCCCGCCCTGCATCCGACCANTCTGACGATTGAGAACGGTCAGGTCTNNGGNCTGATNGGCCATTCCGGTGCGGGAAAAAGTACCCTGCTGCGTCTGATCAATCGCCTGGAAGAGTCCAGTGGCGGCAAGATATTTGTCGACGGCGAAGAAGTTACCGCGCTTGACGCCAACAGCCTGCGGCGCTTCCGTCAGCAGGTCGGGATGATTTTCCAGCACTTCAACTTGCTGGCGTCCAAGACCGTGGCCGACAACGTCGCGCTGCCGCTGACCCTGGCCGGTGAACTGTCGCGCAGTGAGATTGACCGGCGTGTGGCCGAATTGCTGCAGCGGGTCGGCCTGTCCGACCACGCCAGGAAGTACCCGGCGCAGTTGTCCGGTGGCCAGAAGCAGCGTGTCGGCATTGCCCGCGCCCTGGCCACCAAGCCGAAAATCCTGTTGTGCGACGAAGCCACCAGCGCACTGGACCCGCAGACCACCGCGTCGGTCCTGCAATTGCTGGCCGAGATCAATCGCGAGCTGAAGTTGACCATCGTGTTGATCACCCACGAGATGGACGTGATCCGCCGGGTCTGCGACCAGGTCGCGGTGATGGACGCTGGCTTGATCGTCGAGCAAGGTTCGGTGGCCGAGGTGTTCCTGCATCCGAAGCACCCGACCACCAAACGCTTCGTGCAAGAAGATGAGCAGATCGACGAAAGCGAACAGCGCGACGACTTCGCTCACGTTCCAGGGCGCATCGTGCGTCTGACCTTCCAGGGCGAATCGACCTACGCACCGCTGCTGGGCACCGTCGCTCGTGAAACGGGCGTGGACTACAGCATCCTGGCCGGTCGTATCGACCGCATCAAAGATGTGCCCTACGGGCAATTGACCCTGGCCGTTACCGGTGGCGACATGGAAGCGGCGTTCGCCCACTTCACTGCAGCTGACGTCCACATGGAGGTGCTGCGCTGATGGAATCGTACGACGCATTTATCGAAGCGGCTAAAGAGTTCTTCAAAAACATCGATTGGGCGGAAATCGGCCTGGCCACCAGCGACACGATGCAGATGCTCGGTGGTTCGCTGCTGTTCACCATCCTGCTCGGCCTGCCGCTGGGGGTGCTGTTGTTCCTGTGCAGCCCGCGCCAGTTGCTTGAAAACCGCGTGGCCTATGGGCTGATGTCGCTGATGGTGAACATCCTGCGCTCGCTGCCCTTCATCATCCTGCTGATCGTGATGATCCCGTTCACCGTGCTGATCACCGGCACTTCGCTCGGCGTCGCCGGTGCGATTCCGCCGCTGGTGGTGGGCGCCACGCCGTTTTTCGGGCGACTTGTGGAAACCGCTCTGCGTGAGGTGGATCGCGGCATCATTGAAGCAACCCAGGCCATGGGCGCGACCACCAAGCAGATCATCCTCAACGCCTTGCTGCCAGAGGCCCGTCCGGGCATTTACGCGGCGATTACGGTGACGGCTATTACACTGGTGTCCTACACGGCGATGGCTGGTGTAGTCGGTGCCGGTGGGTTGGGCGACCTGGCGATCCGTTTCGGCTACCAGCGTTTCCAGACCGATGTGATGATCGTCACTGTGGTGCTGTTGCTGGTGCTGGTGCAGGTTCTGCAAATGGTTGGCGACAAGCTGGTCGTACACTTCTCCAGAAAATAAACAGTTCTCGTAAACAAGACATGAGCCGGCCATTCGCTGGCAGGCGCCAAACGGGCGCCCACAAGGAGTTAGCTGAATGAAAAAACTACTCGTAGCGCTCGCAGCCGTTGCAGCGTTCTCTGCTCAGGCCGATGAAACCCTGACCGTCGCGGCCACCCCGGTTCCGCACGCAGAAATCCTCGAATTCGTGAAACCGGCCCTGGCCAAAGAAGGCGTGGACCTGAAGGTCAAAGTCTTCACCGACTACATCCAGCCGAACGTGCAGGTCGCCGAGAAACGTCTGGACGCCAACTTCTTCCAGCACCAGCCGTACCTCGATGAATTCAACAAGGCCAAGGGCACCAACCTGGTGGCCGTTGCCGGTGTGCACCTGGAACCGCTGGGTGCTTACTCCAGCAAGTACAAAGCACTGACCGAGCTGCCAGGCGGCGCCAACGTGGTTATCCCGAATGACGCCACCAACGGCGGTCGTGCGCTGTTGCTGCTGGCGAAGGCTGGCCTGATCAAGTTGAAGGATTCGAACAACATCCTCGCGACCGTCAAGGACATCACCGAGAACACCAAGGACCTGAAATTCCGTGAACTGGAAGCCGCGACCATCCCGCGCGTGCTGACCCAGGTCGACCTGGCACTGATCAACACCAACTACGCGCTGGAAGCCAAGCTTGATCCGTCCAAGGACGCGCTGGTCATCGAAGGCAGCGACTCGCCTTACGTGAACATTCTCGTTGCCCGTCCAGACGACAAGGACAGCGAAGCGATGAAGAAGCTGATTGCTGCCTTGCACAGCCCGGAAGTGAAAGCCTTCATCCTCGAGAAGTACAAAGGTGCGGTATTGCCGGCGTTCTGATCTATTGCTGTAACGAAAAATGGGGCGCATTGGGCGCCCCATTTTTTATGCCTGAAACACCGTACCTGTGGGAGCGGGCTTGCTCGCGAAAGAGGTGCAACAGTCAACATTGATGTTGGATGTTATGGCCTCTTCGCGAGCAAGCCCGCTCCCACAGGGTGTTGTGTTGGTTATTTACGGGTAAGCATCACCGGCAACTGCGCCACCAGTTTCACGTTGTTCAACGGCGCACGAATGAACCCACGCTGGGTCCCGTCCGGCCCGATCACCGCCAGGTTGCCGCTGTGGTCGACGGTGTAGTTCGGCTTGCTGGTGTCCGCCGGAATGAACGGAATGCTCACCGCATTGGCCAGTTTCTGAATGTCTTCAACCGACGACGCCGTCAGCCCCTGGAACTGCGGATCGAAGTAGCCCAGGTACTGCTTGAGCTGCTGGGGCGTATCGCGATTCGGGTCGACGCTGACCAGAATGATCTGCAACTTGGCCACCGCTTCTGGCGGCAGTTCGCTTTTGATCTGGCGCAGCTGGGCGAGGGTGGTCGGGCAGATGTCGGGGCAGAAGGTGTAGCCGAAAAATAGCAGCGACCATTTGTCTTTCAACTCGTTGATCGCCACTGGCTTGCCGTCCTGATCGGTCATTGTCACGGCCGGCAGGTTGCGGCTTTGCGGTAGCAGAATGATCCCGGCATCGATCAGGGCTGTCGGGTCGCCCTGGCCTTTGCCGGACAGCACTTTGTTGATGGTCAGGCCCAGGACCAGCGCGATCAGGGCGACGAGGATGAAGACGGTTTTCTGGGTTCGAGTCATAGGTTCAACAGTAAGTAGTGATCTACGAGCAGCGCGATAAACAGCAGGAACAAGTAGTAAATAGAGTACTTGAAGGTGTTGATCGCCGCGTGCGGCCGAGTGCCACGGTACAGCACCACGGCCCATTGCAGAAACCTCGCGCCAAGTCCCAGCGCGCAAATCAGGTAGAGCACACCGCTCATGTGGATCACGTACGGCATCAGGCTCACGGCCAGCAGCGCGAAGGTATAAAGCAGGATGTGGACCTTGGTGTAGTGCTCGCCATGGGTCACCGGCAGCATCGGAATATCGGCCTTGGCGTATTCCTCTTTGCGGTGAATGGCCAGCGCCCAGAAGTGCGGCGGTGTCCAGGCGAAGATGATCAGCACCAGCAACAGGGGTTCGGCGCTGACGTGGCCGGTGGCAGCGGTCCAGCCGAGCAGCGGCGGGGCGGCACCGGCCAGTCCGCCGATGACGATGTTTTGTGGCGTCGCGCGTTTCAGGAAACCGGTGTAGACCACCGCATAGCCGAGCAGCGAGGCCAGGGTCAGCCAGGCCGTGAGCGGATTGGTGAAGGCCAGCAGTACGGCTTGCCCAAGCACCGCCAATACCAAGGCAAACGTCAGCGCGGCCGCAGGCGACACTCGACCTTCGGCCAGGGGACGTTTGTGCGTGCGGGCCATGACCGCATCGATGCGCCGGTCCACGACATGGTTGACCGCCGCCGCACCACCGGCACACAAGGCGATCCCCAGATTGCCGAACACCAGCACCGTCCACGGCACCCCGGCGCGAGTCGCGAGGAACATGCCGACCAGCGAGGTGATGAGCATCAGCACCACCACTTTCGGCTTGGTCAGCTCCAGGTAGTCACGCCAGATCGCCTGACTGTGACGTGCGCCGATCAGAGTCGCCATGGCATCTCTCCTTTTATTGTTATGGGCCCGGCTGAGTGTTTGCGCAGACTGAACCGCCAGCGCGCAGGGGGTTGCTGCTTGACCCGAACCAGACTGGTTCGCGCGTGATAATTGACCAGCACCATCGTCAGCAACAGTGCCGCGCCGCCCGCGTTATGCGCGACGGCCACTGGCAGCGGCAGGTGAAACAGCACATTGCTGATGCCGAGGGTGATTTGCGCGGCGAGTGCGATCAGCAGCAGCCCGGCCAACCGCGTCATGCCGACGACTTTCAGTTGCCAGGCCAGACCCAGCAGCACCAGCGTCACTAACAAGGCGCCGATGCGGTGAGTCAGATGAATCGCGGTGCGGGCATCGCTGTCCAGTTGCCCGCCGAGGTAATTGGGGCCGATGTGTTGAGTCAGGTGAAAACCGTTGGCGAAGTCCGCGGGCGGCAGCCATTGACCGTGACAGGTCGGGAAGTCGATACAGGCCACCGCCGCGTAGTTGGAACTGACCCAGCCACCCAAGGCAATTTGCAGGATCACCAGCAGCAACCCGGCGGTCGCCCAGTACTGCAAACGCCGTGGCACGGTCAGCGCTGGTAGTACGCCGGACAGGCGCAACGTCAGCAGAAACAACAGGCTCAACGTCGCAAAGCCGCCGAGCAAATGCCCGGTGACCACTTGTGGCCAGAGCTTGAGCGTCACCGTCCACATGCCGAATGCCGCTTGGGCAATCACCACTGCCAGCAAAAACAACGGTAACTTCACCGGCTGCCCTGGATGACGACGATGAACCCAGGCGCGGCCGGCCAATACCGAGATCAGCAGCCCCAGCGTGCCAGCGAAGTAGCGGTGAACCATCTCGTTCCAGCCTTTATGGGCTTCGACGGGAGCGTCGGGAAAATGCAGTTCGGCATGGGCCAATTGAACTTCGCTTTTGGGCACGCTGATAAAGCCATAGCAACCCGGCCAGTCCGGGCAGCCGAGGCCGGCGTGAGTCAGGCGGGTGTAGGCGCCGAGCAACACCACAATCAGTGCCAGCAAGGTGGCAAACAGCGCGAGGCGAAATCCAGGTTTGGCCATGACGATGCCCTTATCCGATGTTCGACAGTTTCAGCAAATGGCGCAGGTCGTTGAGCAGATCCTTACCTTTCACCGTCGGGTCGTAGCGCAGCACCAGATTGCCATGCGGATCGATGATCCAAAGCTGCGGCACAGCCTGGTCGCCGGCAGTTTTATGGAAGTCGGTCAGGCTCAGTGGGTAGCGCTGTAATTGAGGATACTCGCGCGTCAGCTTGGCGTCGTATTCGCTGCTCAGCGGTTGCGCTACGGCCAAGGCATGACTGGCGCGCCCGGCATCACGGCCGAGGCCGATCTGGATCTGCCGCGCCAGGTACACCAGTTGCTGGCAGTCCACCGAACAATCCTTGGGCGCGGTCACCAGTATTTGCCAACGATCCTCCTGCGCCTGCACGCCGAGGTCGGCGCGGGTCTGGCCGTTGCCGATCAGTTCGCCGTGATAGCTGCGACCTTCCGGCACCCAGAACTGCAATTTGTACATGCCGGTGGCGAGGATCATCGGACCGATCACCCCAAGCAGGATCAGCAGCAACTGCAAACGACCCTTGCGCCGACTCGCCGGCGATTTCGCCTCAGACATGCTGGGTGGATTCATGGCCGCTCCCATGGTGTTTCTCCTTTGCGTTGTGCCAGCCGAGATAGAGATAGAGGCCGAACAGGGCGATCGACATGGCGAACCACTGCACGGCATAAGCCAGGTGTTTTTCCGGTCCCATGGCGACTACCGGCCAGTCAGCCTGATAAGTCGCGGGACCGCTTTCTGCGCGTAATTCGTAGGCAAAACCTTCGCGATCCAGTGCCGTCCAGAGCTTGGCGGGTTCAACTGCGGTAACCAGTTGTGGCCACGTGGCGGTATTCGGGTCGGCGTGCAANTGGAAGGTGGCGCCGGGGGAGACGTAGACCCAGGCAACGAGACTCAAGGCNTGAGTCGGTGTGGTGAATTGCGGTGGGGTGCGGCGATCCGGCCANGGCAGCCAGCCGCGATTGACCAGCAGCCAGAGCCCGGTNGCCTGATCCTGAAACGGTTGCAGCAGCTCGACGCCTACCTTGCCGCCACGCTGACGGTTATCCAGCAACAGGCTGTGGGCGGTATCGAACTGGCCGTGCAGGTGAACCCGGCGAAAGGCCGGATCTGCGCTGTGTTGCAGCTCGGTGCTGGCCATCGGTTCAGCGGCACGGCGCTCGGTGTAGCTTTGCAGCAGCGCGCTTTTCTCTGCGCCCCGGCTCAATTGCCAGAACCCGAGTGACACCAGCATGGGCAACAACACCGCGACCACCAGGGTCGGCACGATGCCCGGCCGGAAACGCTTCATGGCGTCGCCAGAAAGTCGGTAGTCGCGATAGCTATACTCAAGTGCATCGCCTTTCCCCCGGAGTTTCACCATGCTCAAAGCAGCCATCGTCCTGATGCTGATTGCCACGGTTGTCAGCCTGTTCAGCGGCCTGTTTTTTTTGGTCAAGGACGACAGCAGCTCGAACCGCCTCGTCATTGCCTTGAGTGTTCGTGTTGCGCTGGCCGCCATTACCGTCGGCTTGATTGCCTGGGGTTTTTTCAGCGGCCAGTTGGTGTCGCACGTACCTTGGTAAGCCTCAGAGCACGTAGACGAAAACGAACAGACCGATCCACACCACGTCCACGAAGTGCCAGTACCAACTCGCCGCTTCAAACGCGAACTGATGATCGGCGTCGAAGTGCCCGCGCATGATCCGCATCAACATCACAAACAGGATGATGGTGCCGATGGTCACGTGGGCGCCGTGGAAGCCGGTGAGCATGAAGAAGGTTGCGCCGTAGATGCCCGAACCGAGCGTCAGGCCCAGTTCGTGGTAGGCGTGCATGTATTCTTCGGCCTGAAAACCAAGGAACGCGCAGCCCAGTAACACGGTGAGCGCCAGCCAGATTTTCAGCGCGCCGCGATGGCCCTTTTTCAAGGCGTGGTGAGCGATGGTCACGGTGACGCTGGAACTCACCAACAACACTGTGTTGAGCAGCGGCAGGCCCCAAGGGCTGATGACTTCCTTGGGTGGCGGAAAGAGTTTCGGGTCAGGGGTATGCAGCAATGGCCAGGCGAACTGGAAGTTCGGCCAGAGCATGTGCGCGATGCCTTTGACCCCTTCACCCCCGAGCGCCGGNCCGGAAATGTTTCTCACATAAAACAGCGCGCCGAAGAACGCGATGAANAACATCACCTCCGAGAAGATGAACCAGCTCATNCCCCAGCGGAACGAGCGATCCATCTGTGCGCTGTACAACCCCTGGCGGCTTTCCTTGATCACCGTACCGAACCAGCCGAACAGCATGTAGGCCAGCAGCAGGCCACCGACGAAAAAGATCAGCGGGCCGTGGGACTCCGGCCGCGCCGCCTTCAGGTCGTTGAACCAGGTGGCCAGGCCGAACACGGTGACGAACATTCCGACCGTGGCAATGATCGGCCATTTGCTCTGTGCCGGAACGTAATAATGTTCATGAGTTGCCATTTATTGTTCTCCTTATCGGGCACGCTTTAACGCCTAGCCACCGGTGTTTGCAGCAACAGCCGCGGGTGGATGACGTGCGGTGATATCGAACAGCGTGTAGGAAAGCGTCAGGTGCTTCACATCCTTGGGCATGTCACGGTCAACGATGAAACGTACCGGCATCTCGATCCGTTGACCGGGCTGCAGCACTTGCTGGGTAAAGCAGAAACATTCGGTCTTGTGGAAGTACGCCGCCGCGGCGCTGGGCGCGATGCTCGGAACTGCTTGCGCGCTCATCGGTTTGTCGGTCGGGTTATGGGCGATGAAAATCATCTCGTTCACCGCCCCCGGATTCGCCACCAGCTCATCGCCCTTGGGGTAGAAATCCCAGGACATGTCGGCGGAATTGGTCGACAGAAACTGCACGCGAACCTGCCGCGAGGTGTCGACCGTTTGTTCGCCCTCGTACTGCCCGCCGGTCTTGCCGTTGATGCCGAACGCCTTGCACATCACGTCGTAGATCGGCACCAGGGCAAACCCGAAGACAAACATCGCCACCACCACCAGCAACAGGCGCGTGACCAGCTTCTTCAAAGAAATAGAGTCAGCCATGATCCCCTACCTCCGCCGAGAACTCTGTGGCGAGGGGATTTATCCCCGTTCGGCTGCGAAGCAGTCGTAAAACCGAACCATGGGTTATGCCTGATACACCGCGGTCACAGGTTTTGGGGCCGCTTCGCGGCCCAACGGGGATAAATCCCCTCGCCACAAAGGCTTGGCCAGTTCTCACCAAGGGTAAGGCGTTCATTTCACTTCCGGCGGCGTGGTGAAGGTGTGATACGGCGCCGGTGACGGAACGCTCCATTCCAGGCCTTCGGCCCCATCCCACGGTTTGGCCGGTGCGGGTGGGCCACCACGGATGGTCTTGATCACGATGAACAGGAAGAAGATCTGCGTGGCGCCGAACATGAACGCACCGATTGACGACACCATGTTGAAGTCGGCGAATTGCAGGTTGTAGTCGGGAATCCGCCGCGGCATGCCCGCCAGCCCCACGAAGTGCATCGGGAAGAACGCCATGTTCATGCCGATGAACGAGAGCCAGAAGTGCAGCTTGCCGAGGGTTTCGTCGTACATGTGGCCAGTCCATTTCGGCAGCCAGAAGTAGGCCGACGCGAAGATCCCGAAGATCGCCCCCGGTACCAGTACATAGTGGAAGTGCGCGACCACAAAGTAGGTGTCCTGGTACTGGAAGTCCGCCGGGGCGATGGCCAGCATCAACCCGGAGAAACCGCCGATGGAAAACAGGATCACGAACGCCACCGCAAACAGCATCGGTGTCTCGAAGGTCAGCGATCCTTGCCACATGGTGCTGGCCCAGTTGAACACCTTGACCCCGGTCGGCACCGCGATCAGCAGCGTGGCGTACATGAAGAACAGCTCGCCCACCAACGGAATGCCGACCACGAACATGTGGTGCGCCCAGACGATGAACGACAGGAACGCGATACTCGCCGTCGCATAGACCATCGAGGTGTAGCCGAACAGCGGCTTGCGTGAGAAGGCCGGAATGATCGAGCTGACGGCACCGAAGGCCGGCAGGATCATGATGTACACCTCGGGGTGACCGAAGAACCAGAACACGTGCTGGAACAACACCGGGTCACCGCCACCGGCGGCACTG
>Ga0065712_10068495_pt1 | contig 10265 bp, 8 predicted proteins | sample MisRhiReplicate1_FD_59099 | JGI IMG/M metagenome (GOLD analysis project Ga0065712, IMG submission 59099) | Miscanthus rhizosphere microbial communities from Kellogg Biological Station, MSU, sample Rhizosphere Soil Replicate 1: eDNA_1 v3... | ecosystem: Host-associated > Plants > Roots >...
CAGTCTCCATCTCTGAAACTGATGCTTCTACTTTTTCGTCCATGTTTGCCCTTGCCATGATGCGACCAAAAATCGCGCCTGCTTCATAAGGGACGTCCGATCGCCGTTGTTCCAAACGACGTGATCCGCACGTCTGATTTTTTCATCGAGCGGCATTTGTGAGTAAATCATTTGTTTGGCTTCGGCGCTTTTGACTGACATCCGTTTTCGCAAGCGCGCCAACTGCACCTTCTGCGAACACGCCACCACAACGACTCGATCGCACAACCTTTCACCGCCGGTCTCATAAAGAAGTGGAATGTCAGCAAAGAAAAACTTGGGAGAATCGCGATGCTCTTTCGCCTTTGCCCTCCATTGGCGGCGAATCCGCGGATGAAGGATCTGCTCAAGCGCCAGTTTTTTGGTCGCGTCGGCGAACACTATGGCGCGAAGCTTCGTTCGATTCAAGTCGCCTGCGCTGGAAAACACTTGCGCGCTAAATTCGCGCCGGATTTCTTTTTGAACTTCCGGCCGATTCAGAAGCGCATGTGCCGCCTGGTCTGCATCGAAGAATGTTGCGATCGGCTGAAGCTTGCCAAGACATTCGACGAATGTGCTTTTACCCGTGGAAATTCCGCCGGTAATCCCAATCGCAGGCATGACATGGATATCACCGGGGCGTGATGCCTTCGGCGAGATCGACGTGGAAGCTTTGTTTCATTTTCGTTGTGCCGAAACTTAGCTCTGCGGTGTAATCGCCAGCGGCAAGAAATCGCTCCGGCTTTTCACCGCCATATTCTACCCTCACATCTTTGGTGGGCCGTAAATCCCAATTCAAACGAGTAAAGCCTGGCGTGCCAGGCGCCTTAAGATTCGCCACCGGTTGTCCGGTCGCTGTCGTAACAGCAATTTTGATTTCATCGCCCGTAAATTCGTGCACCCAAATCGTGAACAATGCGCCCTCGGCTGGGTTTTCACCGCGATAAACACCTTTCCCGTTCGAGTCCGCGAATCCAGGTTGCAGATATCTGGCAGTCACGGACCGCACACTGAACAAGTGAGCCGGCTTTGCGGCAATTTCCGGCGTGAACTCACGAAACGGAACACTGTCATCAAGAATGGCAACGCTCCGTCCATGTGTGGCAATGACTAAATCTGATGTGCGCGGATGAATCTGAATATCATCAACTCGCACCGCAGGGATATCCCCAATGCGCAACCAGTGCTCGCCTTGATCAAACGACGCGAACATTCCGAAATGCGTGCCTGCATAAAGCAGTTTTGGATTCACCGGATCTTCGCGTACGACTTCGACCGGGTCGCCCGGTGGAAGATCGCCTGTGACCGACTGCCAGGTTTTTCCCAAATCGGCTGTTCGCAAAATCGAGGGACGATCATCACCCATGCGATAACCAGTGGTAGCGACGTACGCCACATTCGCATCCAATTGAGAAGGCTCGATGCGCGACACCCACTGACCGCGCGCCGGCTCAGGCAAATTGTCCGTCAACTCCGTCCACCTGCCGCCGTCGTTTTCTGTCACCCAGAGCCGGCCGTCATCTGTCCCCGCCCACAGCAATCCTGCGCGTTTAGGCGATTCGGCCAGCGAAAACACAGTGCCGTAATTTTCTGCGCCGCTTCCCGCGGCAGTCGTACGTGCAGGGTCGTTGCGCGTTAAATCCGCACTGATCACTGAATATTTTTCCATGCGATCGGTCAGCCGGAATACGCAGTTGCCTCCCAGATAGATCACGCCGGGTTTGTGCCGGCTCATGATCATGGGCGAATTCCAGTTGAAGCGATAATGCGGCTGGCCCTCAGCCGGTTGCGGACGTAAACGCCGTATCTCGCCGTTTTGAAGGTTGATCCGGTGCACTTCGCCTTGCTGGCTTTCGGCGTAAAACGTGTCGTGATCCGTTGGGTCGAACAACACGTAAAAGCCGTCGCCACCCGCGAGCGCAATCCAGTCAGAATTGCGAATGCCTTCCTTGCTTTGGACAGCGCTGGGTCCCACCCAGTTTTCATTGTCCTGAAGGCCGCCCGCGATTCGGAAATACGGTTTCGTATCGTCGAGCGAGATTCGGTAAAATTCACCCGCCGGAATTTTGTTGAGATGGTCCCAATTTTTTCCGCCGGCAAAGCTTTGATAGACACCGCCATCAGTTCCGAGCAGCACACGCTGGCAAACTTGAGGCTTTGGCGGCTTATTTTTTTCTTCAGGCTTAGGCGGCTTCGGAGGCGGCACACTGCCGGGCTGAATCGCAAACGCGTGATCATCGGGATGAGTTTTTTCGGTTAAATCCTCGCGGAAGTTTTTCCCGGCATCATCCGACACGAACAACGCGAACCCGAGGAGGTACACGCGCTGGTCATTCGCGGGATCGATACGAATTTGGCTGAAATAAAATGGCCGGGGATTCATGGCACTCATTCGCGTCCATGTTTCGCCTCCGTCCTCTGAACGAAAAACGCCGCCGCTTTTGCTGCGCAAATCATCGAGCGTACCGAAGCCGCCTTCGTAACTTTGCACAACTGCCATCACAACTTTTGGATTGCTGGCGCTGATCGCCAAACCGATCCGCCCAGTCTGCCCGGGAAGACCGCCGCCGAGTTTTTTCCAGCTTTCGCCGCCGTCAGTACTCTTGAAAATTCCTCCGACATCTTCGCCGCCTGTCACACTCGGTCCCGAATTGAAACTCCACGGCGTCCGTTGCCGCGCGTACAGTACCGCGTAAACAATCTGTGAATTCGTTGGATCGAGTGCGACATCGCCACAGCCCGTCTGTCCATCGTGCGGAGACGATGCATGCAGAACCAATTTCCAACTCTTGCCCGCGTCAGTTGTTTTAAACAGACCGCGTTCGCCACCGTCTTTCCATAAGTCGCCCATGGCTGCGACGTATGCGACTTCCGCTTTCTTTGGATCGACCACGACGCGCGCAATTGTGCGGCTGTCTTTTATCCCGACGTTCTGCCAAGTCTCACCACCATCGGTCGACCGATATACGCCGTCGCCCCAGTCCGATGAATTCCGATCGTTGGCTTCGCCGGTTCCGACCCAAATCACGTCGGAATCAGATGGCGCAATCGCGACCGCACCGATGGAGAGCATCGGTTGTTTATCGAAGATCGGCTGGAAGGTAACGCCGTTGTCGTTCGTTTTGAAAACACCGCCGTGTCCCAGGCCAACGTAGAATACAAATGGATTGCGCTGGTCAATGGCGATGTCCGACACGCGACCACCCATCACCGCCGGCCCAATCGAGCGCGCCTTCAGATTCTTAAAAAGTGCCTCGCTAAGCGACATCGGTGACGGAGAAGGAGTCGCTGTCGCAGGCGACGGAGTTTCTTGTGCCGATAAGATTGAAATCGCGGAAATCGAAACGAACAAAGCGCAGCAACGGATAATTCGAGTCGTCATGACGACTTATCATCGCGTCGTACGGTTGTAGGGCAAGCGCATCGGTTATCGGGACAGGCGGAGCGTCTCAGCAACATTTGCCGGTCGGTTTGCTATCCGCCGAACCGTTGTAACCTTGTAACTTCTTAACGTTTTTATGACCGACAAAGTTTTGGCGGGAAAAATCGGCCTCGTCTTCGGCGTGGCGAACAAACGCAGCATCGCCTGGGCGATCGCAAAAGCTTGGGCTGCGGCGGGTGCGCGCCTGATTTTTAATTATCAAGGCGAACGGCTGAAGGAAAATGTCGAAGAGTTAACCAGCGAGTTCGGCGAAAAGACTCCGCTGTTTCCGTGCGATGTGACGAGCGACGATGAGATCAAAGCATTTTTTGAAAACGTGCGCGGGCAGACTGATCGAGTTGATTTGATGCTTCACTCGCTGGCGTATGCACCGCGGGAAGCGTTAGAAGGCGATTTTGTCAGCACGACTCGCGAAGCCTTTCGCGTCGCGCAGGACGTCAGCGCTTATTCGTTAGTCGCGCTCGCGCGGGAAGCCGCGCCGCTCATGACCAGCGGTGGCAGCATCGTCGCGATGACCTATTACGGCTCCGAAAAAGTCGTGCCGCATTACAACGTGATGGGCGTGGCCAAGGCCAGTCTCGAAGCCAGCACGCGTTATCTTGCCTACGATCTCGGCCCGAAAAAAATCCGCGTAAACTGCATTTCCGCCGGCCCTGTGCAGACGCTGGCCGCACGTGGAATCAGCGGGTTCACGTCCATGTTAAAACATTATCAAGAACGAGCGCCACTAAAGCGCAGTTGTGAACCCGCCGAGTTAGGCGCTACCGGAGTTTTTCTCGCCAGCGATGGGGCCGCAGCTGTTACTGGCCAAGTCATCTACGTCGATGGCGGGTACCAGGTAATGGGCATGTGACCATTTCCTCGTTCGCTTCCGCTTTCGCTCGCTCATAATCGTATCCGAAACGGCGCGCCCGGCGGTCGCGCCCTACCAACTGATGATCGCGCGCACGATCTAAGGTGGAACGCGTTGTCCTCAACGCGTTGCCTAAGAAAAGCAGCTCTGCTGCCTGATTTCCGCGTCCCCTGATTTTCATCGCCTTCAGGAGAAGCCGATCCACCTGGACGCGGATCGCTTGCCCTACAACTGGCGTGCGCGACGTTGCTCGTAATGGAACTCGGTTCGAAGCTTCGAGAAATCCTCGGCAAAGAAGTTGTCGCAGACGATCCGGAAATGGTCGCGGCGCATAGCGGTGACAAATGGTTCGCAACGCATCCGCCGGAAGTTGTCGTTTTTGCAAAATCGACAACGGATGTGAGCAAGCTTCTTCAGTTCGCCTCACGCGAGAGAGTTCCGGTCACGGCTCGCGGAGGCGGGTTCGGTTACGTAGGCGGATGCGTGCCGGTACGCGGCGGAATTGCGCTCTCGCTTATGCGCATGAATCGCGTCAAAGAAATTAATTTTCCGGACGCGGTGGCAATCGTCGAACCGGGCGTTTTCACCGGTGAGCTCAAAGCATCCGTGCGGGCGCAGAAATTATTTTATCCACCTGACCCCGCGAGCATGAAAGATTGCACGATTGGCGGAAACGTCGCTACCAACGCAGGCGGCCCACGCTGTTTGAAGTATGGCGTCACACGCAATTACGTCATCGGCCTGGAAGTGGTGCTGGCCAACGGTGAAGTCCTGCGAACCGGCGGGCGTGTGCACAAGAACAAAACCGGCTTCGACTTGATCGGTCTCTTTGTTGGCTCGGAGGGAATGCTTGGCATTGTCACCGAAATCACGCTGCGTCTGCTTCCGCTTCCGCCGGCACGCGCGACCTTATCGGCGGCATTCGCCACAGCTCCGCAGGCTGCCGAAGCTGTACAGGCCATTTTTGCGGCGGGATTTCTACCCTCGGCGCTTGAAGTCGCCGATCATTTAACGCTCGAGGCGGCGCGGCGCGATTTGGGCGAGAAGATCGTGCCTGCGGGAAACGCGCATTTGCTCGTCGACTTGGATGGCCAACAAGAAAGCGTGCGCAGCGAGGCCGCGGCGATTGCGGATTTGATTGAGACGAGAAAACCAAACGCCCTTCAGCTAGCCATCGGTGAAGCCGATTGCGAGAAGCTCTGGACGTTGCGTCGCCAGTTCAGCAACTCGCTGCGCGCAACTGGCCTAACGAAACTAAATGAGGACGTGGTCGTGCCGCGCAGTCATCTGGTCGATCTGATGGAATTCGCCGAAAAGCTGCAGGCGAAACATGGGTTTCCGATCGCCTGCTTCGGCCACGCTGGAGACGGCAACATTCACGTCAATATCATGGCGGACCGCTACAATCGGGACGCTGCTGTGCGGGAAAAGGTTGAACACGCGCTCGACGATATCTTTGCTCAAGTGTTGGCGTGGGGCGGGGTGATCACGGGAGAACACGGAATCGGTCTGGCAAAAAAACGATGGTGGCCGGAAGCAACCAGCAGCGTGGCACGTGAGCTTCATCGTCAGCTCAAGCGAGCGCTCGATCCTCACGGAATTTTGAATCCCGGCAAATTTGTTTGATTCAGAGATTCTGCCGCGCGGTAGTTATAACGCGCGAATATTCTGAATTTTAGCTTGACTAGCGCGGGTTAGCGTCAACATTGGGCCACTTTTAGGCGCATCCTAATTCGCATCGACTGACGCGCATCCGCGTCCTCGTTCACGAAGTATAAGAAAGACGCTACGCCGTTCCGTTTTGCGCCGGCTGTAACAACACAATGAAACCTGGAAAATTTACTCACGCGATTGCGGTTCTGCTTTCTTCGGTCGCATCGCTGTTCGCACACGGCGGCGCTTCGAAAGCGGAACCTGCGAAAACAAAATTCAGCAAAAAATCTGAGAAGACGGCAGAGGATCCGGTGTTCGATATCAGTTCACTTGGGTTCACGCCGGGACAGTTGGCCACAGAATTCGAACCGGGCCAGCGTTATCCTTGGAAGAGTAACATCGTAACTACCATTTTCTGGATTGGCGAGAAACCTTCCGCTAACAACCCAGTCCCTAATCGCGCTAGTTCGTGGGACACAGAATGGACTAAAAATTACGGTGGGACGGATGACCCTAATCCCACTCATCGCAGTAATTATATGCCAGTGAATTTCACACCGGGGCTGAATCCCTTCTATTGTGCTTTGCCCTACAATGACAAAGCCAAGGAGGGCCATCGTCCCGAGGCGCCTTATGTTGTTCCGTGGTTTAAAGAAGCCTATCAGGGCCCCGCAGTTTCTACCTGCAAAGGCCGATGGATAGCGATCCGCAAAGGTAATCGAACCGCGTATGCGCAATGGGAAGACGCCGGTCCATTCCGGACCGACCACTGGCAATACGTTTTCGGAAACGAACGGCCAAAGCCGAATCTGAACAAAGGCGCCGGCCTCGATGTTTCCCCTGCTGTGCGCGATTACCTCGGATTGCAACCCACTGACGTCACCGACTGGCGGTTCGTGGAGTTCAGTGAAGTGCCCCGGGGTCCATGGTCAACGCATGGCGAAAACAATACTTTCGTCATTAACGATCGCGCAAAGACCAAGGCGCTAGTTGAACGACTAGGCGCGATCGCGCGCTAAGCTCCAGACGCTTTTCGAAGCAACAGCGCGATTACGCCTCAGGTGGTCAATACCGAAAGGTGGCTTTCACGCGTTTCGAGAACGACACGTACGGAATCCAGATTGCTGCAGCAACGACGATTGGCACAAGTTCGGCCACGGACGTGAGGACCGGCTCTGCTGCTGACGGGATGCGGTCCAGAAGAACCGTGTCGACCACTGCTCCCAACAGAAAGAAAATAAAAAAAAGAGCGAACGCGCGGCGCCAGGCCGCTTTTTTTGTGAAGAACAAGGCAATGAGCAATAAAGCAAATATAAAAGCTCCGACGTTCAAAAAGAGTTCGAAGAGAAGTGTCGGCGCCCACAATGGATGGTAACTGGACTCAATTGGATCAGTAAGCGAACGCCACGAACTCGTGTTCGTCGATAGTGAGAGAACATCCCAAGTCGGTTTGGCGAAGCGCAACGGAAGCAATACCTGACCGATCGCCAGCAGAATAAGCCAGCCGCCGATGCCGTTTAATCGCGCCGGCGCATCGACAGGTGGAGGCAGTTGTTGAGCCAGCTTGCTGTGACGAAAATAGGTGTAGGCCAAAAAGTTTGCCGTCGCGAAGAAGCAGAACACACTGGCCGCAACCGCCCAGTTGAATGTAGAGAGACTTTTCGCCTTTTTGATTTGTTCAGGTGTCTGGTATCGCAGTGTGTACCCGAGCATGTCTTTAGCCTTGCTGATTGCCTCGTTGAATTTGTCGATGTCAGCAACGTCTACGCGGTCCTTCTTGGCCGCGTACGAAAAACCGAATTGGAGAGTCGCTCCGTTGTCGCTCGGTTCATCGCGCAATTGAAAAAATTCGTTGTTTACGATCGCGCCTTCTGCGTTCAACGGCCAATCCTCAAACATTTCAACATTCACTTGCTCCGTAACAGTGTTGGGATACTCCAGCTTGAACGGATCCCGTCGTTGGGGCGAAATAGTCGATCCCAGTGCTGAATACATTTCGAGAGGTTGCACATATAAGCTATAACGACTCTTTTCGTCATTCAGCTGCCAGAGTCGCGGCACCGTGTACGACTCCGTCAGGCGGCAGGCGTTTTCACCGGGGAGTTCTTCATACCACAAAGCCTTCTGCGCCTTCACGTCCGGGAACAAGCGAGTGTAATATTCCAAATACGTTTTTTCGATTTCTTCACGCTTGTTCTCGCGGAAGAACCTACGAGTGCGATCAGCGGCCAGTCCGCGGTATTCGGAAATCACTTCTAGCTCGGCAGCCTCGCCCGGCGTCAGAACGCGATAATTTTCGATGACCTTTTTCACAGGAAGTGACTCTGAGGGCGGTTGAAATGGCGTCAGGTCATTCGTGCCAGGATGCAGCACGAGGGCATAACTGTACGTTGGAACGTACACTTGCGATAACGGTCCACGTTGATCGCTGGCAGCTGGATTCAACCAGTGTGTAGTTTCTGTACTTTCGCCGAGACACACCTGTACGATCGCGTCGTCAACGACGTCTGACGATGGTAGTAACTCGCGAATCTTGGCGCGAAACGACCCACTAACCAAGCCCACCGCAGCCTCAATCTCACTTCGGCGTAACAAGGCAAGCAGCAGCAGCGCCTTTTCGGTTCGGTTGGCAAATCCGCGGCGCATTACCTCGTCTGGAGCGGTAAGAGGAAGCGCATCGAGTAAAGCGCGCATTTTCACATAACGGATTTGGTTCTGGACAAATTGCAGTGCGGCCAGAACGCGTTGCTCGCGATCAGCGATGGAGCGAAGCTTTGCGATCTCCGCTTCGAATAGAGCCGAATGCGAAACGCCGGTGTCGAATAGCGGCATCGCCCACTGTGCAAACTCTGCCCAATTACTAAACTCGCTTATATCTAGGCGCTGACGCGGTTCATAGTCATCCGGTACATCATCTTCAATTATTCGTCCGGGAACATTGTGATCCTCATACCACAATTCTGTGAGACCGTTTGCACTCGTAACATGTGGCTGGCGCGCACCATTATCCGTTCGGAACGCAAGCTTCCGATTCGTAGGATAAACAAGCCGTAAGACGTTGCGGAGAATCAGGGCATCCCATTGAAGCACAAAAATTTTACTGTAATTCCCACGCATCGAAGGATCCACGCCCTCTCTAGTAAAAGCGAACTCGATGACGTCGCCAACGCGAACATCGTCCAAGACCGTTTGTGCTCTATAGAAGTGGTCGAAGAGCGAACGCTCTGGATCCGTCTCTCTTGGAAGCAGTTTAATCCGCGATCGGTCAAGCCGATCCGAGGCCGTTCCGTTGCGTGTCAGTTTAATGGAATGAAAGATTACTCTGGTAAACCTGGAATCGAACAAAGCCGAGATCGACGCGCCGTCTTGAAGCCCGTTTTCCGCGGTGATCTTGCGCACCTCGTGGTAGTAATATGCGCCTCTTTCAACATTTTCCTGTCGATCAGCCAGCAGATAAACCATGCCGGCATTGTCCGCCTCAACTTCGATATCGCTGCCCGGTTCGATTGGCTTAACCCATGAGGGCACCGGACGAACCTCGAAATGAGGCGGATTGTTTACGATTTGGGCCGACAGACCCGTCGTTGTTGTCAAAGCTACAGCGAGAATCATCCAAGTGTTGCAACAATGACGTAGCATTAGAACGAACATCTTAGCGCCAATCGCTTGTGATTTTCGAAGCTTGTTTTGCGTTCTTTCCACTGCAGTGTGAGCGACGAATCGGCGGCGTTCTCAAGCGGTCTTTGAAACCGTGATATTGCGGCTAGCAAGCGCGTTCTTGCGCCGAGCGAACGCTCATAGTTCTTGCGAAAGCAGGAAGGCGCATGAGCAAGCGATCGCCAAGCCTGCGTTTAGAAACCAAGGTTTGTTCTCGCCGATCGAATCTCACAAGCAGCCAAATTCGTATAAGTTATAATGGTTTCTACGCAGATGGCGTCACGGTGGGAACCTGGCAAAACATGCACGCGCAGTCTTAAACGAACGATGGATTTGGCGACGAGGAGGGAATTGCCGCTCGGCGGTTTGAATGTCTCGGTTCCGAAGGCAGAAATCAGATGCCCATGCCCGATAGCACGGCGGAATATTCTGTGACAAATGTCGTCAGCTGTGGATGAGAAGCTTCGAACTTTTCAACGCTCTGCTTCAGTTTGCGCAAAACTCTCTCAACACTTTCCGGTCGTTCTTTCTTACTAGCGACCTCATGCGCTGAGGCTTCGACGAACCGACTGATGCTCTCGGCTTCCTCCTCGCTTGTTTGCGCAACCTCGGCAATCGCTGGTTTGAGCTTTGCGAGCACAG
>Ga0065712_10000527_pt1 | contig 10260 bp, 10 predicted proteins | sample MisRhiReplicate1_FD_59099 | JGI IMG/M metagenome (GOLD analysis project Ga0065712, IMG submission 59099) | Miscanthus rhizosphere microbial communities from Kellogg Biological Station, MSU, sample Rhizosphere Soil Replicate 1: eDNA_1 v3... | ecosystem: Host-associated > Plants > Roots >...
GTCATCAGCATCTTCTCTTCGATTTCCTCGCGAGCGAGGACCTCGACGCGCATCGGCTGATCTTCGAGTCGCTTGTTCGTGCGCGTCGCCGCCACGACCGTGACTGTCTCCTCGAGTGTTGGCTTGGGCTGCAGATCGACGCGGACGTCCTGCTGGGCGTCAGCCCCGACCATCACCTTGACGGTCATTGTCACGTAACCGTCCTTGATGATGGTGAGTTCCACCTCGCCGGCGGGAACCTGAACCTGCGCCGCTCCCGTCGAGTCGGTGTACTGCCTCGCGCCACCGACAACGACTTCAGCCTTCTCGACCGGCTTTTCTTCCGCGCGAACCTGAACGAGGATGGTGCCCCATTGACCCTGTGCCGCAAGCGATGCTGCAAGAAGACACACGATCACGACGATGGGAGTTCCTACTCGATCGAGATCAATCGCCACCCGACGATTATCGTTCTTGGGTGGCGGCTATTCGACGTCGCTAGCCCAAGACGCGTCGCCCGTTGAGCAGACCCAAGACGAAAAGCACGATCGCGGCCACCAACAGCACATGGACGAACGAGCCAACGGTGTAGAGTCCGACCAACCCCAGTAACCACGCGACCAACAGGATGACGGCGATGGTGTACAGCATGTGAATTCTCCCTGCGAAGTGTCGACTTGCGCTGGTCCACTATGTGCGATCGAACCAGCGCCCGCTGTTCGGTTGTGGACAGGCTCTCAGCCCCGCCTGAACCGTTCAGCCTCGTTGTGCGGAAGGGGACAGCGCCCATCGCCAGAGCCGCCCACACTGAGATCTGCCTCTTCGAGAGGAGGCTCCATGGTCCAGCAATGACTCATACAAGTGATTCTGCGCACGGCTCAGTTGATGACCGCACCGCACGACCGGCGCCTGCGTCTCCGACCCGCACCGTTCTGCGCCTGGTCCTGCTCATTCTGGCCGTCGCCGCTGGACTCTGGCTGCTGTTTGCGCTGCAGGGCGTGATTCTGCTCCTCCTGCTGTCGATGCTCTTCGCCTACCTCATCGCTCCCCTNGTGGAGTTCCTGTGCCGACCCGTCACGTGGGGACGGCGTCCGTGGGCCATCCCGCGTCCACTCGCGATTGCGANGGTGTATCTCGCGTTGTTCGTATCAGTGGGCATCGCCAGCTATGTCCTGCTGCCNCTNCTCGGCGCNCAGGTGACGGAATTTGGCCGGCAGGTTCCCAGCTACATCGCCTACGCNCGCGACCAGCTGCAGGCGTGGCAGCACTTCGTCAATACCGATCGTCTTCCTCAAGCCCTTCGCGAGGCCATCGATCGAACGTTTGCTCGGACGATCGACGCAGCGGGGGAATCTCTGAGTCACGGCTTCGGCGGTCTGCTGCCGCTACTGGGCTATCTGCCGTGGGTCATTCTGATCCCCGTTGTGGCGTTCTTTCTGTTGAAGGACGGCAAGGCGTTCCGCAGGAATATTCTCCTGACCCTTCCGCGCGGGCGGCTTCGCGGACGCGGCGCCGAGTTGTTCGAGGACATCAATGACACGCTCGCCGCGTACATGCGCGCTGCGCTGCTGGCCTGTCTCGTCGTCGGCGTGGTCTGCACGATCGGATTCCTGTTGATCGGCGTGCCGTATGCGCTCCTGTTTGGCCTCGTGGCCGGCTTGCTCGAGTTCATCCCGCTCGTCGGTCCACTCGCCGTTGCCCTGGGTGTGACTCTGGTCGCCAGCTTTCACTCGATCAGCCAGGCCATGTGGGTGCTCGCGTTTCTCGGCGCACTACGGCTCGCGCAGGACTACGTGGTCTTTCCGCGGCTCATACGTCGGGGGATCCACATGCATCCACTGGGAGTGATTCTGGCGATTCTGAGCGGCGCCGAACTAGCTGGAATAACTGGCGTCTTTCTGGCCATCCCGGCCGTCGCCGTGTTGTCGGTGATGCACCGGCACTTGCTCGAGTACCGCGGGAGTGGCGGTCTGGTATCCGAGCTGTTGACCCCCACGCCATCCGCTACAGATGCCGCGACCGCCTCGTCAGATCCCCCGGCGACTCCGATAGCCTCCCCTCCAACCGCTGCGTCGGCACTGAAGCCCTCAGCGAAGGGCATCTAGCGTCTCGCCGCTGTCGTCCGCCTCTTCGCCTGTCGTACCGTAGATTTACGAGCGCCCGCGCGCCGTTTCGCAGTTTTACGGCCGCTCGTGCGTCGCCGCTGCAGGATGCGTTTGGCTCTCTCGAGTTCGCGGCGACGGGTTGCCGACAGACCACGGCCGCCGCGGTTGATGAAGTACTGAACCATCTGGATCGCGGACCCGAGCCCTTTCGGCGAGACATCTTTCCGCGCCATCTTGCGCGCAATCTCCGACGCCGATCCGGTGAAGGTGCGTGGAGGTGGATGTGTCGAATCCGTCTTGACCTTTCGAACCCAACGACGCGTTGCGCTCTTCTTCGTACTGCTCTTCTTCGCCATAGACACGACTCCTCGGCTTCGCCTTGCATCGGATGTGCCCATGTCCGCACCTCTTCCATCCTATCGTCTACTCGAGCCTTGATGCGGACGTGGTGTGCGGCCAATCGCTTCAGTCCTCGATTGCCGAGAGATCAAGTCGGCTGAGACGCTCCGGGTCGGCCAGGATATCCATCTCGACGATCTTCCCGTCGGCGATCGTGAAGCCGATGACGGAAAACAGTCGGCCGTCGCCGCGGCGCGCGACAAATCCCAGTTGCCCGTTGACGAGGACGAGCTGAAGAGACAGCCCGCTTCTCGAGAACGTCGACGCCTGTGACGCGACGGCGCTCGCTCCTCGCACGACTCGTGACAGTCCGGCGAGCGCACCGCCATCCGCTCGCAGCACGATGTCGGGATCGAGCACGGCGACCAGACCTTCGAAGTCGCCCTTCTGGGCGGCTGCCATGAATGCATCGACGACACGACGCTGCTGACTGAGGTCGCGTTCTGCGACCGGGGCTCCGCCCTGGACGCGACGACGTGCGCGGCTCGCGAGTTGACGCGTCGCAACGACGGAGCGGTCGACGACCGGCGCGATCTCCTCGAACGTCATGCCGAACACGTCATGCAGAACAAAGGCGAGTCGCTCCGCGGGCTCGAGCGTTTCCAGCACCACGAGGAGCGCGAGCCCGACCGAATCGGCGCGCACCGCCTCGGACTCGGGACCCGTATCGACGCGCGTGATGACGGGATCGGGTACGTGGGTGTCCAAGGAGTCCTCCCGTCGTGATGTCCGCGTCCGCAACATGTCGAGGCACACACGTGCCACGACGGTGGTGAGCCAGGCGCGCAGGTTCTCGACGGCGCTGACATCGGAGCGGCCGAGCCGGATCCAGCTCTCCTGAACCGCGTCGTCTGCCTCGGTCACGGACCCGAGCATTCGATACGCCACGCCGCGCAAATGCGCCCGGTGCTGTTCGAATTGCTCGGCAAGACGCTCAGGTGTCGGCATCGGTCACATTCCTCTCGCGCGGTCCGTCATGGTGGAGACGGACCGAACGTTGATGATGTGACAGGACGGGGGAAGCGATGAAGATCAAACTGACCAGCGTGTATGTGGACGACCAGGAAAAGGCCCTGCGCTTTTATACCGACGTGCTGGGCTTCGTGAAGAAGGCGGATTTCAGCAACGGGCCGTTTCGCTGGCTCACCGTCGCCTCACCAGAGGACCCGGACGGCACCGAGCTGCAGCTGGCGCTCAACGACAATCCCGCGGCGAAAGCGTTTCAGCAGGCGCAGTTTCAGCAAGGCCAGCCAGCGGCCATGTTCTTCACCGACAACGTGCAGGCGGATTACGACCGCATGAAAGCGCGTGATGCCACGTTCACCATGCCGCCAACAGACGTGACCGGCTCCAAGATCGCCAGGCTGAACGACACCTGCGGCAATCTCATTCAGGTCACGCAACTCGTGAAGTGGTAAGGAGGTCGCAGTGAACTGGAACAACTGGATTCGACAGACGCACCGCTGGGTCTCCATTGCCTTCACGGTGTCGGTCATCGTCACCTTCATCGCGTTGGCTCAAGAGAAGCCTGTCGTCTGGGTGAGCTATGTGCCGCTCTTCCCACTCGCGTTGCTCCTGCTCACCGGTCTGTATTTGTTCGTGCTGCCGTATGCCAACAAGTGGCGCAGCTGGCGACGCACTGACCTAAGCGTCACAGTGCCGGAGTGAATACTATGGCGTGCAAAACGGCCGGCGCCTGAGCGGCGCCGGGCCTTTTCATCGAGCACTCCCTAAGAGTGTGTGCGCTGCGTGTGACGACGCCTCAGAAATTCACCGTGAAGTTGAGACGCACGAACCGCGGCGGGTAAATGGCGTCCGGCGTGTAGAACGTGTCGCTGCCGACCGTGAACGTGTCCTCGTAGCTGGTCGCGTAGTTCGTGTTGAGCAGGTTCCACAGGTCCACACCAACGTCGGTCCGCGTCCGGCCAAACCGGAACACCTTGGCGAAGCGCATGTCCACCTGCGTGCGTCTGCCCTCGCCAAACAAGCGGTGATCGCTATCGGTCAAGTCGATCATCGAATTGCCGGTCGCGATCAAACTCGGCGGCAAGAAGCCGAGCTGATTCTGGATCATCGTGTTGGGAACCTGCCACTGCGCATCGATGGTCAGCGGCGCCTGCGAACGCACCGTCGCGCTGACGAGCACGTCGATCTTCGGAATGGTGTAGCTGCCCAGCCCCCGGACCGTGGTCTCCCACGGATCGATGTCGCGGCAATTGCGCGGGTTCGGTCCCGCCGGGGTGCCCGCGACCGCGTTGTTGTAGTGGGTGACGACGTGGCAGCGGTCATCCACGCGGCGGCCGGTCTGGGTACCGATCGACACGAACAAACCGTTCCGCATGCGGGCGTTCACGTTGACGTTGACGCCATCGTAGAAACTGTCGCGCTCCTTGCCTCCCTCGCCGTACGTGCTCTCGGGAGTCAGGAAGTTCTGGGCCGCCGTCGTCGTATTTGCCACGAATGTGGTGACCGGATAGCCGCCGCCTCCCGGGAGACGCGGGTCATTCGGCACCGTGAGGGTGTAGCTCACCCAGTCGGTCTGGGGATTCCGGTTGATGTCGTTGGTGACGAAGAAGCCGTGGAACGTGCGGTGGATGTAGCCGACCTCCGCTGACACGCGCGGCAGTATTTCCTGTTGCAGCGTGACCTCAGTCTGGTAGTCGTGCGTGCGCACGCCCCAACCCTCGAGAAGCTTTGGATCCACCTGGGTCGCCGCGCCGGGCCTCCCGAAGTTGGCATCGTTGCCGATGACGACCGCACAGGTATCCACCTGGCCAGTCGCCGGACCCTGCGCCGCGTTGTTCAGCAGGTCGCAGTCCACCACCTTGTCGCCGTCGTTGTCGGTCCAGTTGCGGTTGACCGTCGCGACCAGCGTGGCGCCCTTGTTCGTGGACGTGAACGGCGGATCGTTGGAGGCAAAACCCAGATACTTGCCCCAGCGGAGTTTGACCGCCGTCTTGCCGTTGCCGAAGACGTCGTAGCCGATGCCCGCCCGCGGGCTGATGTCGTTGTACGCATCGACACCGGGCGTCTTCTCGAACGTAATCGGCGCCGGGTTCAGGAAAGAAGTTTCGGACACACCGTTGCCTTCGACGGGAGCGTAACTGCTCGCCCGATCCCACCGAAGCGCGCCCGACAGCGTGAGGCGGCCGCGCGTGTACTGGTCTTGCGCGAAGATACCGTGCAGCTGCGTGACCGTGTTATTGCTTCGCGTCGGCAGCCTGTACGTCACACGATTTGGAACGCCCTGATTGAAACGGTAAGCGAGCTGATTCTCCTGGGCGATCGTTTCATCGAGCTGGCGCAGCCAGTACTGCTGGTATCCCACCCTGATGTTGTGAGCGCCGGTGACGTACGACGAGCCCACGTTGTAGGAGTTGGTTGCACCCTCGGCGTAGCCCCACTGCTCGAGAGCCCGGTAGACGTAGTTGGCCGCGGGCGCCCAGCGCAGCGTCGCGGCGTTTTCCGCCGTGCAGCCAGGATGTCGCAACGCCGGATTGGCATTGGTGCACGCGAGCGCGGTCGACTGTTCCGTGACCGGAATCAGGTTCGTAATGCCGTCTGGCGGCGGGAACCCGAATGCCGGGTTGTAGCGGAAGAACGTCATGCTGGCATCGAGCAACAACTTGTTGTTCAACGGCATCGTCCACTGCGTCTGCGTGAGGTGGAACGGCCACTCGAAATACCCGCGCGCCGCGGTGCCAGTCGCCTCCGGCGATTGTGTCGTGGTGCCGAGGCCGACCCAATCCTCGCCGCGGTTGTGGCACCCCTGGGCATCGCGGGTCAAGGGCGTGCCCTCGCAGCGCTTCTGATACTCGTAGTTGACGTTGAAGCGGCTGCGGCCCACCTGCGCGGCAAACCGTCCCATCGCCATCATGCGGTCCTGCACCAGGCGTGCATTCACCGGGCTCGACATCCAGTCCCAGCGCGACGCGTTTCCGGCGTTGGCATTCGCCGTGATCCCTTCGACCGCGGTCTGCGTGTCGAGATTGCGGTACTGCCCGTAGAACCAGAGTCGGTCCTTCACGATCGGGCCGCCCAGCGAGAAGCTGGCATCGTGCGCCTGGATGATCCCGGGCGTCTCGGTCAGACCGATTGGGGGCGCCATGAGCTCTGGCGTCAGATTGTTTCCGCGTGACCAGTCGCCAGCGATACTCGTGAACGCCGTGCCCGAGAAGGTGTTGCCGCCCGAGCGCGGGACGATGTTCATGATCGGGCCGCCGGTGTCGGTTTCACCCAGTCCGCCACCAACGCGGATGGCGACTTCTTCGACGCCGACCGCGTCGTAGACGTACGACGACACGCCGCCGCTTCTCGCCGCGCCAACGGTCATGCCGTTGACGGCCATGCGGCCTTCGTTGTTGGCACCGCCGTTTGCCGAGAAGAAAGTCATGGTCGGGGACAGCGCGATGCCGTTGTTGTCCACCGTCAGTCCTGGTGTCGCGTTGAGCAGCGCGCCCGCGGCGCGCGACGCGGGAATGGACTGCACCATATCCCGATCGATCACGACCTCCCGGCGCGCGCTCTGCACGTCGACGACCGGCGTTTCACCGGTCACCGTCACCGTTTCTTGAATGGCGCCGACGCGCATCTCCACTGGAATGGTCAGGGTCTGACTGCCCGCCAACGTGACGTTCTCCCGACGAACGGGCGAAAAGCCCGGGAGCGAGAACGACAGGGTATAGGTGCCAGCCCGCAGGTCGATGATGCGGTACTGGCCGGAGTCATCGGTGACTGCGGTACGAACTTTCTCGATGAGTGCCGGGCTGGACGCTTCGACGGTCACGCCCGGGAGGACGCCGCCGGACGCATCGCGAACCGTTCCCGTTAACGAGGCTTGCGCAAACACCGAGGCCGGCAGTAACAACACTGCCAGAATGAAGAGAGACTTCGCTCGCATCAGGCGTTCTCCTTCTGTTTCCCGCAGGTAGTGGGTAGCCGCTTATATCAGAGACTGTTTCAGCATGTGGTGACGCGAAGGATACTTGGACGTTCTGCGAGGATCAAGAATTTGATATGTCAGGCCTTGGCCGCCTTCCAAACCAGTAGTTGCGATAGATGCAACTACAGAGAAGGCTGGAGAAAGCTCGATCGAAGCGCCGTCCTAAACTGAAGCGATGGCGGGCAACACTTCGCGGAAATCGGCGAAGCCGACTCTCCTCTCAGGGGGCAACCCGCAGATCGCGAAGGGCGACGGCGACGCGCCCGTGCGTGCTTACATCGCGGCCATGCCCGGATGGAAGCGCGACGTGGGCCGTCGTCTCGACGCGATCATCGTGCGCACGGTTCCTGGCGTGCGCAAAGCAGTCAAGTGGAACTCGCCGTTCTATGGAGTCGAGGGTGACGGCTGGTTCCTCAATTTTCATTGCTTCACGAAGTATGTAAAGGTCGCATTCTTCCGCGGTACGTCGCTGCGTCCTATTCCGCCAGGTCAGTCCAAGCACAAAGAGGTTCGTTACCTCGACATCCACGAAGACGATGAGTTCGACGAAAAGCAGTTCGCCGCGTGGGTGAAGCAAGCAAGCAAGTTACCCGGCGAGCGAATGTAAGCGCGACACACGTGGAACCTCTTCGGCATGCTCGTCAATACATAACTGCCAGAACGTGGTCACCGAACGTGGTGGGCCATCCATTGCATGTCAGGGAACATGGCTCACGTGATAGTCGAGTCCGAAATTCGACAGCGGCTTGACTCACTGGTCGAGGCGATTCGTGCCATGGATCTGCACAGTGTGATGTCGACGTACGCGCCGGATATAGTGTCCTTCGACATCGAACCGCCGCTGCAGCACGTCGGAGTAGACGCCAAGCGCAAGAACTGGGCACACGTCTTTTCGATCTACCAGCGCCCACTCGATTACGAACTTCGCGACCTCGCCATCGTCGTGGGTGAAGACGTGGCGTTCGGCCACGGCCTGGTTCGGATCAGGGGCACGCTGAAGAACGGAAACACGACTGAGCATCGGTTTCGATTGACCACCTGCTTTCGAAAGATCGCCGGCAACTGGCTGATCGCGCACGACCATGTGTCGGCGCCGCTCGACCTGCCAAATGACAGAGCATTGCTGAATCTCGAGCCGTAACCGTACGAGGAAGGATGAGAACCATGAACGACAAGATGAAGATCGCGACCTGCCTCTGGTTCAACAAGAATGCCGAGGAGGCCGCGAAGTTCTATGCCGCGACGTTCCCCGACAGCCGGGTCACCGGGGTGCATAAGGCGCCGAGCGACTATCCAAGTGGAAAGGCCGGCGACGTGTTGACCGTCGATTTCACCGTGCTCGGTCAGCCGTTTGTCGGGCTGAACGGCGGGCCGGAATTCAAATTCGACGAAGCGATCTCGTTCCAGGTTTTCACCGACACGCAAGAGGAAACCGACCGTTACTGGAATGCGATCGTCAAGAACGGCGGCGAAGAAAGCGTGTGCGGTTGGTGCAAGGACAAATTCGGATTGAGCTGGCAGATCGCGCCTCGCGTGCTGATCGACGCGATGACCGGTCCCGACACTGCCGCCGCCAAGCGCGCGATGGACGCGATGATGACGATGAAGAAGATAGACATCGCGAAGATCGAAGCCGCGCGCGCTGGTGCTGCTCACGCGGTCCGCTGAGGGGTGAGCTGCACAGATTCTTCGCAGCTGAAGATCCCGACGCGCGCTGCCTCGCTAGAATGATCGCCAGCGCCCCCGGCAAGTATGTGTTGCCGCCGTGCGTGAGGGTCGGGTCGCGAGCTCCGACCTCGTGACCCGTCCCGATTCTTCTCTTGTGCGATGGAACATCACTAAGGGCTAGGTCGCGGCGACCTTTCGACTTCGCTCAGGGCAGGCTGGATTGCCGCCCGCGCCCAGGGCGAGCGACCACGGCTCGCGATTCTTACGATCATCGCGGCCGCATTCGATACAAACAGCATTCGATTCATTTTTGAAAAAGGGGTATTGACGTAAGCTAATACACGGAGCTGCGCCAACTCTTTGGCCCAGCTCCGTGTATTACGTGGTTGCGCTAGCGGGGGCGAGCGCAATGCCGGTAAAACTGTGCGACCAGTGCGGGAAGAAGGGCGAGATCCGTGCCGACTCGCCAGACTACCCGACCGAACTCTACATCCGATGCGATGCTTGCGGCGCGGTCTGGATACTGCACCGCAGCGACCGCACTAAACCGCCGTGCCTTGTGGTACAGCGCAAGCCCTAAGTAGTGGCCACCATCAACGTTCTAGCAAGACAGTAGGTCCTTTCGGACTACCGCATCTCCACTTTTGATCGGAACTCAATGCCAGGCAGTGAATAGGTCAGGGCGACCCTTCGACAAGCTCAGGGCAGGCTGGATTCGCTCTTGCTGGCGCGGTGCGAAGCAACGCGCCGCAGGACCCAGAGACGTCGCTCCCGCCAAAGCCGAGCGAAGCGAGGAATTTGGTCGGGGCGACTGGATTTGAACCAGCGACATCTCGGTCCCAAACCGAGCGCTCTACCAGGCTGAGCCACGCCCCGTATCTGCGATTATAGCGACTGAATTCCCTAGCATTCTAGCGCGCTTGTGGACTGACGGGTTAGAACGCAATGCCGGTGTAACCTTATCGGGAGTACACGAACCACGAGGACTGCCATGCGTGTCATCACCGCGAATGCCATCGGCATCCTGTGCCTGGCAACGACGGTCGCCTCGGCGCAGACCGCAGGACCGAAGCCGGGCCCACTTCCTGATTGGAGCGGCGCCTGGGTGATGCAGGGCCCGACCGTCTTCGACGCGGCCACCGTGCAGCCGAAGAACGGACGCGCCGG
>Ga0065712_10000574_pt1 | contig 10260 bp, 10 predicted proteins | sample MisRhiReplicate1_FD_59099 | JGI IMG/M metagenome (GOLD analysis project Ga0065712, IMG submission 59099) | Miscanthus rhizosphere microbial communities from Kellogg Biological Station, MSU, sample Rhizosphere Soil Replicate 1: eDNA_1 v3... | ecosystem: Host-associated > Plants > Roots >...
TAGTTAAACAGCATTCATGATTATTTAGATCTCTTCTTAGCTCTGATAACTTTTGTTGCTGGAGCTCGAATTTTTTCTTTCTTAATACTTCCCTTAGTCTTCGAACGGCTGATAGCATTGTCAATTCTTTCCAACCGTCTTTGCATTATTTTGACTTGAGCTAGTAATTCTTTTCCAAGCTGTTGCTGAAGTTTGATGTTGGTAGTGTTCTTTTCAACTTGGGCTAATCTTTTCTGAATTTGCTTCATTTCGTCATGTGTATTGTCACTTCGCAGTTTCTCAATTAACTGGTTGTATAATTTGTGTATCAATTGTTCTTGGTTTGATTCCTTTTTTCTCGCTGATTTAGACTTTGGCTCTTCTTGGTTTTTAACCATTTTATCTCCTTCAATGCCTAGCGGTGGCTCTATTGTGCGATTTAATTCGTCAGGTAAGGGATGTAATTGTGGTTCAGGAGTTTCAGTTGTTTCCGTGTCTTTACCTGCATGACCATTCAAACCAGANACTTCTGACAATTCCGATNCATCAGTATCACCATCTCCTTCGTTTGTTTCTTCAGTATCAATNGCACTTGATACTTCATCAATGCCCATGTGGTTAATTGTTGGTCATACTAAATAAATCCGTCCNTCACCCAATTGTGGATTATGGATTAACATAGTCTAATTGAGTACTGTAGCCATTTTCAACATTAATATAATACCATACGAAGGGATTATTGCGAAACAACCACAGTTGCCAAATAATATGATTTCACAGTTGGCTGGTATAAAATACATTAGTCTTGAGACATGTAGGAAAGATGGTCGCCCTGTCAATACTCCGGTTTGGTTCATAGACTTCAAAGGCAAGATCTATGTTAGAACAGATGCGAATTCGGGAAAGATTAAACGCTTGGTGAATAATCAAAATGTAAGAATTGCGCCATGTGACATTCGAGGAAGGATAAATGGCCCTTGGATTGGAGGTAAAGCCAAGATTGAAAAAGGAGATGACGTTGAACATAAAGAAATTATTTCATTAATAAACAAAAAATACAGTTTTCAGCAAGCTTTTGTAGGAATAATATATAAATTGCGAAAAATTGAAGTAACACTTGTATCAATCGAATTGATTGCACCTACGGATGGCAAAGATGCGTCATAGTTTTGATTAGGGTTTACTTCATTTGAATTACACATAGTTAATTTACTATTTTTCTTTATATCCCTGACTTAATTTCTAGTCTGATTCTGGTTTGGCCTGCTATCACATATTTCAGATCTTTTACTTTAGGGGTGGAAAATGCGATGCATAGATGTCTATTTTTTCGTGCGGAAAAAGTAAAAAAGTGATTACATCTAGTCTGTGGTATGGGTCTTGATCTAAAACCACTCATAAATCCGTCTTTTATCAAACTACGTGATCTATCAAATAGGGTAATTGCTGTAGATGCTTTTAATACAATTTACCAGTTTCTTGCGACAATCAGAGGCCCCACAGGAGAACTGCTAAGCAATTCTAAAGGCGAGGTGTCAAGTCATCTGAGTGGTCTTTTTTATCGTAATGTTAATCTGTTATCTGACAATATTAAACTGGTTTATGTATTTGATGGAAAGCCGAGCTATTTGAAGTTCCGTGAAATAGAAAGAAGACAACAAGCAAAAGAGGCTGCCACTGAAAAATTTAAAGATGCGTTAGAAAAAGGGAGATTTGAAGATGCAAGAAAGTTTGGCCAGGCAACATCGGTTCTCACTGAAAAAATGGTGGAAGAATCTAAAACGCTTCTATCATATTTAGGCATTCCCACTATTCAAGCAATTTCTGAGGGGGAGGCAACAGCTGCATATTTAACTAATACTGACCAAGTTTATGCCTGTGCCAGTCAAGATTATGATTCAATATTATTTGGTGCAAAAAGACTCGCCAGAAATCTTACTATAAGTGGTAAAAGAAAGGTACCCAATAAAAACGCATATGTCGATATTGTACCAGAAATGTTCCTTTTTGAAGATATTCTTTCTCAAATGAAACTTACCAAAGCCCAGCTTATTGACGTTGGTATTTTAATTGGCACTGATTTTAATCCTGGCGGGATCCGTGGAATAGGACCAAAAACTGCTCTTAAGTTAATTCAAAAATATTCAAAATTGGAAGAAATAAAAAGCATTGAAAAAGAATTGGCCCGAATTCCTTATGGAGAAATCAGGGACCTATTTTTACAATCAGAGATATCTACACTTCCTGATCTGGAGTTTACCGCTGTGAATTATGATAAAGTGGTAGGACTTCTGTGTGACAGAATGAATTTCTCATTAGATCGTGTTAATGGGGCATTGGAGAAACTCAAGGCTTCGATTGATAGCAGAAATCAATCACTTGAACAATGGTTTTGAGAATTGAGATAAGCAAAAATATTTCTATTACAGCATTCTTTTTCGTCTATCGGCTTTTTTTTCCGAATCAAATCGGCCTAGATTGTATTCATTCAGATCTACGAATTGAATGCCATTAGCCAGAACAGGGTGTACCTTTTTTATATCATTATACATTTTTTGACATGCATAGCGATAATCTGGATGCCCTTGAGCAGTAGTACGTAATTCAATCATGTGACAGGCTTCGCGCAGGTTTATCTTAACAAAATACGGGTATCTGTAGGCGAAATTGACTACGTATTGAGCTTCATATGGCATTTTATTGGCAATCTTCTCATAGAGACTTTTACATAGATACATACAATCTCTGTAATCTTTCTCTAATCCTACACTTATGATCTCTTTTGGGATATCATAGCCGTGTTTGGTTGATAGAAGTTGTCTCTCAATGGTAAGTAATCTATGTCTATGGAGATCCCGGAACATTCCAAAGTTCGTAAGCATATCAAATATGTATTCTACCATTTCATATGCTCTTCCTGGCCTATGGCGCCTATTTTTCCGATGTTTTGTATAAGCCCCAATAATCTCATGTCTTCTCTTCTGGGAAAAACCTTTTACTCCCTTCATAATGCTATTTAGAGATTTTCCCTCTCCATGTTGATACAATATTGCCGATGCTACAATTGTTTCGGCTTTCAAATTGTCTATGTAATCTATTAATTGAATAGAACTCATCTTGCTTGTTTTACCATATTTGATATTTTTTAGATATTTTTTTGCTAGTTTGGCTATGGTATTATCAGTATTTGTTAAGTAATTTTGCATAGAAATTCCATGATAATCGTTAGCTCGTCTTACAAAAGACGATATTACATTATCAAGTTCTTTCTGTAGTGCTGTTGCTAAGACTCTGACTTCATGGAGGGGAGACGAATATAATTTAATTAGCAAGTATTCGAATGATCTTCCATTACCAGTGATCCCTAGATTAGTAAGGGTAGAAGCAGGAAGTAATGCACGAAGAACATCTAGTGATTTTGCTTTAATCGTGTTAGTGTAAATCTTTTTTGCAGATTCTATATCTACAGAGTCAGTAAGTTCGTCAAATCTTCTTTCAGTTTTTGACTTTGAATCATAATAGGTAAAATTATTAATTGGTTGTATTTCAGAAATATATTTTTCCATCAGTGGCTTGTTTCTGGCATAGGTCTCAAAAGCGTTATCACAAGCTTCGGTATAAATATCTGCATATCTTGAATTAGCGATATTAATATCTCGGTAATACTTATACATATTATGAATTTTTTTATCAAAAGCGACGTATCTTGAAGATTTTTCAAGATAAGATAGTCCGATTCTTTGATCTTCGATTTTTTTAGCGGCTATATTTGATATCCATTCAATACCGATCTGTGCTTCTCCCAATTCTGCAACAGAGTCATCTCCGTATTCTTGTAATACTCTATGGTAAAATTCCTCTCCTCTAGTAGGGTTGTTAATAAATTCGTCAAGGAAAATGCGTCTCATGGTTTTATCTGATCTGGAATATCTTGACATCAAAGCTCCTCTGTCAACTTGTCGTGGTGTAGTCAGACCAAAAACAGGTTTATCCACATTTGAGAAGTGTTTTTTTAGAATAGAAGTTTCCGCAGATGAGAAATCATCCATACTTTGATAAGGTAGTCCGGTGGACATAATTTTATAGAAATTACATTAAAACAACCTAAATATGTATTAACACAATGTTGATTAGCGTTGTAGTTAAATAAATACCAAAACATCTTACTAAGTTATTTACAATTTTTGACAATGTCATCATTATATCCTGTTTCTAATCTGTTCTCATGAGCGAACTTAAGCTCGAGTTTGTAGGTAAGTTAGTAAAAGACATGTATGGAACTCACATTGGAAAGGTTGTAGGCTTAGTAACTGACATTGATGGCTCCATTGAATCAATTGGCGTAGATTGTGGCTCTGTGGGCTTAAAGCAACTACCTTATGAGCAACTATTAGTTCAAGGAGACTATGTAATTTACATTCCAAGGTGGAGAATGGATGCACAAAAATTGGTTAGACAGAAAAGTCTAACACTGAAACGAATCAAGGCGCTCCGTGATCTGGTGTCAAACAATGACCTCATGAAGGGCGATGCCGAAACCGTTTATCTAAAATACGAGAATCGATTAAGGGATTTGGAAGGGGAAGAACATGAAGTTATACAGACCCTTAAATCTAGGTTAGAGGAATTAAGCTCTCAAGCAACTAGTATTAAGACTGTACTTTTTGATGCAAAATTACAATTTAGAAGTAATGATATGATTGAGGAAACGTATCAACAAGTAAACACAAATGTGAATGAATTATTAGAACATATCAATTTAGAAAAAGAGGAAATAAATAATTTCCTAACAAGAATTTCGCAGCAAACAGTCGATAACCCGGAAATAGCAGCTGATGAGGGGAGTGTTGATGTTGGCAGGACGGATGATGTACATGATGCTAGTTCGGAGGATTCTATTCCCATTAACAAATCTAACGATATCGAGTTAGAAAATGGGAATGGGCAAATTGTTTCGGCAGACGCAGGAAAGAAGAATACTAACGATCAAAAACCTGCTTTAGTTGTTGGTGGCGATGATGGAAATGAGGTTAACTGGCTAAACGAAGTCATTGCTAACGAAATGAAAGACGACCAATAAACCAATAACACTTTTAGCAAGAGGATTCCCAAAGCTTACAATTCAATTTGTAAGCAACGATTTTTAGTTATTTAATTCGCTAGCTATAGGTATGTAGAAGTCATAAAATGGATCAAAACAGATCAATAAATAAAAAGAAAATTGAGATAAATAAAAATAAGTGTTAAATTTTGCTTAATTTTCTTCTTTAGCCGCGGTTTGAAGAAGTTCGCCTATCTCATTATGCATTTTAAGGAAGTTTAGGCCTTTCTCGGTGGTTTTATAGGTCTGTGAACCTTCCAAGTACTCTAGAAGGTTATTTTCAATAAGCACGGAGAGATATTCTCTCAGTTGAGCATAGCTAAGAAATGCCTTGTACATGATTTTTGTTTTTGTTGCCCCACCATTTGCAGCTTCTAGGATCATTGCCACTATTTCTGTTCTGCTTCTGTATTTCACATTTAAAATACAATGAAATTATTTATTTTAATATATTGATGCAAAACAATATAACAATATGATAGAATATATGCTCATTATCTATAGCTATTAACTATAACATATTTTCATAGTCAGGGTAAAATTAGGACTTTAAGCTTTTAATCTAAAAATAGTTGGTTAAAAAAATGAGGTTAAGAAGTTGTGAGGTTAACCTTCTTCCCAGCCCTTTGCGAAAAGGCCATTCTTCTTTAATGGAATTGGTTGACCAGGTGTATAGTCCATTGGTCTCATCCAGAATATTGCCTTCGTTGGACAGACGCCAATACAGGCACCATCCGAAATACATCTTTCTGGATAGAAGACGAACGCTTTGCCTCTCTTCCACCCTTCGACCGGCTTTACTCTTAATACATCTGGACCAAGAGCTGTACAAATCTCTACACATAGTGCACAGCCAATGCAGTGTTGTTCGCTAATATCTGGAAGTATTGCTACAGGCATTTAATTCACTAAAAACCAATCCATGCTGAAACTATTTAAACACTATGTAACTCGTATAACACTGATATAAAAGCCTCTTGTTTATCTTGGGAAATTAAGGAAAAATACAAATGTTTCAAATTAGAAATTGATTTGTGGTTCGTAAGACTACTGTCTTATTACCAACAATTATTGCTGTAGTTATACTGGGGATTTTAGGTTTATTATTTATCCCGTCATCAATCAAAAATACAACCATAGATTTTCCGAAAGGAACTCTGCGTATAGACAATAATACAATTCTAGCTGAAGTTGCTGATACTCCTGCAGCAAGACAGAGATGGTTGACATTTAGGGATGACAAGCTTCCATTAGATAGTGCCCTTATTTTGGTATATAATAAACCAGATTTGTACTCGTTATGGTTACTGAATATACAATTCAATGTTGATTTACTTTGGCTCGACGAAAAAGGTAACGTTGTATACATTGTTAAGAACGCATCTCCATGCAAAACACCATTAGATGCTGCTCAATGTACATACAAAAATACAAGACCTGCGAAATATATCCTTGCTGCTACTGCTGGATTCGTGGACCACTACAATATTACTATTCATTCAAGTTTCAAAATAATCTCTATTTAATCTGCATAAATTTTTGTTGGATCTAGTAATATGATTTTTTCTCAAATTGTGTGTATGTGTATGTAATTCAGTTCGATCTTGATTTTGATTTTTTGTGAAGCTCCAAGTATGTTTGTTTTACCTCTTCGACCGACGCCTCATCTTCAATGGTACTTATATCACCAACTATTTCTGTATCAGATGCTATAGACTTCAATAATCGGCGCATTATCTTCCCACTTCTAGTTTTTGGGAGTCTAGAAACAAAATGAATTTCGTCTGGGGTGGCTATGGGTCCGACAGTATTCCTTATATGATTTATCAGATCTCGCCTAAGTTCTTCTGTACCATCATAACCACTCTTTAGTACCAAGAATGCAATAATAGAATCTCCTTTCTTCTCGTCAGGCTTGCTTGTTATCGCAGCTTCAGCGACTGCAGTAAAAGAAACAAATGCACTTTCGAGCTCCATTGTACCCAATCTATGTCCTGCAACTTTAAGTACATCATCTGATCTTCCTAGGAGCCAAATATAGTCATCTGTGTCAGATAAAGCAAAATCTCCAGCGTAATAAAAGCCAGGAAATCTATTCCAATATGTATTTTGATACTTCTCGTTATCATTCCATAATGTCATAAGCATGCCAGGCCAGGGTTTCTTTACGACTAGATATCCTTTAACATTTTTATCTACAGGTGTTCCACTTTCATCTAGGATTGAAATATCAATTCCTGGGACGGGAAACGTTGCGGATCCGGGTTTCATGGGTATTGAATCTACGCCTAGACATTGACTAATCATTATACCACCAGTTTCGGTTTGCCACCATGTATCAATAATAGGACAATGTTCCTTTCCTATGGTTTTGAAATACCACATCCAAACTTCAGGATTGATTGGCTCTCCTACCGTACCCAATAATCTTATGCTAGATAAGTCAAATGCGTTTGGTATGGAAGAATCGTATTTCATGTACATGCGTAGCGCCGTTGGTGTTGTATATAGAATCGTTGCCCCGTGTTTTTCCACTATTGCCCAAAATTTGTCCGGTTTTGGATAGTCTGGCGCTCCTTCATATATGATCTCTGTTATTCCGTGTAGCAATGGTGCATAAACCACGTAACTGTGTCCTGTAACCCAACCTATGTCTGCGGTACAAAAGAAAATATCTTGCTCATCATAATTAAATACCCATTTTGCCGTTGAGTACAAGTGAGTTAGATATCCTCCAGTGCCGTGAAGAACTCCTTTTGGTTTACCTGTAGTTCCGGATGTATACAGAATGAAGAGTGGATCAGTGCTTTCTAGAGTTTCTGGTTTACAGAACTTTTCGCTATTTTGAAGCAGATCATTCCATATAATATCTTTTGGTGATTCGGGTGTAGACTCTATTCCTCTTCTAACTAGGATGATGTTCTCTACCGTAGGCATAGTTGGTAACGCTTGGTCGACTATTTTTTTCAGATAGATTTTGTTCCCCCGTCGAAGACCATAATCTGCTGTTACAATTAATTTTGATGTTGCATCATTCACTCTATCTGATAATGCTTTTGCACTGAAGCCAGAAAAGACGACTATGTGTATTGCACCTATACGCGCACAAGCAAGCATGGCAATAACCAGCTCGGGTATCATAGGAAGGTATATTGTTACTCTATCGCCCTTTTTTATACCCAATTTTCTTAACCCACTCGCAAGTCGGTTAACAGCTAGATATAGCTGATAGTAGGTATATGTTTGAGTTGTACCGTCTTCTCCTTCATAGATAATAGCTGCTTTATTTTTACGTTGGCTGTTTAGATGTCTGTCAAGACAATTCACGCTCGCATTGAGCTGACCACCAACAAACCATCTTGCAAATGGAAAATTCCACTCCAGTACCTTGTCCCACTTTTTTAACCAGATAAGATTATCAGCTTCATTCGCCCAAAATTGTTCTGGATTTGCCAATGATTCTTCTCGTATCTTTTGTAGCTTTTTTCCATCTACAGTAACTCTCGTTTCTTCACTGTCTTGATATATTTTTGATAGTGAATTGTCTGAAGACATGGTTGTTCTAAATCTTACAAGATTATAATGTTTTAGGGGCTCCCGAAGGACCCGACGAAGGACGAATAGTTTAATATTTGTGAGTAAATATAGCTGAGCGATTGTTAGAATGGGATGAGCAGATTAGAGCGCATTTGATGTGGATTTGGGGTGGTGAGACTGGTTTCATGAAAAGAGGGAGAGAGGGAATGCTCGTTGTCACGGACAGACGTTTTGCGTTTATTAGTAAAACAAACATGAGTTATAAAATTCATGATGTGTATTCTAGACGACAACGTAGAAGATTCGATCATAATGAAATTGTGCTTCGACCAATAGAAGATTATGGTATTAACGAACTAAGAGCTGACTTAGATAAAGATCCTATTAATGTAAATATGGAATTTAAGAAAATTACAAAAATAGATGCCGAAAAAAAGCGGTGGGGTACAGCTTTGGTAATTGATTTGGTCGATGCGGAAAAGAAAAAATCTTATAAGTTTTCTGTAGTGAAGAGCTGGGTGAAGTATCCTGCAAAAGATCCTTTACAATTTCAGGAGATGGACTGGTCACAAGTTATTTCTATTTTTGAGAATTCACGGTACAAGTTGTGAATATAATTATGTGTATAGGTAAAATCTGGTAGCGGAATTATGAGCGGCAAGTTATTTTTAGTAGGGGTAGGACCCGGATCTCGTCAATACATGACAGATATTGCTAAAAAGGTATTAAGAAAATCTCGGTATGTTATCGGATATAGCTATACATTATCTACAATTAAGCATCTTCTAAATTTTAATTCTCAAAATATAATTGAAGTTACGATGAATAATCAAGACGTAGCCTACAAAGAAATTTACAATCGTATGAATCCTAACGAATTTTGTAGTGTTCCTTTTACAGGTGATGTAAATTTCTCAGAGTCAGAAGTTGTGGACCGTTTATTAGAAATTTTTGGGAATGATAATGTTGAGTTAGTGCCTGGCATAAGCTCGATTCAGGTGGCAGCATCAAAGGCAAAGATTCCACTTGATAAAAGCTCAATAATCACCTTTCATGTTACTGAAGATATAGAACAAAAGAAGGTGGATTTACTTGATTCGATAAGGAGTAAAAGAAATGTAATTATATTACCCAGACCATGGCCGAACGATAAAGAAAAAGAGTTTATGGAATCAGATATTGCACTATTTCTGAAAAATAGCGGAATAGATACTTGCAAACTGAAAACATGGGTCTTTGAATTCCTCACAAAAAGGTACGAAAAGGTATTTAGAGGGAATGTGAGTGATCTGGAAGGCCGTCAATTCGATGCTTTATCTGTGATGGTAATAGATCAAGTGAAGCGTAAAACATATTTGGAATTTAATTGATTCATTTATGCAATACCCGGCGACTTTGGTTCTTGGGTTGCTCTTTCAAAATAACTAATTTGTTGTTGCATAAAGTTCTTCCTTTTTTCTTCTTCTTCTAGTTCTGACATATCTAGCAATTTTATTTTTAGAATTTGAATAAGAGCAGAAAGAATTAGTTGCGCAGCCTTTGGTTGGATTATATTTGGATTATCAATTTCGCCCAATAGACAAATTGCATCAATGCCCTGATTTTTTGCCAAACCCAAAATTAATCCATTAAATCCTACTACT
>Ga0065712_10002098_pt1 | contig 10253 bp, 10 predicted proteins | sample MisRhiReplicate1_FD_59099 | JGI IMG/M metagenome (GOLD analysis project Ga0065712, IMG submission 59099) | Miscanthus rhizosphere microbial communities from Kellogg Biological Station, MSU, sample Rhizosphere Soil Replicate 1: eDNA_1 v3... | ecosystem: Host-associated > Plants > Roots >...
TCTTACAAAGAGGGAATAATGAAACTCCTGGTCATTGTGTTGAGTGTTCTGCTCTTGAGTCTGACGCCCGCGCCGCAGCGTGCCGAATCAGCCGACATCGTCTTCAAAAACGGCAACGTCTACACCGCCAGCGACAAGACACCAAAAGCACAGGCAATCGCCGTCAAGGCAGACAAAATCATTTTCGTCGGCACGAATGCAGCCGCGCAGAAGTTCGTTGGTCCAAACACGCGCGTGGTCGATCTAAAAGGCAACACGGTGCTGCCGGGATTCACTGACGCGCACCAGCATCTCTCCGGCGTCGGCCAGCGTGAGATGACGCTCAATCTCGAAGGCACTACGAGTCTCGACGACCTGCTTGCAAAAGTGAAAGCGCGCGTCGATCAGGCAAAGCCGGGCGAATGGGTCACAGGTCGCGGCTGGATCGAGACACACTGGCAGCCACCGGTGTTTCCGACGCGTTGGGACCTCGACAAAGTCTCACCAAACAACCCCGTGATTCTCGGACGCGCTGACGGCCACGGCGCAGTCGCAAACAGCGCCGCGTTGAAACTCGCGAACGTTGATAAAAACACTCCCAACCCATTCGGCGGCGAGGTCTCGAAAGACAAACAGACAGGCGAGCCGAACGGCATGTTGCTCGACGCCGCGCAGGGCCTCGTGCGCCGCCGCGTGCCGCCGACAACCAAAGATGACGACGAGCGCGCGGTCGTGCTGGGAGCGAAGCGCGACGTCGAGCTTGGCTGGACGCAGGTTCAGGACGCCGGCGGCAGTTACAACGAAGTCGACATCTTCAAAAAACTCTACGCCGCCGGCACGATCAAACTCCGCATCTACAAAGCCGTCTATGGACCAGGCCCGCAAGCGAATCGCCTGCTTAACGAAGGCGCAATCGTCGGCGAGTTTGGCAATCGTCTAACCGTGAGAACGATCAAGGTCGTCTCAGACGGCGCGCTCGGCTCGCGTGGCGCCGCGCTGCTTGGACCATACTCAGACGCGCCCGACACTTCCGGATTTTTAACCGTCAAAGCTGAAGACTTGCGACCGATGCTCATCGACGCTTTGAAGAAAGGCATTCAAGTTGAGACGCACGCGATCGGCGATCGTGCGAATCGTTTCATACTCGACGAATACGAAACTGCGCTCAAAGCCGTGCCTGTAAGCCAGCGGAAGGTTGCGGAACCGCGCTGGCGCGTCGAGCACGCGCAGATCGTCAACCCGGACGACATCCCGCGTTTTGCGAAGCTCGGAATCATTCCATCGATGCAGCCGTCGCATGCGATCGGCGATCTCTTCTTCGCGCCGAGCCGTCTCGGCATCCCGCGTTTGAAAGGTTCGTATGCGTGGGAGAGTTTCATCAAATCGGGGGTCGTGGTTCCGGGCGGATCTGATGCGCCGGTCGAGCGTGGCGAGCCCATGATCGAGTTTTACGCAGCGGTTGCGCGCAAGGACCAGAAGGGATTTTCCGGGGAAGGCTGGCATCCGGAAGAAGCCGTGACGCGCGAACAAGCGCTCAAGATGTTCACGATCTGGCCGGCGTATGCGGCGTTTGAAGACAAACTGCGCGGCACGATCGAGGTTGGGAAACTGGCAGACTTAACGATCCTTTCCGCCGACATCATGACCATTCCCGAGCTCGAAATACTCAAGACGCGCTGCGTGATGACTGTAATCAACGGCGAGATTGTCCATGAAGCAACCTAACTTAATCACCAAAGCAGCGATTGTCGTGTTCGCGCTGAGCTTAACGCTTTGCGCACAGGAGCCGAGTCCGGACATAAGGCCGGTTGACCTGGGTCTCGTTATTGATGCCTCTGGCTCAATGCGGAGCTTGATAGCGTCCACGCTCGAAGCGGCCAGGCTCGTCATTGTTAACAGCCAGCCCAAAGACGAGATCTTTATCGAGCGTTTCATAAGCACCGACAAGATCCAGAGGCTTCAGGATTTCACGAGCGACCGAGATGTTCTAACCAGAGCCCTCAGTCAGATTTACGTTGAGGGTGGACAGTCGGCGATAGTCGACGCAGTTTATACCGCCGCACATTATGTTGCGGAGCACAATCGAAACTCCGATCGGCGCAAGGCCCTGGTGGTCTTTACCGACGGCGAAGATCGACGGAGTACATACAAGCTCGAGAAACTCGTAAGCCTGCTGCGCCAGGAAAAGGTCCAGGTTTTTATCATTGGTCTAACGATGAATCTCGACCAGCAAGCTTCTTCGGGGCGTCTGAGTACTAGAGATAAAGCCGAAAAACTCCTAAAAGACATCGCTGAAGAAAGTGGCGGGCGTGTGTTCTTTCCCGGCAATAGAACCGAGCTGGTTGAATCAGTCAATCAGATCATCCACGACCTGCACGGCCCTGACGACAGCAAAACAACGAAGCCATGAGCCAGTGCGCTAAAACAATTGGCTGCCTGATGATTGTGCTCTGCCTGTTCGCGCCGATCTCACAGTCACAACAACCCAGCGTGAGCCAGCTAATGTTGCTGCATGTGCGCGTCACAGATCCCACTGACAAGGCCGTGCTCGATGTTCCTCAAAGTAGTTTCCAAGTTACAGAGGACGGCATACCGCAGAAGATCTCACTATTCATCAACAGCGAAGTCCCGCTCAGCTACGGTTTGGTTATCGACTGCTCCGGTTCTCTGCATTCGCAGTTTAAGGACGTCATGCGCGCGGCAGACAAAATCGTGGAGAGCAATAAACCAAAGGACGAGACCTTCCTCATACGATTTATTAGCAGCGACAAACAGGAGGTTGTGCAAGACTCGACTTCAGATAAAGCCGCATTGCACAGCGCTCTCGAAGGCTATTACATCGAAGGCGGAGCCTCGGCTGTAGTGGACGCCATCTTTTTGAGCGCACAGAAGGCGGCTCAAATGAAGACGTACGGCGAGGTGCGTCGCCACATCCTCATACTCGTCACCGACGGTGAGGATCGCGTCAGCTACTACAATCAAAAACAACTGTTTCAACTCCTCCCCGCCATCGACGTTCAGATATTTACCATCGCGCTTACGAAAGAGCTCAATGGGGACGTGCGCAAGAAGGCCGTCAACTTTCTGACGAGGCTGGGCGCTGAAACCGGCGGGCGAACTTACTTTCCCACGTCGCCCGCGGATATCGATCGCATCGCCGGCGAGATCATCAACGACATTAGAAAGCAATACGTGATCGGGTATGAATCATCGGGAGGAGATCCGACGAAGGATTTTCACAAGGTCGAGGTGACGATTGGCGACAACGCAGGCCAGGAAAAGCGCGTTGCGATCACGCGCGTCGGTTATCGAGTTCGCAGGAATGCCGATCCAAACCGAAAAGGAGAATGATAGATGGACCACCTCAGAAGCTTCAATCGGGAGCGTCGTGACTTTCTCTCGCTCGCCGGCAAGACCCTCGGTCTCGCCGCACTCACGACGCCAACCATAGGCGCGCTCTTGAAAGAAGTCGAAGCGGCGACGCGCAGTGTGGCCCATCTCACGCCCGAGCAGGTCGCGATGGATGAAGACTACTGGTTCGTCATTCAAAACTCGTTCACCGTCACACGCGGCATCGTGAATCTCAACAACGGTGGCGTCTCGCCGAGCCCTCGCATCGTCACTGAAGCGCTCGTCCGTTACATCTGGCAGCAGGAAGATGCAACCGCGTACACGATGTGGCAACTACTCGAGCCGCAGTCTGAAACGATTCGCACGGGACTCGCGGAGATGTTTGGTGTTGATCGCGAAGAGATCGCGATCACACGCAACGCGTCAGAGTCGCTCGAGATCCTTCTGATGGGAATGGATTTCAAACCGGGCGACGAGATACTCACCACCACACAGGATTACCCGCGCATGTTGACCACTTTGCGACAGCGTGAGCGTCGTGAAGGTCTCGTGCTCAAGCTGGTGCAGATCCCAATCCCGCCCAAAAATCTCAACGAGATCACTGCCGCGTTTGAAAAAGGCATCACGAGTCGAACGAAGCTCATGCTCGTTTCGCACCAGGTGAACATCACGGGCCAGATCACGCCGGTGAAAGCGATCTGCGAGCTGGCGCGTTCCAAAGGAATCGAGACGATCGTCGACGGTGCTCATTCGTACGCGCAGTTTGACTTCAAGCAGAAAGATCTCGGGTGCGACTACTTCGGGACGAGTTTGCATAAGTGGCTCTACGCGCCGAAAGGAACGGGGCTGCTTTACGTCAAGCGAGACAAGATCGAGAAGCTTTGGCCGTTGATGGCGGCTGAATCGAAACAGGCAAACGACATTCGCAAGTTTGAAGAGATCGGCACACACTCCGCGGCGCCGCGGCTCGCGATCGGTGAAGCGCTACTATTCCACAACGGAATCGGCGGAAAGCGGAAAGAAGCGCGACTCCGCTACTTGTCGCGTTACTGGATGAACCGTCTGAAAGACGTGCCGAAAGTCAGCTTCAACACATCGTTCGATCCGGACCAGTCATGCGCGATCGCGAACGTGAACATTGCCGGAATCGATCCGGTCGCGATCGGGAGTTATCTCTTCAACAAGCACCGCGTCTTCACGACACCCATCGTCCACGAGGAATTTAAAGGCATCCGCATCACGCCGAACGTCTACACCACCCTCGGCGAGCTCGATCGCTTCGGCAACCTCATGGAATCAATCGCCCGGAACGGCCTGCCAACTTAATCCGTATCCCTCTGTGTGATCCGCAGTTATAACTGCTAGAATGACGGATGTTGGAGGTTTGATATGCCAGAAGGTCGGGACCCAATTCGTGACGTTGCGGAGGCCGTTTTAGGCGGTTTGCGCCAGATCGAGGATTGTTCATACGCAATTATGCCCAAAGATATCGCTCACACCGTGGCGAGCGTTAAGAAGGCCCTGCTCGGCCATCTCACGAATGCGCTCCGGTGGGAAATGGAGTGGATAGACGACCGCGTCGCGGGGGGCGACAAGCTGAGGGAGGAGTGGCGCGAGAAGGCCCGGCGGCGGACCTCGCAGGCAGCTCAATAACATGGAAGTCCTACTCGCAGACGAATACGGATTTTGTTTCGGCGTCGAGCGCGCCGTCGAGATGGTGGAAGAGGTAGTCGAGGAAGGCGCGCGCCCGATTCGCTCGCTTGGACCACTGATTCACAACGCGCAGGAGATGGAGCGACTCGGCGCGCGAGGTGTTTCGACGATCGACTCGCCTGACGAAGCTGACGCTGACACGATCGCGGTGATTCGCGCGCACGGAGTCACGCCGCAGGTGCAACATGAGCTCGAGCAACGCGCGGCCAAAGTGATCGATGCGACATGCCCGTTTGTTACGCGCGTGCAGCATCTCGCTGAGCGCGCCGCACGGCAAGGACGCGACGTCGTCGTGGCAGGCAATCCGGATCACCCGGAGATGATCGGCGTTGTCGGTTACGCGCCGAATAATACTTACGTCGTGCGAGATGCGAGTGAAGTAGCAAAGCTTCCGAAGCTGCGTTCACCGCTCGTCGTCTCGCAAACCACGATCAAGTTGCAGACTTTTTTGGACGTTGCGGAAGCCGTTCGCGAGAAAGCCGATACCGAGCCGCANGTCGTCAACACGATCTGTTCGGCNACGCGNGATCGACAGGACGCGGCGCGTGCACTCGCGGGGCAGGTCGATGCTTTCTACGTGATCGGCGGCCGCCACTCATCAAACAGCGTCAAGTTGCTGGCAGTTTGCCAGGAACAGTGTGCGAAGAGTTTTCTGATCGAGACTCCTGCCGAAATTAATCCTTCTGATTTGGCGGGCGTGAAGAAAGTCGGCGTAACCGCCGGCGCCTCAACTCCAAACTGGCTCATCGATCAGGTAGTCGAGCGCCTTCACTCAATAAATCAGTAGTACACAAAAGGCACAAAAGGACAAAAGGCACAAAAAAGACCGTTTAAGAAGTTAAGGCGCATAATTCCTCGTATGGGAGAATTTAGAGCCTTAATTTCTTAAAGGGTCTTTTTTGTGCCTTTTGTCCTTTTGTGCCTTTTGTGTACTACAGCTCGTCTGCTTGATCTAGGGCGTTCACTATCGCGCGGGCTTCCTCTGAGCCGTACTCGATGACTTGTCTTCGCAGAGCGGCGCGAGCTGTTTCGGCATCAACCGGATCGTTCAGCAATGCGGTCAGCACCGAAACGGGGCAGCGGGCGAGCGCTTCGTTCGCGAGCTCACGGACGATCGTGTCTTCGGAGCGTGCGAGTTCGCAGATCTCGCTGGGCGGAAAGCGCGCCGTGAGTGCGTCTGCGAGGATGTCGATGCGGCGGTAGTCTCTCTGCGATTCAGCGCGACGAACGAGTTGCGCGAAGACCTCTGCTGATTCGGTTTTTTCGAGCAGAACTGCGGCGCACGTGTCCGCGATGGATTTCAGTTTCCCGTTCTTTTCCGCGTCGAGGGCGTCGAGAAAGCGGCTGAGCTCGAGATCGGCGCGCGCGTCGTACTGAAAATTTCGAGGTGTTTGAGTTCCGTTCGAGGCGGCTTGTAACGCTCGCTCGATGAGTCCGCGCGTGGCGGGACGGAGCTCAGACCAGACGGTGGCGATGCGTGTCCCGAAATCGTCAATGCTGAGGGGCAAAGGCATAGAACGGCGTACTATACGCCAAGATTACCGAAAAACGAAAATTAAGTACCGGCGTTGTGATCCTTGATTTCGGCAATTGTCGGGAAGGGAATTTTCACGATCTGCCCGTTCGCGATCTCCATCTTGACACTGGGCGTCGTGAGGGCCTGGGTGGTCTTCATGCTTCGCACCGTTCCGCGCACTCGCCGGCCATCAGTCGTGATGATCTCCACGTTGTCCTTGCCATAAAGGGGTTGTAGAGCTGCGAGTGCTTTGGTTATTTCCACAATAAGACCTCCTGGATGCCGATTATTATTGCTTTTGCGTGGCCCAAAGTCTATCGAGGCCGCCCGATGCAACCGGAAAACATTATTTGGCGTATAGAACCTGTCCGTGTATTCTTCGCCTAGATTCCGAGAAGGTGGCTCCGCTTATGTCGCAGGTTGCTGAAACAATTTGTTCAAACTGCCATTCGACGATGCCGGCGGAGCTGCGCTTTTGCCGGAATTGCGGGTTTCGACTGACTGGAACGACAGGTGGCTACACCGGAAGTCAGTACACTGCCGTCAGTGACTCAGCCTCGCTGACGAAAAAGAAACGTCGCATCAGCGGTATGTCGTGGATCTTCGTCGGACTGCTCGTGTTCTTCGTTGGAGCTGCTGCGTTCACGGCGTTGGTTGCACCGTTGCGCAAGACCGCCAACATCGTACAGCGCACTGCAGTCGTTAAGTCTTACATCGGTGTTGACGAGTTCAATAACTCAGATCAGGGCGTGATGTTTGAAGCCGTTGCTACACCAAACGGACCTGCTGATCAGGCGGGGCTCGTCGGCGGCGACGTGATTCTCACCTTTGACGGCCAACCGGTGCAAAACGAGGATCAAATCGAAGAGTTGATGACGAAGACGCCGATTGGAAAGACAGTCGACGTCGAATACGTGCGGGACGGTCAGAAGAAGACGACCAAGTTGACGACGATCTCGCAGGACGAGAACAGGCGATTGGTTCGCGAGTTTGAACGCCGACCGGAAGGACGCGCGCACTTCGGTTACGAAGATGGTGATGCAGAGCGAGTGCAGGTTCCCGGAACGAACACTTACGGCGTCAAGCTGGGAACGATTCTGCGCAGCCGCCCGGCGGATCTCGCGGGAGTGAAGGAAGGCGACATCGTAACGGCGTTTGATGGTGTGCCGATTCGCACGAGTGAAGAGTTTCTGATGCGCGTACGCCGCGCCCTGCCTTACAGCACAGTGAAATTAAGCATCGTGCGCAAGGGCGAACACGAAACGGATCCGGTTGAGAAGCTCGAGATTCCGGTGAAGATGGGCAAGCAATAATCGGCGTTCATCCGCGGTCATCCGCGGCTAAATATTCTCTCATTCGCGCTTCCATCTCCAGTTTCACATCATCGCGGTCTTCTTCCGTTTCGTCTGCCTCAAACGTTTCGAACAAGGCATACTGCGTCTGTGCCAGGAGTCTTAACTCCCACGCCTCACGATTCTCGTGAGAAGGCCGCGAAAACCACAGCGCATCAAACGTCGACTCTTTGACAGGCAAATCTTCCGGAAGTTGAACCTCGACGCGCGTCTCAGGCCGCAGCAGTGCACGCCGCAATTGCCACCCGTGTTTGCGGTAGATCGCCGTCACTTCCGTGAACAAATCCGCGCTTTTCATGGTCGAATTGAGCCTAGCACAGTTCGGCGCCTGTTGACCGTCTCAATCGGCCGCCACTATCATCTGTGCGCTTTGGAGGGTCGCCTGAGTTCCAGACGAGTAAGTCGTGTACTAATAAGCCTGATTCTCCTCATAGTTTGTAGATCTATTGCAAGCGGGGTGATAGCTGTACCGGATAACATGTCAACAGAGCCAATGACTTCTAACTCAACCCGCGACGGGAACGACCCCAAAGAACCAACACCTTTTTACGACGCCCTCGCGAAGGCACTCAAAAAACGGAAGATCAAAATCGAGGCGGTCTGCCCGCCGTCCGATCCCGTCTCGCGCCGCATTCTCGAAGAGTACGGCGCGATCTACGTTGCGAATAAGAAAGTTACTCCGCCACCAGTCTGTATTTTTACGACCGAAGAGCAGGTAACGAGATTCCAGGACGACGCCGGTTTCAAAGCGGAACAGATCGGATACGACGAGATCGAGCTTCAGCCCGAAGCCCTAAAAAGCCTCAACAAAGCGCGCAAAGAGGCGCAAAAGGAAGGTCTCGACATCACGCCGCGCGACGGCGCAGAAGCGGCGCGGCGCAACTATGAAGACAGCGTGCGGCTCTGGAACTCACGCTTCGAGCCCGCGCTCGATTACTGGCTATCGCAGGGACGGCTCACCGCGGAGCAGGTGACACGAATGCGAGGCCTGTCGCTACGGGAGCAAGTCGCGGAAGTCCTCGAGCTCGAGAAAACGGGAATCTATTTCAGCAAGGATCTTTCAAAGTCGATCCTTTACTCAATCGCGGCCCCGGGCGCGTCGCAGCACATTGCGATGCTGGCGTTCGATGTGAACGAGTTTGATAACCCGCGCGTGCGCGAGATCATGGCGAAGCATGGTTGGTTTCAGACCGTGCTCAGCGACTTGCCTCACTTCACGTATCTCGGGTTGAAAGAGAAGGACCTGCCGAAAAACGGGCTGCGCAGTCTGGAGATCAACGGACAGGTGTTCTGGATCCCGAATGTCCCTGGGGTTCATCCCGGCCTGGATAAATAGGTCGTATAGGAAATATTGGGCCTATTCGAAAATCCAACAAAGTGATAAACTACACGGCCTCTTCCCCCAACCACGTCTAAAACGCAGCTTGATTACGACCTTTTAACCCGAAGGAAGGTCAATATGGATGTCCCCCAACTAATCGCTGGCAGATTCAGAATAGAACGCGAAATCGGGACCGGCGGCATGGGCACGGTTTACCTGGCCACGCACCTCGATCTTGACCGTCCGGTCGCAGTCAAAATCATCAGACCTGAATTTGCGTCTGACGCTGATGTCTCAGATCGCTTCCTGCGCGAAGCGCGAACGATGGCGAAGCTGCGCCATCCGAATGCCGCGATGATCTTCGACGCCGGAAACCTGCCAGATGGACGTCACTTCATCGTGATGGAGTTTGTTGAGGGAGAAACTCTGTCGCAGACGCTCGCTCGCCACGGCCGTTTTTCGTTTACTGACGCAATCGATATCGCCACGCAGATCTGCGACGTTCTCGAAGAAGCACACCGCCTCGGGATCATTCACCGCGACCTCAAACCGTCAAACATACTGCTCGGCAAACGGGGCGTTTGTGTGCTCGATTTCGGCGTCGCGAAGGTTTTGGCTTCGTCTGCCGAGTCAACTGCGACGCACGCGAGCACGGGTTCGGGCCAGTTGATCGGAACGCCGCGTTACATGTCGCCGGAACAGTGTTTAGGCCAACGTGTCGGCGCGCGCAGCGATCTCTACAGTCTTGGTGTGTTGTTGTATGAAATGCTCGCCGGTCGGCCACCCTTCGTCGATCCACTGCAATCAGCGTTGTTAGTCAAACAGGCGACCGCGCCGGCGCCGCCGTTGCCGAGATTGCGGCAGGACATTCCGCGCGCGCTCGCGCTCGCCGTTCATAGTTTGCTTGCGAAACGGCCGGACGATCGACCACGCACTGCGGCAATGGCGAAGATGCTTTTGGAGCGCAGCCTGGTGCGGCCGGAAGGTCCAGTGGCGCCGGCAGATCCGATGTCGTCGATGG
>Ga0065712_10000937_pt1 | contig 10251 bp, 7 predicted proteins | sample MisRhiReplicate1_FD_59099 | JGI IMG/M metagenome (GOLD analysis project Ga0065712, IMG submission 59099) | Miscanthus rhizosphere microbial communities from Kellogg Biological Station, MSU, sample Rhizosphere Soil Replicate 1: eDNA_1 v3... | ecosystem: Host-associated > Plants > Roots >...
GGCTCGGCCGGCTTGGGCGGCGCCGGGGCGATCACCGGCGGCACCTGCTTCTCGCGGTCCGACATGTGCTTGCTCAGGGCCTGCTCGCGTTCGATCAGGCGTTCCTTGACCTTGGCCTGCTCACGGCGGTCCGGTGTGCTTGGGGCCACCACTTCGTTGACGCGGGTATCCACCTCGCGCAACTGGGCCACCATGCGCTTGCGTTCGACCCGGGCGGCCCACCAGCGGTTGGCAGCGCCCTGGAACAGCTCCAGCAGGTCGAGGGTGATCTTGCCCGTCACGTCCATCACCTTGAACCACGACAGGTCGGTGAACACGGTGAGGCCAAACAGGAACAGCGCGATAAACATCAGGGTGCTGCCCTGGATATTCAGGGTCTTGCGCGCCAGGTCGCCGAGGCTCTCGCCCAGCGCCCCACCCGCGCCCGCCGGCAGGCCGGTGGGTGCGTGGAAATGAATATGCGCCAGGGCGGCACCGGACAGTACCAGGAATACCAGGCCGATCAGGCGCCACGAAAACAGCCAGCCGCTCCACTGCCACGGCTCATGACGCTGGCGGAAGATCTGCCAGGTCTTGATCGCCAGTAACAGCGGGAAGATATAGGCGAAGTAACCCAGCACCATGAACAGGATATCGGCGCTGTAGGAACCGGCAGGCCCACCGAAGTTCTGCACGTCTTCGATCTTGCTGTTGTGGCTCCAGCCCGGATCGTCCTTGCCATAGGTGAGCAAGGCCATCATCAGGAACAGGCACAGCGCGCCGATAGCGATCAGCGCGCCTTCCTTGAGTCGATAGTGCAGGTGCTGGCGCCAGGCCGGCACGACGGCTGCTTTAGGTGTTGCGGCGGATTTCTTCAAAACGGGTCTTTTCCTGCGCCTGTTAGCGCGTCCATCTGTTGAATAACTGCAAATACTGCCCAATCCGAGCAGCTGAAAAATGAACGAACGTCGTGGAATCTACTTTTAACACTGGGCGATTGCTGGATGAAATGGCGATAACGCCACAATGGCCGCATTGTACGGGTTTGTGTTGCGGTTGCCACGCCACTTGGCTTTCTTCAGGCAGCATAGCCAATTGTGTGTCACAACATGTTCAATTTGAGCATGCATTGTCTTTGCTGACAAAGGCTTATGAGCTGTTTTTACCAATCCAGGCAAGCTTGGCAAATGGCCTGCATGGGCCAGACCCGATTACGACCACGCCTCACGCAGAGAGTTGCAGAAACACCCGCTCACGCTTATGCACGCCAACAGCCGATTCGGGCTGGCCCCACAGCGCTGCGTCGACAATAATCACACCCCTTGGGGCAGGCGATCCGCCTGCCACTCCCCTCCCCTTCCGCAAGCCTGGATGCCATGCTGACCTGGTTACAACGCGACTCACTGACATTTCCCCCGCTGGCCAAGGCCATGCGTGAACCCAATGGCCTGCTCGCCGCCGGTGGCGACCTGTCGGCCGAGCGACTGGTGCAAGCCTACCGCCACGGTTGCTTTCCCTGGTTCTCGGAGGGCCAGCCGATCCTCTGGTGGTCGCCGGACCCGCGCACCGTGATATTCCCCGACGAGCTGCATGTCTCCCGCAGCCTGGGCAAACTATTGCGCCAGCAGCGCTATACCGTGACCTTCGACCAGGACTTTGCCGCCGTCATCCAGGCGTGCGCCGCGCCGCGTGCGTATGCCGATGGCACCTGGATCACCGAAGGTATCCAGCGCGCCTATCTGGAACTGCATCAGCGCGGCTATGCACATTCGGTTGAGGTATGGGACGAAGGCGTGCTGGTGGGCGGACTGTATGGCCTGGCGATGGGCCAGCTGTTTTTTGGCGAATCCATGTTCAGCCGTGCCGACAATGCCTCGAAATTCGGCTTTGCTACATTGACCCGGCAATTGCAGGCCTGGGGCTTTGTACTGATCGACTGCCAGATGCCCAATGATCACCTGCATAGCCTGGGTGCTCGCGCCATTCCTCGCAGTGAATTTGCCGATTTCCTACAAGACCACCTGGACCAACGCAATTCCGGGCCATGGGTTTCTTAGGCGACATCCGCACACCTGGCTTACACTTATTTCAAAGCTTATCCGAGGGTTGATCATGACCGAGTTGGCGCGCTTGAAGTTTTATGCCACTCAACCCCACTCTTGCAGCTATCTGCCCGACGAGCAGGCCACCACGCTGTTCCTCGACCCCAGCCAGCCAATGGATGTGCACGTGTATGCCGATCTCTCGGAAATGGGTTTTCGACGCAGCGGCGATCATCTGTACCGGCCCCACTGCCAGAACTGCAATGCCTGCGTGCCGGCACGCATCCCCGTGGCGCAGTTTCTGCCGGACCGCAATCAGAAGCGCATCCTCAAGCGCAATGCCGACCTGACGGTGGCAGCTGCCAAGCCACGATTCACCGAAGAGTATTTCGACCTGTACCAGCGCTATATCGAGCAGCGCCACGCCGACGGCGATATGTTCCCACCCAGCCGCGACCAGTTTTCCACCTTCCTGGTGCGTGACCTGCCGTTCTCGCGCTTTTACGAATTTCGCGCGGACGGCCGTCTGGTGGCCGTCGCCGTGACCGATTTGCTGCCTAACGGCCTATCAGCGGTCTACACCTTCTACGAGCCAGCCGAAGAGCGTCGCAGCCTTGGGCGCTTTGCAATCCTCTGGCAAATCGGTGAAGCACTGCGCCTGGAACTGGAGGCGGTGTACCTCGGATACTGGATCAAGAACTGCAAAAAAATGAACTACAAGACCCAATATCGCCCCATAGAACTGCTGATTAATCAAAGATGGGTCACGCTTAACTAGAACCCCTTGGCTTAAACACCCTTTTTCGGGCACAATGCACGCCGCTTTTGCCTGGCGCAGTTGCACCGGGCCATTCACTGGATACCGAGGGCTTTACTGCATGTCGAAAGAAGACAGCTTCGAAATGGAAGGCACTGTCGTCGACACCCTGCCCAACACCATGTTTCGTGTGGAGTTGGAAAATGGGCACGTCGTAACCGCGCATATCTCCGGCAAGATGCGCAAGAACTACATTCGTATTCTTACCGGTGACAAAGTGCGCGTCGAGCTGACGCCCTATGACTTGAGCAAAGGGCGCATCACTTACCGCGCTCGCTAAGCAAGTCAATACAAAACGCCCGGTTATGCCGGGCGTTTTTGTGTGCATGGGATTTCTCCAACACCAAGGGATCCTGTGGGAGGGGGCAAGCCCCATTCTGAGAATTGCATTTCAAGACAGCAAAAAGGCGCCTTTCGGCGCCTTTTGCGTTATTGCAGAACGATCAGGCCATTTCAGCCGTGGTTTCGAACTCGAAGGTCAGCTCGCCATCCTTCAGGTCGATATGCACCACGCCACCATGGTCGGAAAGCTCGCCAAACAGGATCTCTTCGGCCAGCGGCCGCTTGATCTTGTCCTGGATCAGGCGCGCCATCGGGCGAGCGCCCATTGCCGCGTCGTAGCCACCTTCGGCGATCCAGCTGCGTGCCGCTTCCGTGACATCCAGTTGCACGCGCTTGTCTTCCAACTGCGCCTGAAGCTCGGTAAGGAACTTGTCCACCACACTCTTGATGACCTCATGGCTGAGGCGACCAAACTGGATAATGGTATCCAGGCGGTTGCGGAACTCCGGCGTGAAGCTCTTCTTGATCACTTCCATCGCATCGGACGAGTGATCCTGGTGGGTAAAGCCGATCGAAGCCCGCGCGGCCGTCTCGGCACCGGCGTTGGTGGTCATGATCAGGATGACATTGCGGAAGTCCGCCTTGCGCCCGTTATTGTCGGTCAGGGTCCCGTGGTCCATTACCTGCAGCAGCAGGTTGAAGACTTCCGGGTGGGCCTTCTCGATTTCATCGAGCAGCAGTACGCAATGGGGCTGCTTGGTAATCGCCTCGGTCAACAGGCCGCCCTGGTCGAAACCGACATAGCCCGGAGGCGCACCGATCAGGCGCGACACGGTGTGACGCTCCATGTATTCGGACATGTCGAAGCGCACCAGCTCGATCCCCATGGCCTTGGCCAATTGCCGCGCCGCCTCGGTCTTGCCGACACCGGTAGGACCGGCGAACAGGAACGAACCGACAGGCTTGTCCGGCGACTTGAGGCCCGCACGCGACAGCTTGATCGCGGTGGACAGCGCGTCGATCGCTGCGTCCTGGCCGAACACGGTGAGCTTGAGGTCGCGCTCCAGGTTACGCAGCAGCTCCTTGTCGGAACTGTTGACGTGTTTTGGCGGAATCCGCGCGATCTTCGCGACAATGTCCTCGACCTGAGGCACGTCGATGCGCTTCACACGCTTCTCGACCGGCTGCAGGCGCTGGTAGGCCCCTGCCTCGTCGATCACATCGATGGCCTTGTCCGGCATGTGCCGGTCATTGATGTAGCGCGACGCCAACTCGGCGGCCGCACGCAGCGCCTCATCGGTGTACTCGATGCCGTGGTGCGCTTCAAACCGCCCCTTGAGCCCGCGCAGGATGCCGATGGTGTCTTCGACCGACGGCTCGGACACGTCGACTTTCTGGAAGCGACGCGCCAGGGCACGGTCTTTCTCGAAGATGCCGCGGAATTCCTGGAAGGTGGTCGAACCGATGCAGCGGATATCACCCGACGACAACAACGGCTTGAGCAGGTTGGAAGCGTCCATCACCCCACCGGATGCCGCACCGGCACCAATGATGGTGTGGATCTCGTCGATGAACAGGATCGCCTGCGGGCGTTTTTTCAGCTCGCCGAGCAGGGCCTTGAAGCGCTTCTCGAAATCGCCACGGTACTTGGTCCCGGCGAGCAACGCGCCCAGGTCAAGGGAGTAGACGACACTATTGGCCAGCAGGTCCGGCACCTGGTTGTCGACGATGCGCTTGGCCAGGCCTTCGGCAATCGCGGTCTTGCCCACGCCCGCCTCACCCACCAGCAACGGGTTGTTCTTGCGACGGCGCGCCAGGATCTGCGCTACGCGCTCCACCTCAAGCTCACGCCCCACCAACGGATCGATCCGCCCCTGGCGCGCCAGCTCATTGAGGTTGCTGGCATAGGCATCCAGCGGGTTGCTTGAAGAAGAAGACTCACCGCCCTCGTCGTCCTGCATATCCTGCTCACCCTCGGAATGATCGCCGTGCCCAGGCACCTTGGAGATACCGTGGGCGATGTAGTTGACGACATCGATACGGGCAACGCTCTGCTGCTTGAGCAGGAACACTGCCTGGCTTTCCTGTTCGCTGAAGATCGCCACAAGCACATTGGCGCCTGTGACTTCACGCTTACCGGAGCTCTGTACGTGGAAAACAGCACGCTGCAATACCCGCTGGAAGCCCAGGGTGGGCTGGGTCTCACGGTCCTCGTCATGCACGGGGATCAGTGGCGTGGTGGAGTCGATAAACTCCTGCAGGTCATGCTTGAGCTTGTCGAGATTGGCGCCGCACGCACGTAGTACCGTGGCGGCAGCTTCGTTATCCAAAAGTGCCAGCAGCAGGTGTTCGACGGTCATGAATTCATGACGCTTCGAACGAGCCTCCTTGAAGGCAAGATTGAGGGTGACTTCGAGCTCGCGGTTTAACATAGCTTCACCTCATACCCAAGTGGTCGGCGTTAACCGTCCTTCTCGATTTCACAGAGTAGCGGATGCTGGCTTTCCCTGGCGTACTGGTTGACCTGCATGGCCTTTGTCTCGGCGATGTCACGGGTAAACACTCCACATACTGCCCGTCCTTCTGTGTGAACGGCCAGCATTACCTTGGTCGCCAACTCGCGGTTCAGGTTAAAAAACACCTCGAGCACTTCGACCACGAAATCCATCGGTGTGTAGTCATCGTTGAACAAAACCACCTTGTACATCGGCGGCGCCTGTAAAGCAGGCTTGGCCTCCTGAACAGCAATGCCTGCAGAACCGTCGTCATCGTGTTCGTGATCCGGTCGATCCTGATTGAATGTTAGTCGAATCTGGCTGATTGCATGCATGGAAAGAAAGGTTCGTCAGTGGTTCAAATACAGTGGTGGGGGCGACCTGTCAGAATTTCAACTCTGACCGCTCAGTCGCCTTGACTATCGGCAAATCGGTGTTACAACCAATAGAACCCACAGTGGGTAAAAAAGGTCCGCGCAGTCAACCTTATTTATTCGGGTTAGGACGGATAAACTGGATGATACTCCAGTGATGGAGTCTGGTGCAGAGGGATATGGGTATGTCTGGCGTCAAGATCAGTGGCAAGGTCAAGTGGTTCAACAACGCCAAGGGATATGGCTTTGTTAATGAAGACGGTAAAACCGAGGACCTTTTTGCGCACTATTCAGCGATTAACATGGATGGGTACAAAACGCTGAAGGCGGGCCAAGCTGTGAGCTTTGAAATCATTCAAGGACCGAAAGGGCTGCACGCCGTGAATATCGGTGCAGTGAAAGCCGAAACACATGAAAAAAACACGCCATCAACCGCTCATAACGAAAAGAAACAAACGGCCTGACACCCCGCGAAGCGAGTGACATGCGATAAAAAACCGGCCACCCGATCGACTTGGGTTGGCCGGTTTTTTTGTACCAGGCTTTTACATGTGCGAAATCAACGCATCCCCAAAGCCCGACGAAGACACCAGCTTCGCGCCATCCATCAGGCGCTCGAAGTCATAAGTCACGGTCTTGGCCGAGATAGCACCGTTGGTGCCCTTGATGATCAAGTCGGCCGCTTCGGTCCAGCCCATATGACGCAGCATCATTTCCGCCGACAGGATCAATGAACCCGGGTTGACCTGGTCCTTGCCCGCATACTTGGGCGCAGTACCGTGGGTCGCCTCGAACATGGCAACGGTGTCGGACAGATTGGCACCCGGCGCAATCCCGATACCGCCCACCTCTGCCGCCAGGGCGTCGGACAGGTAGTCGCCGTTCAGGTTGAGGGTCGCGATCACGTCATACTCGGCCGGACGCAACAGGATCTGCTGGAGCATGGCATCGGCGATGGCATCCTTGACCACTACATTCTTGCCGGTCTTCGGGTTCTTGAACTGCATCCACGGGCCGCCATCCAGCAGGGTCGCACCGAATTCTTCAGCCGCCACTTCGTAGGCCCATTCCTTGAAGGCCCCTTCGGTGAACTTCATGATGTTGCCTTTGTGCACGATAGTCAGCGAGTCGCGATCGTTATCCACTACATATTGCAGGGCCTTGCGCGCCAGGCGCTTGGTGCCTTCCAGCGATACCGGCTTGATACCAATGCCGCAATCCTGATCGAAACGAATCTTGGTGACGCCCATTTCCTCCTTGAGGAACTTGATGACCTTTGTCGCTTCCGGCGAGCCGGCCTTCCACTCGATCCCGGCGTAAATATCTTCGGAGTTTTCGCGAAAGATGGTCATGTCCACATCGCCTGGTTTCTTGACCGGGCTGGGCACACCTTCGAACCAGCGCACCGGGCGCAGGCACACGTAGAGGTCGAGTTGCTGACGCAGGGCCACGTTCAGCGAACGAATGCCGCCCCCTACCGGAGTGGTCAGCGGGCCCTTGATGGACACCACGTAATCCTTGACCGCATCCAGGGTTTCCTGGGGCAGCCAGGTGTCCTGGTCGTAGACCTGGGTCGCCTTCTCGCCGGCGTACACCTCCATCCACGAGATCTTGCGCTTGCCGCCGTAGGCCTTTTCAACAGCTGCGTCGACCACCTTGATCATCACCGGGCTGATGTCGACGCCAATACCGTCACCTTCGATATACGGGATGATCGGTTGGTCAGGAACATTGAGAGAATGGTCTGCATTGACGGTGATTTTGTCGCCGACTGCCGGAACCTGAATCTTCTTGTATCCCATGCTGAACTCCATCTATGGATTGAACATCTGGCTGCGTTCGAGCCTACTCCAGATAAATGGCGACTGAAACCTCGCGCCATGCTCATTTGCATCGAAAACAGCATAAATTGTCGCCTACAAGCCTGAAAGCAAAGGGAAAAGCGCCAATCTTGAGCACTTCGTGCGACTTTAGGCGTAACCCGGTACCTGCGACCTTTAGACCAATGGACGACACACCTTTTGTATGAAGGCTCGGCGTAAGCATAGCGACCTATGTATAATGCCGCCGCTGACCAAAGAGTCACGATGGCAGACCGCTCTGGAACAGGGCCCTCCGCTACAAAGCAGGACTAATACAATAGTCCACCCGCTTGACGCTCGACTGATGCAACCCAACATCACCGCGAAGAAACCTCGACCTTTCGCTCATGGATGACTTTGAACGAACGCGCTCCACCCGGCGCATCTCGAGTTTCTGCGCACGCTTTCAGCAAAGAAGAGAGTTAATCCGAATATGCCCACCCGCTCGAAGATCATCTACACCTTCACCGACGAAGCCCCAGCCCTCGCCACCTATTCACTGCTGCCTATCGTAGAGGCCTTCACCGCTTCCGCTGATATTGCCGTGGAAACCCGCGACATCTCCCTCGCAGGGCGCATCCTCGCAAGCTTCCCCGAGCAACTGGGCACCAAGGCCGTACCGGACCACCTCGCCGAACTGGGCGACCTGGCCGTTACCCCTGAAGCCAACATCATCAAGCTGCCTAACATCAGCGCCTCGACCCCGCAGCTGCAAGCGGCGATCAAGGAACTGCAGGCCCAGGGCTACGCCCTGCCGGACTACCCGGAAACCGTAACCACCGACGCGGAAAAAGAAACCCGTGCACGTTACGACAAGGTCAAGGGCAGCGCCGTGAACCCGGTACTGCGCGAAGGCAACTCCGACCGCCGCGCGCCGCTGTCGGTCAAGAACTACGCTCGCAAGCACCCGCACAAGATGGGCGCCTGGGCTGCAGACTCCAAGTCCCACGTTGCCCACATGAGCAACGGCGACTTCTACGGCAGCGAAAAAGCCGTGCAGATCGAAGCCGCTGACGCTGTCAAGATCGAGCTGGTCGCCCAGGACGGCACCACCACCGTCCTGAAAGAAAAGACCAGCGTCAAGGCCGGCGAAATCATCGACAGCGCGGTACTGAGCAAGAACGCCCTGCGCAGCTTCATCGCCGCTGAAATTGAAGACGCCAAGAAACAAGGCGTGCTGCTGTCGGTCCACCTGAAAGCCACCATGATGAAGGTCTCCGACCCGATCATGTTCGGCCAGATCGTTGCCGAATTCTATAAAGACGCCCTGGCCAAGCACGCAGACGTGCTGGCACAAATCGGCTTCAACCTGAACAACGGCATCGGCGACCTGTACGCCCGCATCAAGGCCCTGCCGGCCGAGCAGCAGGCGCAGATCGAAGCTGACATCCAGGCGGTCTACGCCGCTCGCCCTTCCCTGGCGATGGTCAACTCCGACAAAGGCATCACCAACCTGCACGTGCCGAGCGACGTGATCGTCGACGCCTCGATGCCGGCCATGATCCGTGACTCCGGCAAGATGTGGGGCACCGACGGCCAGCTGCACGACACCAAGGCCGTGATCCCGGATCGCTGCTACGCCACCATCTACCAGGCGGTGATCGAAGAGTGCAAGGCCAACGGCGCCTTCGACCCTACCACCATGGGCAGCGTGCCAAACGTTGGCCTGATGGCGAAAAAAGCCGAAGAGTACGGCTCCCACGACAAGACGTTCCAGGTCAAGGCTGACGGCGTCGTCCGCGTGACCGACAGCAAGGGCAACCTGCTGATGGAACAGAAAGTCGAAGCCGGCGACATCTTCCGCATGTGCCAGACCCAAGACGCGCCGATCCAGGACTGGGTCAAGCTGGCCGTCAACCGTGCCCGCGCCAGCAACACCCCGGCCATCTTCTGGCTGGACCCCAAGCGTGCACACGACGGCGTCGTGGTCGAGAAAGTCCAGGCCTACCTGAAAGACCACAACACCGAAGGCCTGGACATCCGCATCATGTCGCCGGTCGACGCGATGAAGTTCACCCTGGAACGTACCCGCAAAGGCCTGGACACCATCTCGGTGACCGGCAACGTACTGCGCGACTATCTGACCGACCTGTTCCCGATCATGGAACTGGGCACCAGCGCCAAGATGCTGTCCATCGTACCGCTGATGAATGGCGGCGGCCTGTTCGAAACCGGCGCCGGCGGTTCGGCGCCGAAGCACGTGCAACAGCTGCTGGAAGAGAACTTCCTGCGCTGGGATTCCCTGGGCGAGTTCCTGGCCCTGGCCGCTTCCCTCGAGCATTTGGGTGTGACGTACAACAACCCGAAAGCCCTGGTGCTGTCCAAGACCCTGGACCAGGCCACCGGCCAGTTCCTCGACAACAACAAGTCGCCATCGCGCAAAGTCGGCAACATCGACAA
>Ga0065712_10000528_pt1 | contig 10240 bp, 16 predicted proteins | sample MisRhiReplicate1_FD_59099 | JGI IMG/M metagenome (GOLD analysis project Ga0065712, IMG submission 59099) | Miscanthus rhizosphere microbial communities from Kellogg Biological Station, MSU, sample Rhizosphere Soil Replicate 1: eDNA_1 v3... | ecosystem: Host-associated > Plants > Roots >...
GTATGCAGATGTGGCAATTTTGCCGTAACTGCTCGCGCTTGCCAGACTCTGACGTAGCAGCACATAAATTTCCCGGTTGCCCTGGTCGGAGAATATTTACGGAAGTTGAAGATGGAACTCCGGAATCATCCAATCATGCGATGGGGTGAGGACGTGGCCGCCGAGGTGGTCGCAGCTGTACGGTCCAAGTAACCGCTCGGTTGCCGGAGAAGTCGGAGTCCTCAGTGCGGTTTTCCTGTCCAGTACAATCCCACCTGATAAAGTTCATTTGGTGATCACGACCGCGAACGGCAACTGTTATCTCGGCAAACTAATGTTTGAAAAGCCTAGTGCCGCTAAAGAGATCTTTAACGTTTTAATTGCACACATCAAGTAACCGCTGCGTACAATCGGCGGAACAGATCTTCCCGTCTATAACTAACCGGAGCACCAGCAGAGTTCGGCTATGGGTAATGGTCTGCTAAAACACGGCGTAAGCGAAAAAGCTGTCAATTACCGATTGTAAAAAACTCATAGGAGATAAGACACATCCAAATCACCGATCTCTTTTATTGGTCGGCCCAGGTTCGATTTTAAGATCGTATCGATGTCATAGCAAAATNCGATGTCGTCGAAATACATCGAGCCTGTATATTGATGCCCATTATATTCGATGAAAAGAAAAAGGCAGGTATCCAACCCCTCGTGCAGCCAGGCCTGTTGAAGCGGTCCAACTTCGCCGTTTGGCCAGTCTTTTTTATCTTTGCGCGTCGAACTCCACAGCGGCGGCCATATCTTCATTCCACTCCGGCGCGTCATGAGCGGATGGTTGCGAAATTCCATATCCACCCCCTCTCGGTAAAGCGCTGTTGAGAGACTCAATTTAGTCAGGGACTCTTACATCTAGCATTGACCCAAAGCAGCCAACGTTCAAGCAGTGCTTTGATAATTTCCAGAAATCTGAATCGATCACAGTGAACATCAGCTAAGCCGCAATTGCAGCTGCTAAATTGACTAGAGCCTAATGGGATAAGAAGGCGTGCGACAACGCCGGCAATCGGTCGGCAACAGTAGGTAAACATAAAACCTCAGCGCGTACGCATGATCGCTTCGCCTATCGCTGACGTGATGCAATTTCAAGAACCGCTTACATTGACAGGCAAATGCGTCGTAGTTAAGCTTCTGGCTCGTGGCTGAGAAGAAAAAAAGAATCCTGGTCGCATCCGCGCATAACGCCTACAAAAGGCTATTTGTCATTCTGCCCGGGTATGATCTGAGATTCGTTGGGACGCTGGCCGAAGCTCAATCGGCGTTCAAAACCGATGGCTTTAGCTTAATCCTGATTGGAATTTACTTCGAACAATCAAAGATGTTCGAGCTTCTGAAGTACGTTAGGTCAGATATTAGATATACCGAGGTACCTGTCGCTTGTTTTCGTGCCATTCTCTTACCTGGCCCTTTTGATCTCAAACCGTTCGAGCTGAGGCGCTCGGAGCGAGTGCTTTCCTCGACCTAACAGCCTTTAGTGACGATGCATTTGGAAAGCAGCACTCCGCAACAGGATCATCTCGTTGCTGCATCCGAACCCCAACTAAGTCGGCCTCGTTATCTTTTGCCAGATTTCTTCTTTGCCGCCCAATACGCCTTCAATTTGGCCGACCGCCGCGCATTCGCTGATGCACTCGTTGCATTTTCGCAACACTCTTAGCGGGTTTGGCTGATCGAGGCGGTTCTTTAGCATGCCGCAACTTCGCCCACCTTGCTTTTTGAGCAGCGGCGATTTTCTTCTTTGCCGAAGCGCTCATTGGCCGCTTGTTCGAAGCGCTCGTCACGCCTTTAGCACCATCGAAGATGCTACGAAGTTCGTCGCCGAGCTTACTGAGTTGTTCTTTTATAACAACAGCGCGCTTAAGTTGATTTATCGTGAGGTCGTATATATTCATGCGGCAAGTACATATTCAAAGTCCGTAGAAAAAGCAAGTCGCGCTTAGCTTACTCTGTTTCTTTACCAAACCCTGCCGTATACAAACTCCTACGGGATCTCTAGCTCAGCGATCTGGTTTATAGGTTCACCGATATGTTTTTTCAAAAGATCAAGGAGACCGCGGCAAAATTCCTTATCATCAAACCAAAGACATGTGGTATATCTCGTTGCCCCATGCTCGATTACGAGAAAACAGCGATGGTCATCAACCGCAGACGGACGCGCGTTTGTCAGAGTACCGAATTCACCAGCCGGTGGCGTAACTCTCTCTCCAAAAATACGTCTCCATACTGGGGGCCAGCTTCGCTGTCCGCGATAACTAATGGATGGGTGCTCGCGCAATTTCATAAAGAGCTGGGGCATTTATAATTGATGTCGCTCACATGTGAATCCGCGTTGCTTTTTTCTGAAAAACTAGCCTCGCTGCTATACGCTTCCGTTGACTCGGGCATGAAGAGCGCCGGGCTTTAGAACCTTTCACATTTATCTCCTGACAAGCTAAGCACATCGGGCAAATCCAGCCCCCGCACTTACAGCGGCCGCGCGGTTTGTCTGCAAGGCCAGGCTTACTCTGGAAAGCGACATGACAGGCAGGGCAGATGACATCCACGACCGCTTCCAGGATTTCAAAATCATCGGCTGGCGCTATTCGACGCAGGGACTCCCCCTCAACCATGACCCGATATTGGAACAACTGTTTGCTGTTAGGGTGAGGCAACAACTCTCTTTTTAGGGTAAAGCAGCTTTGGATCTTAGTTGTACCCTCAATCCGGCCTTCATATCCTGCCACTTTATGGCGGATCAGTGTTCCGTCTTCCAATTTAACCTCAACTTTGTTCTCTGACATGTTCATGCTCCTTCAGGTAGAAATAAAAAAGCCTCTGGCTTTAAAGCTCAGAGGCCTGGCGCAACGTAGGTAGAATCTAGTAAGCCCTAAAGAACACATAACATTCTATAGTTTCACCTTCGTTAAAGCAAATCGATGAATTGTAGAAAGAACTATTGCAGCGGAGCTTGTAGCAGCGTCCCGGCAAAACGTTCCATTTCTATTCTCGTTGCTGACTCCGGTGGGAAAACTAGGATTTTCTGCACTCGCCGGCTCGATTCAGCGCGATACATTCATTGCAGATTTCGAAATCCGGCGGAAGCCTTTCTGCGATGATAATATTGAAGCTGTTTGTTGGCCAGTGCGAACAGTTGCGGCAGAAATGCCAGATATGACCGTCCGCACCGCGATGATATTCCATTGCGACACTCCAAACCTGACGTATTCAAATTTTACGGAATATTTAGGTCGGCTATCTGGTTGACCGGCTCACCAATATGTTCTTGTAATAAATCAACAAGGCCCCGGCAGAACTCTGGATCGTCAAACCAAAGGCACGTGACATATCTTGTTCCGGCATATTCCATTGTAAGAAAACACCGATAATCAGCAACTGCGGCCAAACGCACGTTTATCAGAATGCCGAATTCACCGATTAGCGGCGCAGTCGCACTCGCTCCCGAAATACGCGTCCATAATGGCGGCCAGCTTCGCTGGCCGTGGTAGCTCATTGATGGGTGCTCGCGAATTTTCATAAAAAGTGGGGCGATTACGGTAGGTGCGCTTAGCGCACAGGTAGGAAGAGTTAACTATGAGCATGTTGGGTGCCAGACAATTTGGTGCTTCGCAAAATTTTTGTTCCACACTGCGAAAAGTAAAGACATTATTTTCGCACGTGGCGTGTGACAAAAATGTACATTTGACGCGAGTGTTAATAGCGGAAGAAAAGTCCTACCTCGATGACTGGGCGATTTCCTTCAGAAAAAGATATGGAGGAGGTATCGCTACTTCTTCAGATCTAAAGTAAGCATGACGTAAAAACGGCAGCGCGCTTTGCTTCACATTTCCTATATTATCGTATTCGAAAGCGCCCCATGCCGCTGCAAAAAATAAAAAGCCAAGCTTGCTTTGCTTGGCTTGTAACCGACTAGGAAAAGAACTATTGCAGCGGAACTTGTAGCAGCATTCCTGCAAACCGTTCCATCAATTCTCTGGAGCGGCGCCAATCTCTGGGCGGCATTAGTGAAAAGCGTTTATCACGCGGAAGGGTTTGGCACTGGATCAGCCAAGGTAGTGTGTACCACTGGGGTCCCTACGAAGTTGGATTATCACCTCGCGTTGCAGGCCCACGGCGCACAGGCACATACAGCACAGATGACCGGTTCGTACCCGCTTGTGGGTATAGATCCATGAGTTCATAAACGTTGCGAGGCATGTCTGTGGAGATCGAGAGTCCCGTCTTTCTAAGTATGTCGACAGTGAGCGGAAAATCGTGCATGACCGAGCCCTCAGTTAGAGCCGCTGCCAGGCTCGTAGCCTTATCCTTGGGCATTCGTTTTTGCAACGTTTCAAATACAAAGGCCGCCACCTCAATGCGCGCTTTGGCAGCCATATCCGCAAGGATCAACACCTCATCACTTACTTGAAGCGGCTTCTTTAGTTCCACTGCTTTGAGAATCGAGGCTGCAGGTAATCCTCCAATCTGTGGATCGACTGGCCCAAGAACCGCGTTAGCATCCATTACAATTTCGTTTGCCGCCAGAGCGATCAACGTGCCGCCGCTCATAGCATAATGCGGAACGAAGACCGTCACTTTCCCTTTATGGTCCACTAAAGCTCTGGCTATCTGTTCAGCCGCAAGTGCGAGTCCCCCTGGGGTGTGAAGAATCACGTCAATAGGTTGCTCATCAGGCGTAAGCCGAATAGCGCAGCACGGATTCGGAATCCTCAATACTGATATAACTGGATATTGGCACCCCAAAGAAGCTCACCGTATCCTCTCGGTGTATCAGGGCGATGACACGGGATTTTCTCTGTTTTTGAAACTTTTCTAAAAGACTGGTCCGGGCTGAGTTCATCCAGTATGGCGCACAGGATTGTTTAACAATAACGATGATGATGAGAAGCCAGAAAAGTACTTTCACAATGCTGAAAATACGCTGCCACCAGCTTCTCGGAGCATCGGCCATGACTTTTCACCTCCCGTCCTACACGATTCGCCGGAATTTCGGACAAAACATTGATGGACGATTGTTTCAATCGAGGTATGGTAAGTCAACCGGCGAGCGGCCGATAGAGGAATAAGAAGGAGCGTAAGAAAAACGGCAAGCGTTTGCTTGCCTCAAAGGAACTATTGTAGAGGAGCTTCCAGCAACGTTCCGGCAAATCTCTCCATGTCGATTCTCTGGAGCGGCCCGAGCTTTTGCGCGGCATTGGTGAAGGCATTGATCAGGCCGAACCGGTTTGCCTCGGGCTCAACCAGATAGCTCGATACAACTTCATCCGTCAGCTTCTGCGAGAATTGCCGCGCTACTGCGATTTTGCGGATCGTCGCAAGCGGGTCTTCGATCGGTTCCTCGCGCGTTCTCAAGAACGCATCCATGACGGAACTCGCAACCCTGAATCCCTCGCCCACAGCCTCTGCCATCCGCCGCGTCATTTCGTACTCGTTCAGATGAATATGTGCGTGCCGAAAAGATTTCTCCCGACTAACGACTAAGTCATTGGTACATGGTTTTCTAAAAACAAACGGCTCAACCGAAATACTCCCCATTCCGACTTCGGAATTGCCGATCATGATGCCGGCCTTGAGTCCGGCTCCGCGATCCACAATGTCCTCGGAGATAATTTTCAAAAACATGTGGCTCTCTTCGAGCACAAACGACTTCACTGAAAGCGCTTCGTTTCTGAGTAGACTTTCCGCGGTCTGGGCGATCTCGGAATTATTGTATGCAAGATATTCGGCTGAAAGGAACGCTCGTATCCACTCGCCTTTGCCGCTCAAAAGATAACGCCGTGTAGCTCAACAAATTTCTTTGCCTTGTTGGACATAGATGCGGCCCTCCGAAGTCGACGCACCGTATCGGCCTAAATTGTTGGCCGAGCAGTATGTAGCATTAGAGAAGTAAGTGCGAAAGCGTCTCTCTCTTGTCCGAAAACAGACAAAGCTTTGGCCCATAGCCACCCGTATCCGTCTTGTTGTATTATGCCCGGAAAGGGCAGAGGAAGAGCAGCAACGACAAACGAGAACTAGAGAGCTCTACTAACCGGCGCGGCTTGGGCGCAATATGGAACTTCGGAATCATCCAGTCATGCTTTGCGATGGGGTGAGGACGTGGCCGCCGAAGTGGTGGCAGATGTACGGGCCAAGTAACCGCTCCGTTGCTGGAGAAGTCGGAGTACTGAGTGCCGTTTTTCTCTCCAGCATTATTCCACCTGACAAAGTTCACGTGGTGATCACGACTAAGAACAGGAACTGCTATCTTGGCAGTCTGATATTTGAAAAATCGAATAATGCTAAGAAGATTTTTGACTTCTTAGTTGCGAATATCAAAAAACCGATCCGTACGATCGGGTCAACCGATCTTCCTCTAAATCTATAATAAGAAAGCTCGCGCCGAAGCCGCCGCGCTAAAGTGGTCGTTTCGTCGCGCGCCTTTTAGGGGCGTGCGACAATGACACCCGGAAGAAGGTAAATAGAATAGCCCGTCGTATACGGGCATGACCGATTCGTCTACCGCTGAAAGTGACGGGGATTGCGAAATCTGCGAACCTGAACCGAGACCGATTATCTCTTGCCGGATTTCTTCTTGGCCGCCCAATAAGCCTTCAACTTGGCCGAGAGCTTCGCCCGGACTGCTGGACTCATGCTCTTCTTTATAACTTTGGGAGCCGGTTTAGGTGAATGCGTGGACTTTTTAGAGCGGCGCAACTTCGCCCATCGCGCTTTTTGAGCAGTGGCGATCTTCTGCTTTACCGAAGCGCTCATGATGCGCCTCTTTCGTGACGGAGTCCCGGAAAGGTTGGAACCATCGAAGATACTACGCAGCTCATTACCGAGCTTACTCAGCTCTTCCTTTATTGTAAGCCCGTTTCAGTTGGGTGATGGTCAGCTCGTATATATTCATGCGGGAGTTAAATAGTTGAAGTCGGCGGAAAATTCAAGCTCAATTTTCCGAACCTTCGTCTCGAACAAAAAAGGAACTCTGCCGAGACAAATCAGACCTAGATTAGCTTTGTCAAAGCGTTTTTGCTTTTTCGATCGCCCTTACGGACACCGATCGATCTCGAAATCGACGCCGTCGATCCGGCAACTGAGCGCGTATAGCAGCATGTACAGCATCAAGAGATCATGCATGGGGATCTCATCTATAACCGCATGCGCGCATCCTCGATCGGCTTTTTGAAGTCATCCAAAGGGCTGCTCATTTTGCACCTCTCTTTAATTTTTGAAGCCTTTGGCGATCTCCGGTACAGCAAGCGAGAGACCGTTATGCAACTGCGAACCGGGGTCAAATACCACGGGAGTTATTTAGAGTTTACCGTAACAGGCCAAACACGCCCCGGTACGCTTTGTGGAGTCAGGCAGACGGAGTGATCTTGTCGATATGTTTGGTTGGAAATGCTGAAGCAGCGAGTATAGCGGAAAAAGTAATTAGCTCCTTTGGTCGACTGTCGAAGAAACGAGTTCGTCAAGCTTCAGAGAGAACTGGGATATGCAGTCGTTCTTACATGTGCGAACCGGATGAGGTTTGGACTGTTTATAGGCTTCGATTTCCTGTCGGGCCGCTTTCTCATCGAGCAACTTGTTCCATTCTTCCACTGCTTTGATCTTCTCCTCGATCTGCCGCTTGTGGGCGTTCGGATCAAGAATCTCTTTTACAATCGCGAATTGGAATCCGCTGTCACGCGGTAACGGCATCTTGTTCCTCCGGGCGAAATTGTGGCTAAACCACAGCAATAAAGAGTCCAGACGTAACCTAACGAAATCCGTAGGAGTTTGCTGTGACAGTTAGCAGTCAAACTGCGTGGCGCACGACAGAAATGACATGAATGCCTTGTACCTGGAGCTGCTCGGTTTTTTGGGATCTCGTTGAGGAAAGCCGCTTCGGGTGATCTGAGCCTCACTACCCGCGAGCTAGTCGAAGCCGATTCTGCTTAATCGTATGCGCACTAGCCGATCATTAGGTGAATATCGCCACGAAAGAAATCGGATGGTCATAGAAAGGTGATTGCCTTGCCAACGGCGAAATTGTCTTCGCACTCCTGGCATTTTCCCCACGTATGATCGCGAATGTACTCGCACTTGCCTGAGTCCCGAGCTTCTTCGTAAGATCCATGACAGAGAAAACAAATATGTTTATGAAATGTTATTGGTTTTTTTTCAATTTCCATTCGTTTTTTGGACTTTCCCGGATGCTACAAGCAATACTACCTCTGGGAGGGAGTGTCCAGGAGTTTTAGATTTTGTTTGCCACGTTCCTTCTTACCATTTCCGGGGCGGAAGCCGGTTCAACGTCGTCGCCCCAAGATTTCAACTTTTGCTCTGTCATTTTTCGATTGTTCAGTCCGTTAAAAGGAGTAATTCGGTGCATTATCGGCATGTCCGGCTAGCCGTTATGGAAAAGGTTAGGAATGCAATCGTAAGGCTTCAGTCCGAGCAATCTCTAGTTCAAAGCGCCCGCGGCGCTCTCGTCATCGAAGGTCATCGGAAATCGGAAACCGGGTAAGCCCAACGATTGGCCCGGCAGGACGGGTATAAGCGATGCACCCCGTTGGCTGCCATTCAGATACCGGTCCTAGGAGCGTTTCAGTCACAGGGTCGGCTCGGCAGTATACATTGAAGCGTCTATATACGTCTTTCATCGTGTTTCCTGCAGCTCAGCGCAATTTCTTTGGCAGAATAACGAGAACGACACGACTGCGCTGCTAAACATTGCGACGTATCTCGTCCTAGCAACCGAGCTCATCAATTTTCAAAACCAAGTGAATTTATTCAACTAGCGTTGGGACACTACTGAGTTGCTATCTTAACTTAATGATCGTCTATGTGCTCGTGATTGGCCGCGATGCGGATCGGTTTAAAAGAACGATGTAGGCACGAGCAGAAATTGGTCGTCGTCTTCGACGTTAAACTTAAGCACAAAACATTGCGTCCTCGCATAGCCGAAAGTTGTGGAGGTACAGAGCCTTCAGGAAAGGACTCGGCGATGCTTTGTTTGCGCTCTGGACCGTATTGAAGGTGGACCCTGACGAGGAGCGGATGCTCGCGGTCACAACAAGCGCAATGAATGTAGATTTCGTATGCTGGCATGAAACTTCTTCGATCCGCCGCTAATATTTATATTTGTGATCCACTAGTACGGGCTATGATTTAGTTGGTGCGCTGGCGATAATGCGCTGCGAAAAGAGCGGCAGTCATTAACCACGTTTTTCATTCATGAGCGAAATATCTATTGATCCAATCTCGCTGACACGTCGATTAATCTGTGTGAGAAAGAAGTCATACATCACTTTCGCAATGTTCGACCTCTCAAACATTAGATTACCGAGGTAAGTGTGCATTAACGTTCCTGCTCCCGATCTTGGCGGCCCCGGTCAGATAAGCTCAACGAGTTGATTAAGTCGTGCGGAGCTTAGGCTTGGGTGGGCAAATAAAGCAAGCAGATTCGCATGAGAGCGTTCTACATCGACATGTGGCCTGCAAATAGCACGGACAAATGAAACCCACCGTGCGCGAATAAAAAGGGCCGAGACTTTCGCCCCGGCCCTTGCGCCGTTTCCTCAACCCGCCCTGCCTCACTTACCTGCGTCAGTAAAACTAATCCTGTTGCGTAATAAGGCAACCGCTCTGCGCGAGGTGGTGAGTCGTCGCTGAGGTGTGGCTATGCTCCCGATGAGTTCCAGCGGCTTGGCTGAAGTCCACGCTAAAATATCGGCAAATGGCAAACCCAAAAAGCATTTTAACGTTGGCTTCCCGCCGCTAATACCATTGCGCGACCAAAACCGTCAAGAAAATAATTAGGCGACTGCTTGCAAATACCGTTTGCGAATATGGAGCGCTGTGTTCCTGTTCTAAGTAAGGTCCACCAGATTTCCCTGGCCTCATCTTTCATTGAAAATGGCGCACCTTGCTAACCGAAGCTCGGGTCAGTAGCCCCAGAAATTGTGGGAGGGTTCAGCAGCTTATGTCGATGACTCGCGATGCTGGAAATAAAGTTGTAATCGCACGCATCGCAAAGCAAAGCCCCGAGTGGCACTTGTGCAGCACAGTTAGGGCAACTCTTGTACAATCTCGATAGAGGCCGCTTTTCAAAAACATTGAGCCGCATCCTGGATGGGACTGCCTCCCGAAACGATTTGAAAAACCCCGCCTTTTTGCCGGCTATCCTAGTGGTGATAAGTTTCATCACTAAGCGTATTTGAGAATAACACCGTATAGGCAAAGCGTT
>Ga0065712_10068501_pt1 | contig 10222 bp, 11 predicted proteins | sample MisRhiReplicate1_FD_59099 | JGI IMG/M metagenome (GOLD analysis project Ga0065712, IMG submission 59099) | Miscanthus rhizosphere microbial communities from Kellogg Biological Station, MSU, sample Rhizosphere Soil Replicate 1: eDNA_1 v3... | ecosystem: Host-associated > Plants > Roots >...
ACCGCATTGGCCAGGGGGACGTTGCCGGTGTTGGTCACCACGTACGTGAACGTCACCGTGCTGCCGACGGCCACGTGCGGCCCGGTCGGAGTGTCGGCGTCCTGGCCGTTGACGAACTTGACGATGTTGACGCCCGGAGCGTCGCCGAAATAGTTGGCCGGATTGTTGTCGGTGACCGTCGTGACATTCTCCTGGGCGGTGACGGTGCCGGTGTTGGTCTGCTGGCCGGCCAGGGCGGTCGAGGTCGTCGTGTAGGTCCAGGTCTCGGTCAGGTCGAGCAGGCCGTTGGTGTTTGCATCGCCGCTGGCGGGGCCGGCGATAGTGCCCACCTTGTCGTCAGTGACCACTACGTTGGCCAGTTGGACGCTGCCGGTGTTGGTCACCACGTAGGTGAACGTCACCGTGCTCCCCGCCGCCACGTGCGGCCCCGGCGCGCTGTCGGCGTCCTGGCCATTGACGAATGTGAAGATGTCGACGGCGGGCGCTATTCGGCTCTCGAGTTGCTCGAGGAGCAATCTCACCGCCGGGCGGCTATGCTGCCCCTTGCGGGAGCGCCCTCCGCGCCGGAAAGCCCGGGAGAACAGATCGAGCAAGGATGGCCGATGACTGCGCTGGGAGAAGAGCTTCGAATTCATGGGTGTACCTCGTGAAGAAGCGGTGAATTGCGGCGTGTGGGCGCTGCATCCGCCTTGCCGTGCTACGGCGACGAGCCCACGAATGGATTCTGGATCAGTTGGGGGAACTCCTGGCACCCTTGCATCACTTGCTGGCGCGTTTGCATGATCTGCTGGCGCACCAGCGCCTGATTCTGGCGCACCATCTTCTGGAAAGCAATTGAATTCTGCGGCACGGGCATCGCTGAGGGGCCGTTGATACTAAAAACCTAACCCGCGGGGGGCACCGGTCGTGCTACCGATGCTTTCGGCGGAGTGGTTTTCGGTCCCGCCGCCAGCGCGACCAGTCCAGTTGTGGCCACCTTTTCACGAGCGTACTCACTTGTAACTCGTCTCAGTCGCAAGGGGTGGCTTTAGGGACTCTCTGGCTATTGACTATTTCTATCGTTGGCTCCGCCGGCTGAGAAGTCGGCAAACACTCCCGTGTACCGTCCCCAGAGCATTAGCTTAAGGCGAGATTCGCCATGCCAACCTTCAATTATTCCGACCCGCAGCGGTCGAATCGAAGGGTAGGGCCGAACACCGACAATGGCACCTGATGCAGCACCCGCTAAGGGACGAATCGCTTTGACGCGTTTTGGCATCGAGCGGGCTACCTCGCCTGTTCGGCGGCTTCGACAAGCCGCGCGACCGCGAGCGAAAGTACGTCGCCGCGCAGCTCGCGGTAGCGGATGATGCCCTTGTGATCGAGGACGTAGATTTTAGGCCAGCTCGAAACGTTCCACCGCGTGGCGAGCGGTCCGTGCGTGCCGCCGCCGTCCCACCACACCGGCCATGTGATCTTCCTCTTCTCCACTGCCTCCTTGACCGTGGCCAGATCGTCGTCACCCATCACGCCCACGAACGTAAGTGGCCGCCCGGCATAGTCCTCTAGGAGCTTCCTGTTGTCGGGATACATGGATTCACAGGGGCCACAACCCTTGAACGAGAACATGATAACAACTACTTTGCCGCGGTAGTTGCTCAACTTGAGGTCGTTGCCAAACGCATCGGGACCGACGATTTCCGGCGCGGGCTCGCCGATGCTCAGGTTCTGGACCTCGAATCGCAGCGATTCGGCAAGTTGGGAAAGACGCCTTCGCGGATGCTGGGTCAGAGCATCAATTTCTCCGCGCTCGATCTTCAGCAGAACGGGGCCATACGACGTCCGCGGCGCTTCGAGCACGTCGCCGTACTGTGCTATCGTCTCGTCCAGCAGCCGCAAGGCCTCCCGGCGACTGGCAGCCGGATCGACGTTGTTCCACCGCTTGCGGAGCTTGACGTACCGGTCGATCTCTGCGGCGTGTTTGGTTCGGTCGCTGGCCAGCAGGCTTAACTGCAAGTCGAACGACGCGGGGATCCAGCTTGCCGAGTAACGAAGCCGGGCCAGGGCGTATCGCGCGGTGCCGCGAACGTGGCGATGGGGGCTTTCCATTGCCCGTTTCAGGAACTTTTCAAATGCCGGATCGGACTGCAGCCAATTCAAGAACACATCCAGATCGGGATGCGCTCCGTAGTGTTCTGTGAGTATCGTCAGAGCCCTGCGTCCGCCGTTCGTAGCAGGAAAGTCACCTTGAAAGCCGTAACCGCCGCCCGCGATCGACACGAGATGATGCAAGACGCTCAGACCGACCAGCGTGCCGCGCTGCTGCTCTTCGAGCTTCAAGAACTCCTCGATCATCGTGTTCGCCGGATCAAGCTCGCGATGCAGCTTCTCGCGCTGCGCCTGGTCCGTGACGTTCGCGGCCTCGACCCCGACTTTGGCCTGCTCCGACTTGTAACGACCTTCCAACACCTTGAGCTGCTGCTCGCCGGCAGTCGGCTCGGCAGCCCTTGCATGGACACCGACCAAAATGGTTCCGAACGTCAAGACGGAAACCAACAACCGCTGAAATCTTCCGGCACAACGACCAGCAGTGAGAGTCAACATGGGAAACTCCTGACGAGATTCAACCAAAGCGTTGCTGACGACCGGGACGCGATTTGCTTAAGTCAATGTCGTTGCCCGCCGACAATTCTTCCGCAAGCAACCCAGAATACAGAATTATGTTCGCTGAGTCGAAAAACAAAAAGCCTGGTGCTGCAGCGAATACCGGCAAGATGGTCTCAACTCGATCAGGATAGAGCGGAATACAAAGCTCTGCTGCTCCAGCAACCCTTCAAACGGTGGGCAATCACAACTGCCAGAATCTGGTTCAAGGCACATAAACTGCAGTCTCCATTTCCTTGGGCGGTTACGCCATCGCTCTGTTTCGCTCTGAATCCTTGGGCTTCAAGAAGTCACCTGGAGAAAAATGGAGAAATTCTTCCCAGTTGTCGAATTGGGGGGCTCTCATTCGACTGATTTATAGTGGGCAATTCACGTCTCATTTCTGATCAAGGAGCACAAAAATGATCCGACATCTGCTTATTGGCACCCTTCTCTTGGCGGGGCTCACGTCATCGAACCTGGCCGACGACAAGCATCAGCACTCGGCGGCCGCAGCCACAAATCCTGGTCTGGAGAAAATGAAAACCCTTGTGGGAACTTGGGTTGCAGCCGACAAAGACGGCAAGCCTACTGATCAAGTGGTGTCCGTCATTAAGTTGACGGCGGGGGGTAGTGCCGTCCATGAGACGCTCTTTCCGGGTGAGGCTCAGGAAATGGTTTCCGTCTACACGGCAGACGGGCCAGATCTTCTGCTGACCCATTACTGCATGCTCGGCAATCAGCCACGCATGAAAGCCAGCACCAAGTCCCTGGGGAACAAGCTGAATTTCGAGTTCGCGGGGGGATCGAATTTAGACCCTAAGAAGGACAAGCACATGCACTCCTCAATACTGACGATCGTCGATGCCGACCATGTCGAAGTGGAGGGAATCGGGTGGGATAACGGAGCGCCCGACAAAGACATGTGCAATGGGATGAAGCTCATCCGCAAGAAGTAGGCGTTAGCGAGATTGGCGACAATTCGTGGCGGGCGTAGGTCCGCCACGGACTTGTTTGGCCGCTTAAACCTAGCCTGCCGCCGCGATATGCACCGCGCCAATTCGAGGCAGCCTACCCAGAATAACTACTGCTTCTTGAATACCAGTTTCGTTGCAGGGAACTCTAAAGTGCCGCGCCAATCGTCGCGGTGCTCAAAGGTATCTTCGCTCGGTGGCGAAATGGTCAGCTTTCCCGTTAGAAATAAATCGGTGGCGGGACGTTCGCGAAATGCCCAATATCGGCCCTGCAGCGGACGCAGCGGGAGTGCCAGGACCGCGTCGGCAGGCTTCCCCAGCCGCCAGGGTTCGCCCGCAGTCGGACCGTTGAATCGTAGGGAATGGTGATCCACCCAGGTCCTACATCGCCGCCGCTTCCCCCCGTCGGAGTCGGGGAAACGAGTTTGCTGTCCGCATCTTGGACGTAAAACTGCAGTCCCTTGGCCGGGTCGAAATAGGCGCGTAGGGGTTCGCCCCAGGCTCCATTCGCATTCTCCATTTCCACATACAACAGAACCTCGGTCCCCGATCCTGCATAGGCTCGGGAGCGACCTTCCAGGAGCAACCAGCGTGCTCGCAGGAATCGGTCGTGGCTTTCGACAGGCTTTGACCACTCGCTAACGGCAATAATCTTATGTTCCTCCGCGGCATGGCCGTAGGCCACGAGCAGCAGCATGGACAGTACAAAAATCGGCTTGGGCATGTCGGCATCTCCAGATATGAAAAGGGACAGGCCCAAGTAAGACGATTTGGCGGACCATTCGGCTCTCATGAAAGCAGTATCGGGCGTACTGGGGTCATGACGCTCCCCACTCGGGGCTTGGCTCCGGAGAGCTTGTGCCCACTTTTGCCCCTCGAGTTGCGGGACATCCTCGGTAAAAGTTCCAAGCCAATCGCGAAACTCCGCTAGGGGCATCACTTACTATCTAAGTCTAAGCATACCAGCGATTTGGAGCCGCGCGCGAGCACCCGATTTCCTACAAGTGCGGGATGAGTAGAGTCCCGCTTCTTTCGCGGCTTTGGTGTTGGCAACGTCGTTGGTTGCCATTGAGGCGGAGACGGCAGAGAATCCACGCGACGAACCGCCTGTTGTGACCGCACTGATCTCCAATCGACCCCTAAGCATCCGAGGGAGCATTCAACCCGCCGAGTTACCAACGAAAGCGGCTGCTCCAGCGTCCCGGTTCTCGTGCCAAGCCAGCAAAGCCCGATGGGCCAATCAAAGGCTGGGCTCGACGCAGAATTTCTGTCAGGAAACGTCGTCCGCGGCATAAAGGGTATGACGGGTTCCGGTCGGCCAGATGTGTGCCCACCGCATCCCCCTCTCTAGGGAAGAGTTATTACCATGTACGGCCAACGCCAAACCGCACATCTCAACGAGCTCCATCTGCTTCGCAATTACGCCTCGGGACGGCTCCGTCAGGAGCTCGACGACGAGATTGAGGGGTTGAGGCACCAGACTGGGTCGTTTTTAAAAAGCCGGAGCGCTTTGGAAGGGAAGCCCCGTTCCTGGTCTTCCCGAGTGACCGAAATGGGGACCGCGATCAGTCAGAAGTAGCTGAAACGGGTGGGAGTCTTCCAAGACCCCGACACTCACAACAAGCTAACGGACTTTTCCCGACACCTTCCCCGACTCATGCCCCGCCTTACGGGTTGCCTCAATCCACAACATCCAGAACTCGCTACTCCCCGGCCCCTTACTTCGCCCCGCAGCGTTTAAAGGGATTATCCCAAAAAAACGGCGGATGGCGATTGCGTTCAAAATCCAAAAAGTCCTTCAGATGCCCCATCGTCACCTGCGCCATCTCGATGGCGCCATGCTTGAGGTCGAACTCTCCATTAGCAAAGAACTTCGCCAGGTCCAGGGACGGGCAAAATATGTAAAGAGCGATCCAGATCATGGCCCTGTCTTGAGGATTCTCATCGACGACCTGATGGGGAAATTCGAGATTCTCCTGCCGGAGTTGACCTGGCAGGGGCCGCTTGAGCCGAGCGATATTCCAGGATGTGACTTCCGTCTGTCCTTGGCGCGCGCAGCGGGCTAACCGCGCCCACCGCCTGCAATTGCGTTCCCTGCAATTCTTAAGGGTGCGAACATCTCCAAAGCGACAGGGTGGGCAATCCGCTCTCCCCGCTTCGCTTGCGGGCTTTACCCACCAAGCGCACCGGCGAGGTTCATCCGACATCATTCTTTACTGTGTGGGGGCGGCGTGCAGAACACTCCTGGCGGCCTACTTGCGAGGAGCAACGGCTCGTGAGACGCATGGTGCAATGAGATTCCAGCGGCCATTGCCACCTGACAATAGCGTGCGGGCTGGAAAAGCATGGTACTACCCGTGCAGCATCCGCCCTATTCAGCGAGCCGAATGGTGAGGCCCACCATGAATGGCCGGATCGTCAACCCCGCCATCACCTGACTGCACCCTTTTCTGGTGGCCTGCTGCCACGCTCTTATTTCACAGTTTCGCCGAGGTTCAGTGTATCATGATCATTTTGAAACACTTATGAATACTGCTTCTGCAAGCAACTAGCTTCCTGAGGTAGTTTAGAGTTCGACTCCTGATGACTACTTCCCGTCCGCCTGCCGGTGTCTATCCGATCTGCTTTTCGCCCCCGTGGCACTTTCGTCTGGCAAAGTGGCTCATTAGAAATCGATTGCGAGGAGGTTTTCAGATCATTGAATTGGCCGAACGCCGCAAGTGGCTCAACCTCGATTGCCGCTATACGCTCGGTAACCAGGTTAGGATTGACGTCCCTCTGTACCGACGCGTCAATCAGTTGGCCCTCCCGGACCTTCTGGGCTATGAGCGTCCTCTCGTCAATATGCTTGCCGCACGCATCAACCAGTCTTCCGAGCCAGTAATATGGCTCGATTGCGGCGCGGACATCGGCATCTTGACGGCATTAATCGCCGCTCAGTGCCCGGGCATTAGGGAAGTCGTTGCTTTCGAACCCAACGTAGCGGCATATGCCTATTTGGATAGAAATATACGACTGCTTCCTGTTCGCGGGCGGGCGATTTGTGCAGCCGTTGCTGACTTTAAGGGACAGGGCAGGCTCGCTCATGCTCCGCACGACTCTTCTGACCACTCCCGTTTTCTGGCACCCGCGCCAGACGGGGAAATCGAAGTGCTCCGCATCGACGATCTGGCTATTGCGCCTGGTCAGAGTGTCGCGCTCAAAGTCGACGTGGAAGGGGGGGAGTTAGCCGTCTTGCGAGGAGCGGCACAGACTCTGGCAGGCGCAAAGAGCTGGGTCGTGGCTGTCGAAGCGCATCGCGATGTGTTCCACAGGACGAAGATTGATCCCCTGGAGTGCGTACGATTTTTGGAGCACCTGGGCAATCCTGAAATCCTGGTGTCTGAATATCCACATATCAAGCTCAACCTTCACAAGCCCTTTTTTCAGCAAGTAGACGACCGCATATTGAATCTCGTTTGCATCCACCGAGGGTGAAATGAGCCCTCGGTGACGTTGCACAACGTGAGGACAGTTAAGGATATCCAGCGGCTGCGACCCCCTGCTCACCAGCCCCGACCATTTGTTCGTGGATCTGACCACGACCGACAGCGGAGCGGTGGTTAGCGCCTGGATTGATATCCATCACAATGTCGACGGACGTGGGGCCGGTCACTTTGAACAATTCCTGCCCCGTCGCCGCCGATCCGCGAAACCCCGAGAAGAAGACCGTACCGCCGAAATCAACGAGCGACTTCGGCCCGTAGCTTCCGGTGCCGCTGGTGATATTGAGCTGCTGGACGGTGACTCCGTCATAGGAGTAGAGCCGCGAGTTCGACGGTGGCGCGGTGGGCGTCGCGGCAAAGTAGAGCTTGCTGCCGCTAACCACCAATTCCGACGGATTCAGGCCCGCGGTTCCCGCGACCAGGCTGGCCGCTGTAACGCCATTGGTATGCCAAAGTCCCTTTCCCGTGCCGTTTGTGGCAACGAAGTAGAGCTCGCCATTGAAGCTGATGAGGCTCTCGGGTTGCGAGCCGCTGTTGCCGGGGAAGACGTCAAACACCTGCGGGGCTGTGACGCCGTCGGTGGCCCAAACTTCGTTGCCCGTGGTCGGAGTGGTCGCGATGAAGAACAGCTTGCCGTTAGCGACTGTCAGCAGCTTGGGGTTGGAATTGGATGTTGGATGCAAATCTGCGAAGAGCGTCGCCGTGGTTCCATCGCTGCGCCACAGCTCAATCCCCGTCGTGCCGTCGTCTGCACTAAAATAGACATTGCTGCCATACTGCACGAAGCCGCTGGGATTGGAGTCGCCGCCGATGGCGATGTCCTTGATCAGTGCGGCATCGATGGCCAGCAGCCGCCGTCCTTCGAGCGGTTCAAAGAAGAGACGGCGACAGCGTTGCGGAGAGGTTCGCTTGAGAAACAACTTCAGATGTGATGAGCGAGGCTTGCGCGACATGGATCACCGGGAGTAGCATCTGGATGTAGTCTGAGCCGTGATTCGTAGGGTGTATCGCTGGAAGGTGCCGAAAGTGCATGATGACTGTAGTGTTTCCGCAAGGCGTTTTCAACAAGGAATCTGAAAAATCTATTGACACAGGATGCCTCGATGTTTGTCCACTCAGTTGACCACCCCGAGATTCCACCGCTCGAAATGCCGGCCCGTTTCAAGATGGAGATCGTCTACTTCATGACCCCCTCCGGGGATCATGGTGCGCCGCAACTGGGACCGAACGAGTACTGGATCTGCCGCGACGAGGCCATCAAATGGCTTGATGAGCTGGTGGTCTACGTCGTATCGCCGCTGGATGCCCGGTCCAAGGCGGAAATCGAGCTGACGGATGAGCACGAAGCGTGGTTGTCCTGGATGGTCGAGAATGAGATTCAGCACGTGCGGCTGGATTAGGACTTGGGGACTGCTTCGTCGGTGAGTATGACCTCTTGATAATGAAAGGTCCGCTCCGGCGTTCGCCGCTGCATGAGTGAGTGAGCGACATTGAAGACCGGGACACCGCTTTTGGTTTTTCCTTCATACGAGCCGTGATGAGCATGCCCGTGGAACACCGCGGTCAGCGGATAGCGATTGAGCGGCTCCTCAAGACGGCTGCAACCCAAGAACGGCAGAATCTCCAGCGGCTCTCCTTCGACCGTGGCTTGAATGGGGGAATAGTGCAGGATTGCAAATCGGTGCTGCGTGCGAAGGCGGGAGAGAGCCGATTCCAGTTTCAGTGCTTCATCGAGAGCCTCGCGGACAAACAGCTTGACCGTCGCTTCACCCCACGGAGCCAGCACCCGCTGCCCAAAGCCTCCCGCAAATCCCTTCACCCCCGCGAAGCTGACGCCGAGCAACTCGCAGGCTTCGCCATCGAGCACCTTCACGCCGGAGGCCGAAAGGATTTCCGCCACCTCCTTCTGATGGCCCGATTCGAAATCATGGTTCCCCAGCACCGACACAATAGGAATGCGCACGGCAACGCTTAAGTCCTTGGCGAGCAACTGAGCTTCTTCCGGCAAGCCATAATCCGTCAGGTCGCCAGCCAGAACGAAGATGTCAGCGCATTGGGATATCTGGGTGAACAGCGGCTGCAAGCTCCCCACGGAGTTTTTGCCGAAGTGGATATCAGCCAGCGCGGCGAGGCGAACAACTCTCTCGGACATGGCAATCTCCTTCATTCAAATGAGAGCAAACTCCGTACCCGGCGGCACAGGGTTTGCATCCTTGAATTGCTCACGAATTAGCCGAGGAAGTATCATGCAATTGCCGGCAAAACCGCATGGAATTCTCGACCCTGAGAGCCGTGCGTTCTATCAGTCCGCCATGAGAGCGCTCCAGCAGGATGGGGTCCCGTTCCTCGTCGGCGGCGCGTACTCCTTCTCGCGGTACACAGGCATTGAGCGGCATACGAAGGATTTCGATATCTTCCTGCGGCAGGAAGACGCTCAGGCAGCGCTCGATTCGCTGGCCCGAGCCGGCTATCTCACCGAACTTTCGTTTCCGCATTGGCTGGGCAAAGCGTTTTACGGGGAGAGCTTCGTCGACGTGATTTATGGCTCTGGCAATGGCATCGCGCGCGTCGATGACCTGTGGTTCACTCATTCCACCAAAGCTGTCGTTCTCGACATACCGGTCCTCCTGTGTCCCGTCGAGGAAACCATCTGGTCCAAGGCTTTCGTCATGGAGCGGGAACGCTACGACGGCGCCGACATCGCTCACTTGCTGCGAGCCCGAGCTCCCGTACTCGACTGGAGCCGCTTGCTGCGCCGCTTTGGCCCGCATTGGCGACTCCTTCTCAACTACCTGGTCTTGTTCGGCTTCATCTATCCCGCCGAGCGCGACCTCATTCCGCGCTGGGTGATGGATCGCTTGATAGCCGAGCTGCAGCACGAGTCCCGCATTCCGCCACCGGACGAAAAGGTCTGCCAGGGGACGCTCTTTTCGCGAGCCCAATTCCTGGTGGACACCGAGGTCTGGGGCTATCAAGATGCCCGCTTGCTTCTCGGCTCCATGTCCGAGCGCGAGATCGAGTATTGGACCGCCGCCATCGACAGCGAGCCGCCGACGGAGTTGGTGCGGCCGGTGGTGAGCGAATGACTCCAGGGCTACATTACACGACCCCGTATTTCTTGAACCACTCCAGCGCCTTCTT
>Ga0065712_10068504_pt1 | contig 10212 bp, 5 predicted proteins | sample MisRhiReplicate1_FD_59099 | JGI IMG/M metagenome (GOLD analysis project Ga0065712, IMG submission 59099) | Miscanthus rhizosphere microbial communities from Kellogg Biological Station, MSU, sample Rhizosphere Soil Replicate 1: eDNA_1 v3... | ecosystem: Host-associated > Plants > Roots >...
CGGCTTGCGGGTGAACTTGTAAGCCCCGTGGCTCGTGCCGATAGCGACGGCCAGTGCATCCACGCCGGTCGCCTTGACGAACCGCTCCGCCTCGTCGGGGTCGGTAAGCAATTGATCGTGCGAGAGCTTCCCTTCCGCGCCGTGGCCATCTTCCTTTTCCCCCTCGCCACTCTCTAGCGAGCCGAGGCAGCCGAGCTCACCTTCGACGGAAACCCCCTTGGCGTGGGCCAGCTTGACGACTTCGCTTGTCACCTTCACGTTGTATTCATAATCGGCTGGCGACTTGCCGTCTTCCTTGAGCGACCCGTCCATCATCACGCTGGTGAAGCCGTTCTTGATGGCGGAGACGCAGGTTTCGACACTGTTGCCGTGGTCCTGGTGCATGACCGTGGGAATCTGCGGATAAAGCTCCGCCGCGGCCAGCATCAGGTGCCGCAAGTAGGCGTCCTGCGAATACTGCCGGGCTCCCCGCGAAGCCTGAATGATGACCGGCGAATCGGTTTCGACCGCAGCTTCCATGATGGCCTGGATCTGCTCCATGTTGTTGACGTTGAAAGCCGCCACGCCGTAGTTATTTTCGGCGGCATGGTCCAGAACGACACGAAGAGGAACGAGGGCCATAACGGCATCCTTGAAAAAAAGGCAAGCGAACCGCGCAAAACCGGCTTCTGCAGAAGATTATCGGTCGCTGGCTGCAATTCAGCAATGGCTTTGAACAGAAAGAATTGAGCCCGTTGGAATAAGGGTAAAATCGCATCCCCTGACGGCAGGCAAAGGATGAATAGAGAACTAGGGAATCGACTTCAGCTCCTCCAGCCGCTCCTGCGCTTGCGCGTGCTTGGGAGCATAGCGGAGCACGTCACGATAGGCCTCTGCTGCACCCGCGGTGTCACCAAGAGCTCGCCGGCACTCGCCGAGCGAGAAGTAGGCGGCCCCGTTCTTGGGGTTGAGGGCCAACGACTTTTGAATGGATTCAATAGCTTCTTGATGCCGCTTCTGCCAGATTTGCACGTTGGCGAGGCTGACCCAGCCATCCGCATTTTTTGGCGCGAGTTGAATGCTTTTGCGGACAGCTTTCTCCGCGCCGACAGGATCGCCTGCCATGCCACAAGCATTCCCCAACGCGGCCCAGGCCTCGAACGATTCCGGGTAACGGTGCACGGCGTTTTCCACCACGACCATCACGTCGGCAATGCGATTCTGCGCCATCAGTTTCTCAGCGTTCGCCAGTTGAACGCGAACACCCACCTCCATTTGCAGGACGAGAATCATCGGGTCATCGGGCCGCAGCCCGTCTTCAGGCAACTCCGCCAGCCGCTGCCGCTCGCGGTCCGCGGCAGCCGAATCCCCGAGCCGGTCGTAGACGCTGGCCCTCATCGCGCACGACTCGTTTTGAGTCAAGGGACTCCCCGAGACAGCTTCCAGATACTCGAGAGCCTCGCGGTACTGCCGGCGGGCCACGGCCACTTTGCCCAGGCCCAATTGCGCAAGTGGGTCATCCTTGGCGGCGGCAAGCGTCTTGCGATACTCCGCTTCCGCTTCCTCCAATCGCCCGAGTTCCAGCAGCGTCTCCGCAAGCCTTAACTGAGCCATGGAATTCGCAGGGGCACGGCTGGCAGCTAGCTGGAAATGAGACAGGGCCGCCTCCGGGCCACCGGGTCCGTGCTGATAGAGGTGTCCGCGCAGGTAGGGCCAGAAGGGAGTTTTGTGCTCGAGATTTGCCGCTGCTTGGTAGCACGTCTGGGCCGCATCGCTGAAACCATGGGCGTGCAAAATCATCCCCATATGCCCCCACGTTGCCGCGGTGCGAGGGTTTTGCTCGACCGACTTGCGAGCCATTCCAACAACCTTGGAGATCTCCGGATCAGCCCCGTCCAGATTGACCGTGGGGATCTCGGGCAACTCCACGGACGCCCCCTGGCGCGGGCGGAAATATGCCCCCACCGCAATCAAGCAGACTAAGAGCAGGCCGATTACGACGACGAAGCGGCGACCAAAACGCCTGCGAGGTACCGGACTGTTGACATTCCCGGTACTACTCACGGCTGGCTTCCCTCGCTGTTTTGACCGCATCTCCCTTTCCATGCTGTACTTCGACAACCCGATCCACTCCCGGACAAGCGAATTTCTCTTTGGCACCATCCGGCCAGAGAATCTCGATCGAATCGATTTGGTCCACAGTCCCCAGACCGAAGTGTGCTCGCGGATCGTTGGAACACTGATAACTTTGTCCTGGCTGGATGATTCCATTCCAGCGGTGTTCGCCCCGCTCGATGCGGACTTCGGCTCCAAAAGCGTCGCGATGCAGAGCTGGATCGAAAGCCCGAACGATCAGCCAGTGCCCTCGAGTGGGAGCCACGTTGCGAAAGATGCGAGCTGGTCCGCCGATTTGGGTGACGAGCAAATCGAGAGCGCCGTCTCCATCGATGTCCCCCACACACAGACCGCGGCTGACGTTGGGCTCGCCGCACAGTGCCGGGTTATCCTGTGAAATATCTCGAAATCGGCCGGTGCCATCGTTAGCAAAAACCTGGTTGCGATCCTTGTAATCCTCCCAAAATGACTTGGACGGAGCGTCGCGGCGCTGCACAAATCCATTCACCAAGGCCAGGTCCAAATCGCCGTCCTGGTCAAAGTCGGCCAGTGCCGTGCCCCAGGCCGTCCCGTGCCATTGGCTTTGAGATAGTCCAGCACGAATGGTCAGTTCCTCAAACGCTCCCCGCGGCTCGTGCATCCACAGTCCGTGGTGCTCGTTGGTGAAGTGGGTGACAAAGAGATCGGCAAGTCCGTTGCCATCGACATCTCCGTAAGCAACGCCCATGTTGGACGCCGCCGCGCCCCGGGAATCGTACGCCAGGCCCCGCGGTGCCGCTTCCTCTGTGAATTTGCCGTTTTTCTGATTGATCCAAACGTGGTTGGCCTCCAGATCATTGGCCACGAAGATGTCGGGCCAGCCGTCACCGCTCAAGTCAGCGCACAGCACTCCCATTCCGGGACCAGTCTTTCCGCCAATCCCGCAGGCCTCGGTGCGGTCCTCATAGCCGAGCCATTTTCCCGACGCGTCCGAGCCGAGGTTTCGCCACAGGCGAGTCGGAGTGCCGAGGAAGGTGCTGGGGAGGCAATAATCGCGCTTCCCCCCGCGAGCCGTGCACTGCCGGTCTTCGTCGAACACCAGGTAATTGACGACGACCAGGTCCAGCCAACCATCGCGGTCATAGTCGACAAAACTGGCGGAGGCGCCCCAGTCAGGATTCTTCAGCGCCGCTTGTTCCGTGGCCTCTTGAAAGACACCCTTTCCCTGGTTCAGAAAGAGCTTGACCCCCAAGTATTGTGTCACCAGCACATCGCTCCAGCCGTCGTTGTTGACGTCGCCGATGGCCACGCCGAGATTGAACCCGTTGATGTCCAGCCCCGAAGCTTTACTGATGTTTTGAAATTTTCCGTCAGGCAATTGACGATAGAGGGCATTCGTCGACTTGGAATCCGGGCCGCCGCTTTGCAGGAGATAAATATCGAGCTTGCCGTCGTTATCGCAATCGAACAGGGCCGCCCCCGAGCCGTTGATCTGCGGCATGAAGTACTTGCCGTCGACCGGCCCGGGGTCATGAGTAAAGTCGAGCCCCAAATCGGTAGTGACATCAGCGAACCAAGGCGGGACCGGTGCAAGCGGAACTGCGGCGGGCTTGGGGGCTGCGGGTTGACTGCATCCTGACGCGGCGGCGCAGAATGCCAGGCCAATCATCGTGCTTTCAAACAATAGCCGGCAAAATATTTTCATTCGATTTCCCTCTACGCCATTGTAATGGTACGCGAAACCGCTGTGACATCGGCGCGGGGATACGGTATGTATAATGGCGTCATGCCCCGCCCCCTAATCCTTGCCGCTGTTGTCGCCATCTGTCTGCCAGGGTTGACCCTGGCCGCAGGGCCGCCGAAGTGGGAAACAGAGATTGCCCCGCTCTTCAAACGGCAGTGCGTGAAATGCCACGGGCCGGCGAAACAAGAGGGGAAGTTGAACCTGAGCACGCCGGCGGGAGTGCTCCGCGGCGGTAAGGATGGAACTGCCGTTGCGCCGCATGAGTTGGCGGCCAGCCTGTTGTGGAAAAAGGTAAGCGAAGGGGAGATGCCGCCGGAGACGCCGTTGCCAGAGAAGGAGCGGGAGCTGCTGAAGCAGTGGATTCTGGCGGGAGCGCCGGGATTGGCGGAGGCAGCAAAGACGGCAAAAGGTGATGCCGCGGATCATTGGGCTTTTCGGAAACTGCAAGAGCCTCAGCCTGGCCCTATTCCCAAAGGAGCAGCGGAAAGCAGCGAGCCTTCAAAGATCGATGCTTTCCTCCAGGTTGAGCTGGCTCGCCATGAGCTCAAGATGAACCCGCCCACGGACCGCTACACGCTTCTTCGCCGCGTGTCACTCGATTTGCTTGGCCTGCCGCCGCGGGCGGAAGAGGTTCATGCGTTCATGCGAGATCAATCTCCTGACGCTTACGAGCGGGTTGTCGACCGGCTGCTGGCGAGTCCGCGCTACGGAGAGCGGTGGGGAAAATACTGGCTCGATGCAGCTGGGTATGCCGACTCCAACGGCTATTTCAATGCCGATTCCGATCGCCCGCTGGCGTATCGCTATCGGGATTACGCCATTCGCGCCCTGAATCGCGACCTGCCGCTTGACCGCTTCATCAAGGAGCAACTTGCCGGAGACGAGCTCGCGGCCTGGCAGCCGGGGAGCACCGCCACGCCGGAGACGATTGAGCTTTTAGAGGCGACCCACTACCTCCGCAACGGTCAGGACGGCTCGAATGAAAGCGACGGCAACCCGGACGAGGTGCGGGTGGACCGCTACACAGCCCTGGAATCGACTATGCAGAACACGGCCTCGTCGCTTCTCGGCCTGACGCTGCAATGCGCCAAATGCCACGACCATAAATTCGAGCCGCTCACGCAGCAGGATTACTACCGCTACCAGGCCATTTTCTACCCGGTCTTCAACCTGGAGCAGTGGATCAAGCCCAACGACCGCTTCGTCCTCGCCCCGCTGCCGGGAGAGAAGGAAGCCTGGGAGCTTCGCGGGAACGAGCTGGCGATCCAGATTACTCGGCTGCAGGCGGAGTTGGCGGCTTGGACGAAGGAGCATCGGCCGCGGGGGGAAGTTTTATTCGAAGATGATTTTGGCACCACCGAGAAGCTCGCTTCAAAATGGAGCAACATCGCGCCGGGAGATGATGGACCCGGCGGCGCGATGCCCGTGAATGTCGATTCCACCACAGCTCCCGGAGCTGTCATCGCGGAAGGAACGCTGCGAATTATCGAGTCCGGCGCTGCCGCCAACCGCTGGCTCTCTACGCGACAGAAGTTCGACTGGACCCCGGAGCAAAAGGGAGAGGCAATTCAGGTTGCGTTTGACCTGGTGGATACGAGGCTCAGCGAAGGAAAGCCTGCCGAACGGATCGGCTATTACATCGCTCTCCATGACTTCAACGACAACAGCAGCACCCCCGGCGGGAACATCCTGATTGATGGCAATCCCGGTGGCGGAACCGCGGTGCACATCGATTATCCCGGCGACGATTCGCGAGCAGCAGGTGAGATAACCGCCACTTCCTACTCCGCCAGCCGCGGCTACGGTGTGCGAGTGACCAACATCGGAGACGGCAAATTCAAGCTGGAGCACGTAGTCGATGGCGTGGCGGAAGAGAAGTCTTTAACGCTCAATGCGACGGACTTGCCCGACGGCGGATTTGGCTTTGAATATTGCTGCGGGCGGAGCTTCGTGGCGGACAACGTGCGGGTGGAGCGGTTCGCTGCCGAGAGCGACGACAAAAATGCTAAAGGCCAGCTCAAGGCGTTCACCACCCAGCTCAAATCGCAGCGAGCGGCGCTCGAGAAAGCCCAGAAAGAAAAGGAATCACACGCCAAGAACCAGCCGGGAAAAATCTTCTGGGCCAGCGATGTATCCAAATCGCCCCCCGAGGTCTTTCTGCTGGAGCGGGGCAATTATGGCGCAAGGAAGGAAAAAGTTCCCGCCAGTCCGCCAGCGGTCCTTTGTGATGAGGCAAGTCGCTACGCGGAATCTCCCAGCGACACAACCACTGGCCGCCGGCTGGCCTTTGCCAACTGGCTCACCGCTGCGGGCTCACGTCCAGCAGCGCTGGTTGCCCGTGTGCAGGCCAATCGCCTCTGGCAGCATCATTTTGGGACGGGCCTCGTCGCCACACCGGAAAATCTTGGCGTCGCCGGTTCGCCCCCTTCGCATCCGGAGCTGCTGGAGCATCTTGCTGCGGAGCTCGTCCGGGGTGAGTGGAGCGCCAAGCGGCTGCACCGGAGCATTGTTACCTCCGCCGCCTATCGACAACGCAGTCAAGCTTCTGAAGCGAGTCTGGCCAAGGACGCCGATGGCTGGCTCCTGTCCCGTTATCCACTCCGCCGCCTGGATGCGGAAGCGATTCGCGACAGCATGCTCGCCGCCAGCGGCGATCTCGACGAACGGATGTACGGCCCCTACGTGCCGACCACACGCGACGGTGCGGGAGAGGTCATTGTTCCCGAGGACCAGCCGGGCTCGCGGCGGCGAAGCATCTATCTCTATCAGCGGCGGACGCAGGTGCTCTCGATGCTGGCGGTCTTCGATTCCCCCTCGATTGTCTACAACAGCATCAGCCGTCCCCGCTCCACCATGCCGTTACAGTCTCTCAGCCAGCTCAATTCGACGTTTGCTCTCAAACGGGCCGAAGGTCTCGCGTCCCGGCTGACGGCTGAACATCCTGGGGACGAATTAGCCCGACTCGCCGCTGCATTTGTAATGACACTTGGTCGCCCAGCGACCGAAAGTCAGTTGACGGCGGCCAAGGAACTGCTGCAGACGCAGAGAGAAGCGTACGAGAAAGAGAAGCTCGACGGCAACCTCGCCTGGCGAGATCTTTGCCAGATGCTGCTGGCGAGCAATGAGTTTTTGTATTTGGAATGAATTGCCATGACATCGATGACGAATCTCTCTCGCCGCGCCTTCCTCGGCCAGTCCGCTGGCAGCCTCGGCGGACTCGCGATCGCCCATCTGCTGGCCAGCCCGGCAGCAGCCGCAGAGATTGCGTCCAAACCGAAGGCCCGCGCGGTCATCTGCCTGTTCCAGCATGGCGGACCAAGCCAGATGGACCTGTTCGATCCCAAGCCGCTGCTGACAAAGCACGACGGCAAGCCGTATCCCGGCGGTGACCTGGAAGTCCACTTCGACAAGCAAAAGGGGAACTGCCTCGGCAGCCCGTACAAGTTCCAGAAGTTCGGCCAGTGTGGGATGGAGCTCGCCGAGCTGCTGCCGCACACGGGCAGCATCGCGGATGATATCTGTCTCGTCCGCTCGATGAATACCGAATCTGTTGACCATGAGTCGGCTCTGCGGCTCATCCATTCAGGAAAGTTCCTGGCAGGAATGCCGGCTTGGCCGTCGTGGGCCGTGTACGCCCTGGGAAATGAAAACGAGAACCTGCCGGCCTACGTCGTCCTCACCGACCCCGGCGGTTTGCCCGTCGATGGCGAGCGGAACTGGTCGAGCGGCTGGCTCCCTGCCCAGTACCAGGGGACGACCTTTCGCTCCGGCAGCTCTCCGGTTTTCAACTTGCAATCGCCGCCGGGAACGGTCGCAGCCGCTCGCAAGAATCAGCTCAAGTTTTTGGAAGGGCTCAATCGCGAACATCTGGCCCGTCATCCGGAAAGCACCGAGCTTGCCGCCCGCCTCGCGAACTTCGAAACGGCGGCCCGCATGCAGACCGCCGTGCCCGACGTGCTCGATTTCTCCCGCGAATCAGCCGCCACGCGGACGATGTACGGCCTGGATAACCCCGCTACGCAAGAGTATGCCGGCCGCTGTCTCCTGGCCCGCCGCCTCATCGAGCGCGGCGTGCGGTTCGTGCAGCTCTTCCTGAGCGGCCAGCCCTGGGACACGCACAGCAAGAACGCGGAGAGCCTCAAGGGACTCTGCGCCAAGACCGACCAGCCGAGCGCCGCCCTGGTGCAGGACTTGAAACAGCGGGGGCTACTCGATTCGACCATTGTTCTTTGGACTGGCGAGTTCGGCCGCCTCCCGATCTCCCAGGGAAAGGATGGGCGGGACCATAATCGCCACGGCTTCTCCCTATGGCTGGCCGGCGGCGGCTTTAAGAGCGGCTACGTCCACGGCACGACTGACGACTTCGGCTATGCGGCCCGGGAGAAAATCGTCACCGTCCACGACTTCCATGCCACCCTCTTCTCCGCCCTCGGCCTCGACCATCGCCAGCTCACCTATCCCCACGACGGCCGCGACACCAGCCTGACCGATGCCGACGTGACCGGGGCCAAGCTGGTGCCGGAACTCCTGGCATAGCTCTCTCCAGTGTTCTTACTTCCCCGGCATCTCCACCACTTCAAACGCCGACCCCTTCACCTTCCGCAACTCCTCGTGCAGCGACGGAATGCGCTCATCGGGAGCCGAAGAAAGGGCCCAGTCGATGCCGTTGTCGGCGACGAGCATCCCGTGCTTTTTCAGCCCCTTGAGGATGGCCTGGACCTCTTTCGAGAAGCCGCTGATGGCGTAGTCGGCCTTGAGCCGGAGCCGCTCGCCCATGCGGGGGAGGTTTTCGTCGGTCTTGCGGCTGGCGAAATGCGTGGCGGGATAGACGTAGGCCCGGCGTGAATTCTTGATGGTCACTCGCATGGCGTGATTGACCATCCCCTTCTGCAATTCGTCATAGCGGATGATGGCGGGAAACAGCGGCAGGCCGGCGGCATCGGTGCTGGTCCAGCCGTCGGGGCGGAGCTTGTTGCTCTTCAAATCGAAGATAGCCGCACCGGCCGCCTGCCAGCCGGCGTCCGTCCTTTTGAGCTGATAAAACTCATAGAGCATCATTTTGCCGGGGTCGACGACGATGGCGTGGCGATCGCCCCCTTCGTTCGCCTTGTCCCGCTGGATGTCGTCCAGCGGCGGAGCCGTCTTGGAGCCACGGTCCGTCGTGTAGCTCTTGGGCCAGCCTTCGATGGTGATGCCCTCGGGAAGAGGATACGGCCCCTTGTCCGATTCATCGGGATATTCCACGAGCTTCACGTCGATAAGCTTCTGGCCCAGCGGGACCAGGATGTATCCCATGTCGCTGTTGCAGCGGAGCGGCTTGTCTTTGCCGATAGAAGCGACGATGGCGTCCGAATTTTTGTGGAGCGGCCATTTGGAAACGTCAGCGTTCCAGGGGTTGTCAGCAGGAAGGATTTGCATCTCGGAGACGACGGCGTCGGCCTCTTTCGTATTAAAGAGGACCGGCCTATCGACGGCCGATTTGCCGTCAGCGGCCAGAATCAAGAGCAGAATCGTCGGCCAGGACATGAGCGGCTCCGTATAATGGAAAACCCCGAGGATAACGAACACGATTATAGCCTCAACGAAAGACCCGTCTCATCAACTCGCCAAAATCCCGCGACCAGATTGCGTCGCTCTATCTCGATTCGCTGCCGTATCCTCCGTACCCGATCCAGGAGGAGGCGCTGCTTACCTACTTCACGGCAGAGCAGGGGGTGCTCGTCTGCGCACCGACCGGGATGGGCAAGACGATGATAGCGGAGGCAGCTTTATTTGAAGCTTTGCATACACGCACCAAGGCGTACTACACCACGCCGCTGATTGCCCTGACGGAGCAGAAATTCGCCGAGATGCAATCCGCCGCCGCCCGTTGGGGTTTTCATCCCGACGACGTCGGCCTGGTCACTGGCAACCGGCGGGTCAATCCGGATGCGCCAATTCTGGTCGTCGTGGCCGAGATTCTGCTCAATCGCCTGCTGCACAAGGACGCGTTCGCGTTTGACGACGTCTCCGCCGTGGTCATGGATGAATTTCATAACTTCGCCGATGTGGAGCGAGGCATCGTCTGGGAGCTCGCCCTTGGCATGCTGCCGCCGCACGTGCGAGTGCTGCTGCTGTCGGCGACCGTCGGCAATGCCTTCGAGTTCCGCCAGTGGCTGCAAATGAGCCACAAACGGAGCATCGAGCTGGTGGAGGGTCGGGAGCGGAAAGTGCCGCTCCATTTCCAGTGGGTCGGCGACCTGTTGCTCAACGAGCAGATTGAAAAGATGGCCGAAGGGAGCGACGAAGCCCGCTACACGCCGGCACTTATCTTCTGTTTCAACCGGGACCGCTGCTGGGAGGTGGCGGAGCAGCTCAAGGGGAAGACGCTCTTGGCGGACGGGCAGCAGGGGCGG
>Ga0065712_10068503_pt1 | contig 10207 bp, 19 predicted proteins | sample MisRhiReplicate1_FD_59099 | JGI IMG/M metagenome (GOLD analysis project Ga0065712, IMG submission 59099) | Miscanthus rhizosphere microbial communities from Kellogg Biological Station, MSU, sample Rhizosphere Soil Replicate 1: eDNA_1 v3... | ecosystem: Host-associated > Plants > Roots >...
GGGTGCTGCGGCGTCAGCGGCGAGCGACGCTGTCTGCAAAGTCAACAGCGCCGCTCCCGCGGTTCCAGCGGCTTGAATGAACTGACGACGATTTGATTTCATCGGATGGTTCCTGGTAGGTGTTTCCCAATCCACTGTAACAGCCGCAGCCGTGACGTTGGAAGCGCGGCCATCTACGTCAACAATGCCCGCAACGCAGGGCCGGAATGTATCGCGGCCCTCGAAGACGGGTGAGCGGTCACGACCACCCAGGGCGGAGTGGCTTTCCTTTCGCCTTCCGCTCCGCTTCAAACTCCCGCTTGGAAACATCGCATCCCAGATAATGCAGGCGGACGTTGAGACCGTGCACCCGGTCGTAGGCATCTTTTGCCGCCTTGAAAATCTCGTCATCAGGTTTGAATCCGCGCTGCCCCATTCGTTCCACCAGGCGCTTGAGATAGAGAAACGCCGGCCTAAGCTGTTCTTTGAGAACCTTGATCTGCTCGTCGGTGAGTTCGCCGGAGTCCATGCCGGCAAAGTACCCCATTCCCTGATTGTGTACAACTATGCAGAGTAGTACCTTTGGCGACTCACGAGAAACCGCTACAATACCCCCATGAAGTCCCGTCTCCTCCGTTACGTCACTGGTGATGCCACTTGTCCAATCGGAGACGGGGCGAAAATCGTCGTTCACGTCTGCAATGACGAAGGCGGGTGGGGCAAAGGGTTTGTGTTGGCGGTGTCCAAACGCTGGAAGCAGCCGGAGGCGACTTATCGGGATTCAGTGAAATCGGCCGGAAAGCACGGCCTAGAGTTAGGCGAGGTTCAATTCGTTGAAGTTGAGAAAGATGTCTGGGTTGCAAATTTGATCGGACAACATGGCACGCGCACCGTAGGAGGCAGGCCACCCATTCGCTATGACGCAGTTAGGAAAGGGCTAGCACGCGTTGCAGAATTTGCCGCGCAACATGCCGCGTCCGTACACATGCCACGAATCGGCTGTGGCTTGGCCGGGGGAAATTGGGAAGAGGTCGAGCCGATCATCGCGGAAACGCTCAACGCTCTGGGTGTGGTCGTAACGGTGTACGACTTCTCTTCATCGAAGTAGACGTGACCTATGAAGTACAGCCTGCGGAGCCTGTTGATCGTGGCCCTACTTGCACCGGCGGTACTGGCCATCCTGTATTGGTTTTTCGTGGGGATTCCGAGTTTGATGCGCAAGACACGGGGCCTGCCAGGACTTGAGGAACATTCCGACCCACCCCCGAAATCGCCCCCATGAAGTACAGCCCACAGCCCTGGAATCCGCTGCGACTGCATCGCTTCCAAATGAGGATGCTGGTTGTTCTAGTGCCGTTGTACGCGGTGTGGATGATTGCTCACTGGCAGTCCTACGCCATCGTCAACGCGGCACTTATAGCAATTGGCTAGCCGCCGTGGCGGCGCTTTTCGCCTATCGCCTTGTACGCCCATGAAGTACAGCCTGCGGAGCCTGATGATCGTGGTCACGCTGGTTTGCGTTGTCTCTGTTTTTGTCGCGCGGTCTCGATATTGTGCCGAACGAGCAGCTTTCCACCGAAGCGAACTCCGATTCACATTAAAGGAGCGGGAAGATCTAAGAACGAGCTGGCCCCATCCGTCACCTGAGCGTATGGCGCGGTTTGGGCGTCTGGAGGCGCAGCTCTGGTTTCATGAAGAGGCTGCGATTGCCTATGAAAGGGCATCTGGGATGCCCTGGTGGCCGGTCAGCATTCCTACAGAAGCCCCATGACATTTTTCATCCGCGAACTGCTCCTGGTGACGATGGTCGTGGCCCTAGCGCTGGGGTGGTGGGTGGATCGGTCCAAACTTGCCGACGAGGTGCGGAGGCTTCGTTCACCCCCCCCTCACGGAAATTGACGGCCCGCCGCCATACTGGGACTTCCGACCTCAAGCAGACCGCAATCGGCCCAAGCCGTGACCCATGAAGTACAGCCTGCCGACATTGCGGGATCCTACTTAGTTTCGTGGGCTAAAGCCGCCTCTGCCCGCCGGGCAAGCTGCCAATGGATTGCGTATACGGCAACGTCGATGGTCAGAATGATGAACGCCCATACGAAGCCCTGCTGACCCGATTTTCGCTCGGCGGTGAGAGCCTGCTGGCAATAGGATTCACGGAGGCTCGCAATTTCCGCCGGCGGGAGCGCTTTCTTGTCCGGGTAGACGAGCACAAACTGCTCATTGCTATCCCATGCCCCGTAACTGGTTGAGACCGTAAATCCCGGCGCAGCAATGCGGACGCCATCATACGCAGCCACCCCTAACGCAATGATCCCGCACATCAGCGTGGAGAAGCAGACCGTAAGAGCGTACAGTTGGATCATTGACCGTGGCATAAACCCATAACCGTCGTCACCGACGACGATTAACACCACTCGCCCCGATTCCGCGAAAGCCGTGACCCATGAAATACAGCCTGCGGGGCCTGATGACGTTTCCATCGCAGCCTTGCAATGATGCTCGTTGACGAGGGAACGGATATACTTCGGGGATAGACGGACGACGCTCGTTCGTCCGTGTTCTCTTTCGACCTTCCCAGGAAAGGACGAGTTATGAGACGCCTTTTGCTCTCCACAGGGTTCCTCGGCTGCGCGCTTGCCTTTGGCAGTGCCGCTGAATTCCAACCGCCGGTCCGCCTTAAAGCGGAGGGCGCGCCAGTCCGCGTCGAGTCTCCCGGCTACGCCGCTCCCTGCTGGGCGGACGTTGACGGCGACGGCAAAAAGGACCTTCTCGTAGGACAGTTCCGAGGAGGAAAGATTCAAGTTTACAAGAACCTTGGGGACGGCAAACTTGGCGCAGGCGAGTGGCTCAAAGCCGGAGGTTCAATTGCCGAAGTGCCGGGGGTGTGGTGATGCACCAGTTCGACTCCACAGTTAGTGGACCTCGACGGTGACGGAAAGCGCGACATTCTTTCGGGCTCTTATTCTCGCCAAGACGAAGCGATGGCGGGATTGTTTCAAGTCCTGCGGGGACAGAAGGACGGGAACTTCAAACCGGCTGAGCCTCTTCAAGGTACGGACGAGAAACCTCTTATTATTCCCGTTGAAAAGGAGAATTGGATTGAGAACATCTGCACCCGGCCTTTCGCTGTAGATTGGAACGGTGATGGGAATCTTGACCTGGTCGTCGGTAATTTTGCCGGCACGTTTTACCTTTTCAAAGGCGAGGGTAAAGGTAAGTTCGCTCCCATGCCGGACAAGATCATGGTTGGCGACCGGCCTCTTAAGATTGACGGTCATCACAGCGACCCATTCGTGGTGGACTGGGACGGGGACGGCGACCTCGACCTGCTAAGCGGTTCCAGCGACGGGGGAGTGCAGTGGGCCGAGAACCGTGCTGGCCGGGGCAAGCTACCCCAGTTGGAACGCTTTCAATCGCTCATCGAGCGCGGGCCGCAATTCGACTATGGACAAATCTTGCAAGAAAAAGATCTCAAGGGGGCAGCCGGCTGCACCAGAATTTGGGTCGATGATGTGAATTCCGACGGCAAACTTGACCTTCTCGTGGGCGACCTGGTGACGCTCGTCTCGCCCGCTGACAAAATCAGCAGCGAGCAGTTCAAGCAAAAGTTCGCGGACTGGCAGCAGTCTGTCAGTGAGGTGTCCAAACTCATGAATTCCACGGCTGGAAGCGAGGAGAAGCGGATCGAAGCGCAGAAGCGCTTTCAGGAACTTTATAACAAGCGCAGCGAATTCATGAAGGAGGACAGAACGGGCTTCGTCTGGCTATATCTGCAAAAATGAGCTAAGCCAATAGACACTGCTTTCAAGCGTGAGCTCTGCGATAGCAAATTGCAGCCGTCGCAGGGCTCTTTTCGTTCTTCCCACCGGATTCTTCCAAGCGTGATTGACCCGCAGATTTAAGAACACAATGAGCGTCAGCACTCGCCCCGAATCCGCCCAAGCCGTGACGCTGGGCGGGTAGAATCAAAGGCATGGAAGCCAATCATGACAGGCCGAGCAACAAGGGACTGGACGCCGTGTTTTGGATTACCCTCGCCTGCGTTGGCCTCCTGTGTGGTCTTTACGTGACGCATATGCGTAACTGCGATGAGACTCGACTTGATGCCAAGTCCAGTGCCGCCAATGAACTCAAATCTGATTTGAGTTGAGCCCATCGCATTACCGCCCCGCTGACGCATCGCACCGCTCCACGTCCCACGTGTCGAGGTTGCCCCTCGGAACGCGACAGGCGTCAATCGTGGCGCGTCATTTTCGCGGAGTGTCAAGGGAAAACGCCGCTCAGCCGATCTCGTCCAAGCGGGCATCAATCTCCACCACGGACCGCCGAAACCCTTCGATCGACGGTGCCAGTGGGAGGAGCGCCCGCCGCACGCCGTCCGCGGTGTTGTCGGCGTCCCACTCGTGGTCGGCGTAGTAGACGCCTGGATCATCGACTCGCACGACGATCGCATTGCCGCCACCCGTCGTACCGACGACGTACCAGCCGAACGGGTTCAGGTCTCCGCCAGGGCCGGCCCCTTCCATGTTCTCGTCGTCGAGGTCATTGTCATCACACCAGTTGACTTTGCACGGTACTCCAGCCAGCGCGTCCCGCTTCCGTCGAACCTCTTCAGGCACCACGGTTCCACGCGCCTTACGCCGCGCGGCTGCCAATCGACTGGCTTCATCGACTGCTTCCCGCATTTTTTCACAGCCGAGTTCCGTCAAATGCAGATCAACTTCTCCGTCTCTGACGAGAAGATTGTTGTCCAAGAGATACTGAAGGCCGTCCTCGAAGGCGTTGCGCCTGACGCCGAAACTCATACCGAAAGCAGCAAGGGTTTCAACCTGAAAGGCTTGTTGGGGCGTGAACTTAAAAACCGCAAGCGCCTGCAAGAGTGCGGCCGCCGCTTCTTGTGCTTCGTTTGCCATAATGCAGCGCCTTACCTGGAGACGTCTATTGGACTTTTTCGGGCTCTTTTGGGAACTGAACGAAGTCGCTAATTACGATCTTACAGGCACTAGCGCCTTCCGCCCATGCCGACGAGGTGAATCGGTTAGAGGGCCTGGCCAATGAGCGGCCTTACAAAGTGGAGTATTTCTATGCCAATGGCCAGGTCAGCATGGACTGGTGGGAGCTGCGAACGCCGAGTGGCAGGACGGAAAGACTCTGGGACCTGGGCTCGACCTACTTCTACAGTAACGGAGTCAAGGCTTCCAAGCGTTACAGCGGCGACGAGTCGTTGACCCGACATTAATCTCCGAAAGGGGACCCGATCTCTTGGGAAAAATCCCAGGACTTCTATTTTCGCGACCTTGGAGAGGGAACCTTCGAAAGATCACTCCCGGGCGTTAACGGACGCCCGTCACGTCTCGCGAAGGAATACCCTGTGCGGCCAAAGTCCCCCACCGTCCGCTAAAATGCACCGATGAAGTACAGCCTGAGGAGTCTGATGGTCGTGGTGATACTGGGGCCGGCTGCCATTGCAGGAAGCTACTTCGTGACTCGTTGGCTCCTGAAAGGGCCATCTCCGCCGCCCTTAGAAGCCCCTGGGCCTCCGCCCGTTACGGAATAACTATGAAGTACAGCCTGCGGAGCGTGCGAATTACTCTCTACATGGCCGTGCTTGCCGCGTTCGCTCTAGGGCTGTTTTTTGGAACCCTGCTGTCCGGACTCGGAGAAACAGCCAGCATCATCCTAATGGGCGGTTCGTTGCTCTGTGTCATGGTATTTGCTTGCTGGGCGCTCATCTTCGTGAGAAAGCTGGCGAAAGAGATCGAGCTTCAAAAGAAACCCGAAGAAAATTCATTGCCCACACCTTCCGAACCCGTCCCAATTTCGCCCAAGAGCCCATGAAGTACAGCCTGCGAAGTCTGATGACGTTTTCCATCCGGGACATAGCCCTGACCACGGTGATCGTGGCCGTTCTGGTGGCGTGGTGGGTGGATAGGAGCCGGCTCGTTGGAGAGTGCAATCAGCTGAGGCGAATACTTGGATCGAATTCGCTCAGTGAAAACGACCCAAGTGCAATTTACTACCTCGGTGACGATACGGCACTTTTCCCGCCCACTTCTTCAGCATCCGCCCCAAATCCGCCCAAGCCGTGACCTATGAAGTACAGCCTGCGGAGCCTGATGATAGCGGTGGCTGTCTTTCCGCCTTTGATCGCAGCCGTCGTTGGCCTGGGGCAATTCAATCCGGGCTGGGCTTGGCTGGCGAGTTTGGTGGGCCTTTGGCTATTTTTAATCTCAGCTATTTGGACCCGTGGTTGGGCTCGCCTATGAAATTCTCCCTCCGCGACCTGTTTTTGGTGACGATGATTGTGGCTCTGGCCGTGGGTCATGGGCAATTCAAACGCTTCAACCAAGAATCGTTCAGCCGCGACGCATCTTGACGGCGCGGGGGTTTGGGGAGGCCCGTTGAAACGGAACCCCAACAGATGGTTGGACTCCTTCCGAAGAGTTGTGCAGGCTAGCTTCACAGCCCTGTCTTCAATGCCCGTGCTGTCGGATGATACCGTAATCCCTCTCCGCTCATGCAATTCCCCTCGTTCTTAGACTGCTGAACGCGATTGTTAGTAGCGCGGCACCCAGGCGCGGTCCCCCGTCCATGCACACTGAGATTGGTCCACTAATTAGGCTAACGCCGTAGGCTTCCCCGAATCCTTGATGCGCCCCGACCAACGCTTCAGTTCGGCGCGTCATCGGCGATTGAATGACTGTGTTCATGGCAAGCTGTTTTTGCAACTTTATTGCTTTTGTTTTCTTGCGGAACTTGTTCGCCGATCTGGCGTTAAACATGAGCCGAGCGTGCTTCTTGGGGAAGCAATTCGTTGAATCTGCAATCCCACAGCGGTGCCGTATGGAGGGCCAGCCCCTAGATTTCTCGGACTGTCAGACTAGTCAAGTTGCCAAAAGTAAATGGAATCCAGGCCCGGCAAGTTGCGATCGCAGTCTCTACTGCCGGCCGTCGGGAGAAAAATCATAAAAATGTCCGAGATAAAGGTTGACCTTCCGGGATATACGCAGCCCGAGCTTACCACCGCAGCCGAATTCCCCTTGGACGATCATGAAATTGTGACCGGAGTGATCGCTTTTGGGGAAGCCAAGGCCTATTTGCGACGTGCTTTCTCCGGTCTTGATACTCACGTCGTCCATGCTCGATTCGGAAAAACACAAGTGACCCTTACGCATTGCAACTGCACTCGCTGCGCGCGGGTCTTCACGGCAGCGGATGATCAGGACCTGAGCGTCATGCACTGTGGTGGCTGCGTGGAGGAACAGGAATTGGCGCTGCTTATCGGAACCAAAAGATTTCCGCACTCCTCGACAGAGATTCCCTTTGATGAAGCTCCCTATGTCGTCACGATGGGACAAGTGGCGTGCAAAAAATCCGCAATCCATCGTCAATCTCGGCAGCCTCGAGGTCGCCAAATTCTTGAAGGAGAAGGCCGCCTAGTTCCGTCGCCGCGATCCTGACCACACGACGATCATGACGTTGTTGTCGTGGCGTTTCTTCGTCACTGGCCAGGGATCCTAGAGAGGCGAGACTCATTCTGAGGGAGCAATTTCGCTCCCTTTACATTTCCAAGGGTGTCACATGGTCCGAGTTGTCTTCGCGAGCGTTAGCAATCTCCCGACAAAGATATTCTCGAAAAAATGGAAAGAGGCGACTTACAGGGTTGTCGTCGCAGTTTCACTGCTGACTTTGCCAGCGACTGCCATCGTCTCCCTCATTATCGGGCCTAAAGTCCCAAGAAGCGGAAGGACGTTTGTGAAACCTGCGACCATCTTTATACAGGTTCCAATGATCGTAGACCTTCCGGCAATCTCTGATCCAACTTTTCTGACCGCCGCCGCAGCTGAACTGAATAACGACGATCTGGTGATCGGTGTCGTTGCATTTGGCGAAGCGAAAGCGTACCTGAAAAGCGCTTTCGGCAAAGGTCTCACAAGTCACGTGGTGCTGGACCGATTTGGAGCAACACCAGTTACGATCACGCACTGCGACCTTACAAGTTGCACGCGAGTTTTTTCTTCAACAAAGGAGAATAGCTTGAGCGACATTCACTGTGGCGGCTGGATGGCCGAGCAGGAATTGGCGCTGCTCGTTGGTAACAAGAGATTTGCGCAATCATCGAACGAAATTCCCTTCGATGACGTTCCCTTTGTCATCACCACTTGGGACAAGTGGCGGGTCGAGCATCCACACTCGCCCGTCTATCTGGGAACGCATAATGCGATTCATGGGAAAGGTCAAAGCGAATGAACCGACGCTGGCGACGTAGCGATCAACATCAACGGACCTGCCGGAAATTTTAATGTCTGCCTAGTTGTACACTATCAGGCGAAACTGTACTCTTGTCCGGAATGATTGCCTCGCTCACCCTCGCATGCGATTGTCCGGGCTGTCGCGAAAGGCCCACCTACGACTTCCGGCTCTTGCAGCCCGATCCCACGCACGGCTGGAAAACGGAACCGAATATGGACGCCTACGCCTGCCACCTATGCCCGGCGCACAAGCGGAAGAGCTGGAAGGAAGTGAAAGCCGCGAAGGCTAAGGCACTACGCGGTTGACTGCCGCTTCCTCGCTCTTGGTTCCGGCAGCTTGCCGTACTTTTTGATTTCCGCTGCGGTGGGCTGTACGACTGCCAAGGAGGTGTCAACGCACTCCCTCCCGAAAGTCAACGTCGTTCCTTGCAAACTGTGACGTATACTTGCGCATGTGGCTCGACATATACTCGCGCATGTTCGACGATCCATCAAATCCAGCGCCTCCTGCGACTGTCCTCGAAACAATGGACGCCGTGTTTTGGATTACCCTCGCCTGCGTTGGCCTCCTGTGTGGTCTTTACGTGACGCATATGCGTAACTGCGAAGCGACTCGACTTGATGCCAAGTCAAGTGCCGCCGATGAACTCAGATCTGATTTGAGTTGAGCCCATCACATTAGACCGCTTCTAATGCATCGGGCAGCGCTGCGACTAGAACCACGTTCGCATCCTCCGCGCTCGTGTCCGTCGATTCTGTGTTGTCGATTTTGCGGCTCGGGGCTGCCACGGCTACAGTCCTGGGATGAAGTACAGCCTGCGGAGCGTCGAGAATGAAACAAGACCTAGGGTTTTTGCGGCGCGTCCTTGAAGCCGCGGAAGCATTGGACCGTGAGATAGCGGAACTGCGCCCCTTGGCAGACGGAACCAACTCCGAAGAGGAAGTCAATTATCACGCTTGCCTTGCCGTTTATGCCGGGCTCGCGGAGGGCACCGTAAGCCTCCGACTGCGTTACGCTATCCTAATCGACCTGACGCCAACTGGTCGCGCTTTCCTAGATGCCGCCAGAGGCAAAACCACCTGGAACGACTTCCTGGCTGTTCTCAGACCCTGCGTACCTTCCTCAGCAGGAGAAGCAGTTGAGCTGCTCGTCATGGGGCTGCCCACTTCTCAGGCACCCCACCCGCCGCAAATCCGCCCCAGCCGTGACCTATGAAGTACAGCCTGCGGAGCATGATAACTGGCATAACGCTCTTTTGCATTCTGCTTGGCGGCAGAATCGAGTACCTGCGGCGGTGGGCTGTGTTTCACGAAGGCACTCCCGTCACTTATGAAATTCACCATCCGAGACCTGCTGCTGGTGACGATGATCGTGGCCCTGGGATTTCGGCTGGTCGGAAGATCGCCAGCGGCTCATTCTGGAATACAACGCCATGTTCACCCGGGCCGTCGAGCTTGAGAATGACCTTAGATTTCCGGGGAGGGCAATGCCTAAGCCCTCAGCACCCGCGCCAAATCCGCCTAAACCGTGACCCATGAAGTACAGCCTGCGGAGCCTGATGATCGTGCTACAATGCACGTCTCATTTCTGGTCTTCCCGGCGCTCGCCACACTCTGCGGTCACCGCGCCGAATTCCCTACAAATGAACGGCGCGGCGCACCATGTCCGATAAAAGTGGTCTCTTCTGCCCAAAGTGCAAAAGGCCCGACCCGAAAGCACTGGGGCCAATCCCGGTTAGCGGCGCGATTGCCCAAGTCTATATGTGCGAATGCGGTTTTCTCTTCTCAGTGCCCAACTCTCAGGCACCCGGCCCTAATCCGCCTAAGCCGTAACGCTGGGGCTTTTTCATGCGCGGGTCGGTAGAATTAGTAGCATGAAGGGAAATGAAGTGCGCAGCAATGGTGGAGCAACCGGCCCGCTCATCGTCGGGATCATGTGTCTGTTGGTTCTGCTCCCGGTGTTCTATATCCTTTCC
>Ga0065712_10068506_pt1 | contig 10206 bp, 15 predicted proteins | sample MisRhiReplicate1_FD_59099 | JGI IMG/M metagenome (GOLD analysis project Ga0065712, IMG submission 59099) | Miscanthus rhizosphere microbial communities from Kellogg Biological Station, MSU, sample Rhizosphere Soil Replicate 1: eDNA_1 v3... | ecosystem: Host-associated > Plants > Roots >...
GGCGTCCGGGAAATGCGCTCCGGCGCGGATCCCGCGGCGGCGCAGCGCGTCGGCGGCGTGCGACGCGGCGGCGTGCCCGGCCGCGCCGTTGTCGCCGAACATCATCACCGTATCGACCTCGGGCGGGACCCAGAAAGACGGTGGCCGCGCGCCGTGTCCCATGCGTGCCGTGCCGCACAGTGCCCAGCAGGGAAACCGAAACAGCTTCATCACCGCCAGCGCCGTCTCGACGCCCTCGGCAAAACCCAGGATGGGGCCAGGCGGGGCGAGGCGCACCGCGCCGTCGCCAAAATGCCCGAGCGACTTTTTGCGCACCGCCACCGGCGCGCGCGCGTCCTCGTCGCCGCGCAGCAGCTCGACGCGGTCGACGACCCATATCCGCTGCACTGCGGTAATGCTGCCGTCCGAGGCGGTTACCGGCAGGATTAGCGCCGGGTAGACGCCGCGCTCGCCCTCGTGGTGGTACGGCAGCGCCGGGTGCGCCAGCAGGGATGGATATGGATTTAGCCCGCCCGGCGAATTAGCTCCACTTAATCCACGCGACCAGAGATAGAGCGCCGCCGCCGAGCGCGTGCCGAGCGGCTCACAGCCGGCCAGCACCTCGCCGACCAGCGGCGCGGTATCAAAGGCCGGCTTGCTGGTGCGCCGTGGTGTTGGGGCGGCGCACTTGGCGTGCTGCGCCGTGAGGCCGGCGAGCAGCGCTACCGCGCCGGCGAAATCGAGCCGCCGCGTCAGCCGCACATAGTCGATCGCGTCGCCGTGCGCGCCGCACCCGAAGCAATGGAAAAATCCCTTCTCGGGCGCGACCGAGAAGCTGGGAGTACGTTCCACGTGGAACGGGCAAAGGCCGTAGAGTTCGCGGCCGCGGCGCTGTAGGGCGACATCGGCCGATATGACGTCCCAGCGGGTCCGCGCCCGCTCGACGTCGCGCGGCGCGATCATGGCGAATAATCCTGGCGCACCCGGGCCCGGCCACCGCAACCGAGACAACAGCTATCGGTATCGATCGCCGGCGGGCCGTGCTCGACCCAGCACCGATCCTCGCAATAGGTGCATTGCGCCGGCCGCGCCGCCTCGCGGTGTCGCCGGTATTGCGCGAACAGCGCGAGCTGCTCTGGGGTAAATTTGGCTTTGGGCCCGAGGCCGGCGCGCATCACCACGGCAGCCTCCGTGGCGCGAGCGCGAAAATAATCTTGGAATTGGGTGCTGAAAATATTACATGGACGACGTTACCCATAATGACGAGTCTCCCAATTCGTCAGTTCGATCCGCCCGCCTCGGCTTTGCCCCCGAGGCGGGCGTCTTCTTTTTCGGCGGGATAAGCGGCAGTTCGAGGCCGAGGCTGACGCGCCGGCGAGCACCGGCAGCGGGGTCGAGAACTGCCTCGCTGTAAGTCCACAGGGCTAGAGCGTCGGCGGCGTCGATTTGGCCGGCGACATCCCAGCCGTGGACGAGGCAGGTTCTAACCGTCGCGGCCTTCTTCTTGTCCCTGCCGCCCCACGATCCCTGCCCGGTGAAGTGCCGGCAGATTTCCGAGGGGCGCGCCTCGTGGACTTTTATTTGTTGGCGCCAGCACACCGCCTCGATAATCCCGGCATAGGAATGCAGGCGGCGCACGGTTGCCGCATTGCGCGGGATTTCCGCCCCCCAGACCGGGATAAACGGCGATTCAAAACAGACGACGCCGGGTTTTTCGGCGACGATCAGCGCCCGCAGCCAGCCGGCGAAACGCGACAACGCCTCGCCGGTCGATGTCTGGCGCGCAATCCTATGGGTGCCCCAGCGCGGCGTGCCGGCGAGATCGCCAATGGCGAAACCGCATAGTCCGCCGGGATCGAGCGCCAGGACTTTCATGGCAGCGGCCGGCGGCGGGTCGCGCGAGGCATTTGGGTCGCTTCGATCGATCCAAGATCGCGACGCGCCTCGGTTAGCTGACGCAGCATATGGTCGAGCTTCTCGTTGGTCTGCCGCCGCTCATGCGCCGAGACCCGCAGTTCCTCGCGGATCTCGGCGAAGGCTTGCGCCCACTTGAGCTCGACCCCCGCGAGAGCCTGCTGGAATTGCTCGGCCAGCGACATTCCGGGTCGCGCCGTAAAATAGCTATACGGTCCGGGCGGGGGCAGCGCATGCTCCGGGGCTGGCGGCACCTCGCGGAATTTTCTGCCGGTAGCAATATCGGCAATCCGGCCTGCGTTAACACCAAACCAGGCGGCAACGTCGTGCTGCCGATCATTGCGCGCCAGCATACCTTTGACGACGCTCGCATCAGCGGCGCTGCTGATCGCGGTCGGGTGTGGCGTCGTCATAGTTTCACCTCATTACCCCATTGATCCCATCCGGTGACCGGTTCGCCGCGGGCAAACATTTCTAGCTTTGGTACGGTCGGAAAGTGATGGTCGATAATTTCATGGAAAACGAACGGCTTCGCGCTGTGAGCGCGGCGCGGGGCCTGCTGGAGTGAGGCGTATTGCTCACCGGGCGCCGGGGCGGGGACTGTCCCGCGGGTGCCGATCAGCAGCAGTTCGTGCTGCTCGCGTACCCAATAACCGGGACCGATCTTGTCCTTGGCCCAGGCAAAGTGGCTCTTATAGGCGAACCCCCAAGCGGCCATAACCTCGAGCGCTTGCGGCAGCATCGGAATGGTTGCCCATAGGAACAGAATGCAATCGGCAGCCGCTGGCACTGACAGGTTCTTGATCGCGTCGAGTGTCATGGTCGGGTAGTGATTATCGGCAGCCCGATCCATCCCGGTGTCGCGACTGTATGGCTCCCATCGCCACGGCGGGTCGGCGAGGATCACACCGTAAAGATTGAACTGCAGTTTCTTTGACGCGGCGATTGTCGCCTCAGCTAGCTCTCGTTCCCGGTCGGCGCGGCGTTCCTTTTTATCGTCGCCGTTCAAAGCTTTCAGACACGCGCTGACCGTCGCTTCCTTGCCGGCCTCGTGCAGTTTGGCGACGGTTTCGACGATCACCTCTCGGGGGGCGGCTGCGAGGTTCTTCAGCCGCAGGCCGCGGTTCTTCGAACCGACCTGCTGCGCCAAGGTGGGCGTGTCGCTCGGCGGCACCACGACAGGGCCACCGATAGTTCTGCCCTGTAAGCGCGTCCCCGTCGCAATCGGCTGCGCGGCGAGCTCCTCGCCAACCCGCCGCAGTGCCAGCACGATTGTCTGCTCGGCTTGGCGCCGCACCTCGTCGACATCGGCGTGCAGCTTCTTGATGAGTTCCGCAAAAGCGACAGTCTTGCGGATCTCGTCATAGGTCTTCGCGTCATCGAGCGCCCGCTCCATGCGCATCAAAGCCTGGCGTGCCGCCGCCGGCGTCTGCAGGTTGCCGGCGACAATAGGGATCAGATCCCCGTCCATTGGCTGCGCCCTACTGGGCGGCAGCTAGCTTCGGACGGTTGCGTGAGCCGAGCGGCCGACCGCGGCGCCGTTGTGGCGGCGGCGCCTCCTCGATCTCGTCCTCCTCGGGCTCTGCATCCTGACGCTGCGCGTCGCCGCGCAGCCAGCCCTCATCCCAACGGTCGGCCGCTTCGGTGCGCGGCGTCCACGGGTTGGATTCGCGCCGCTTGCCGGCAAAGCCGGCCCGCTCACCCTCGCTGTCGATACCGTCGAGGTCGAAGTCGTTGGCGTCGAAATTAAATCCGGCCTGCGTCCCGACCGGTTTGCCGAGCCATGCCATTTGCCTTTCATATTCGACGTTATCGGCCTCGCGCTCTGCGCCCGAGCGGGTGCGGTCACGTCGCGCCCGATCAAACCCGGCGAGTCGGATGCCGGCGGCTTTGACCGCCGCGCGCAGATCCTTGCGGGCGGCGACCGCCTCGCGTACCCGCTGATCTGCGGCGTCGTAGCGGTCGTGGAAATCGAGCGCCATGCCGATGTCGACGCTGTTGTCGCCGATCGCGGCGTGCAGCGGCTCTGCCATAGGGATCTCCTCCTTTTCAGTGGCTTCGCGAATTGGCGTAGGGCTCGGCGACGCGCGGGGTGCGCCGGTTGCGGGCGGCCTCGCGGCGCGCTTCCTCATCGATCAGGCGCTGGCGCCACGGGGCGCTGACATGCGGGCGGAAAATCCGCTCGGGCCATTCGGTCTGATGGGGCCAGTACAGCGAGAACCACATCCCGGCGACCTCGGCGGTCGCCAGGAGGCAGGACTTGCCCTTGGCGAGCCCGCTGAAGGTTTTGTCGTTGCCGACGGCGCGCACCCCGAGCGTCGAGAGCGACATGCCGGTCGCCTCGCAATAGGTGCGGGCCAGGGTAAGAAGGTCGGCGGCGGTGTGGATCATCGGGGGGTGGTTCCTTGGGGGGAGGGGGAACCGTTCTTAATCTGGGTATCTGACTTAATCAGATTATTTTCGACCCCGCAATGTTCGCTAGCGTACCTCCCAAAGGGGTGCCAAGAACGTTTTCTTGCATAGCTAGTATTCTAGTAGTATCACCTACCAACAGGCGCACCCTCAGGGTGCAGCTACGAGAATTACCCGATTGATGTCGACAGGATGGGACGAGGCGGAATTTGCGAAACGCGTCAGCGCGCTAGCCCACGCTCGCGGAATGAGCGTCACGGCGGTGATGCGCCAAGCCGGGCTGACCGGCGATTTCCTCGCCCATCCGCCGCGCTCCGGCCGCCGCATCGATTCGATTACCCGGATTGCCCGGGTGCTCCAGGTCAGCGTCAGCCACTTGGTCGGGGATGACCCCACCCATCCGTCATCGGAGCGCCCGAAAGAATATACGGAGCTGTTTTCGCTCGTCGCCCATTTCGCGCGCTACCTCGAAAATGGCGACTACGTCTCAACCGGAGGCGAGTCGACAGCCTTTGAGGTGGCCCGGCGCCGCCTTCTGACGAACCTTATCGATGGATTGGGTGAGATCCTCGCAGCGCAAAACCCGCCCATGCCGCCAGGGCCGCTGCCGGAAAAGTTCAAAGCCAATCCGGCGGAGGATCAGGCGGCAGATAGCTAAAAGCGACCGGCTGGACCGGCAGGTTGTTGTCGTCCAGGAAATCCGGGTTCCCCCGACAGCCGGTGATCCAGCCGCGTCCGTCGCGGACAAAGAGCAGCAACGGCTGGCCTGATTCTGCAGGTGCCTCGCTGATCGGACGCGTGCCGGGTTCATTCGCCATCCGCTGCTCCATTGCCCACCCTGCGACATTCCGTCGTCTTAAGGTCAACGTAAGCGTTATAGGCAGCGTCATCGCGGCGTCACAATAAAAAATTCGCGAGCGGTTGCGATCAGAAAATTCTCTGATATTCTCAGACTTACCGGCCGCAAAAGCCGGACCCGCCGCCCCCCAGCGGAGGCCATGATGACCCCACCTGCACGCCTGTTGACCATCCCCGAAATCTGTCAGCGCCTTGGCGGCGTTTCCGAGAAGACCGCCAAGCGCCGCATTAAGGATGCCGGTATTCGACCGGCCCGCCCGGGCCGCGCGCCGATGCTCACCGAGGACGAACTTTCTCAGGTAATCGAGGCCAGCCGCAGACGCTCGCCGCCTCCTCCCGAGCCGCCCTCAGAGGAGGCGCGATCAGCGCGAGATGCGTTGAGATCCATAAGGGCCCGCCAGACCAAGCGGCTAGCCAATGAGCTGCGCGGGACTCCGACGACCTATGCGGCGCGCACGAAGAAGCCGCGCTACCTGTCGTGAGAGCGGATGATGAGCAGCCTCGATCCGCTTGAACGCCTAAAGGAAATCGCCCGCGGCCGTCTGCTGATCCGGCAAGGCGAAGCGGCGAGCGCGCTGGGCATTAGCCGCAAGACGCTGGTCGAGGAGGTCCATGCCGGCCGGCTCAGATGGGTGAAGATTGGCAAACAGCGGCGTTTCAAGCCGCTCGATCTGGTCCAGTACATTAAGAATCAGGAGACGGGGACATGGTCAGAAGCCGGGACGGGCGGGACGGCATCAAACTTCGGGGCGACGTTTACTACGAAAACTTCTCCGTCAACGGTCGTCAGTTTCGAGGAAGCCTTAAAACAGGCGACCGGGACATCGCCAAAACCCTCGTCGCCGCAAAACGGGCGGCGGCCCTCCTCGGCGTGGCGACCGGCAAAAAACCCGAGATCACGGTAGCGGCGGCGGTCATCCGGCACTGGAATGAATACGCGCAGCACTGGCGCACGGCCTACCAAGCACAGATCCACAACCGGACCCTGGTCGATGAGCTCGGCGCCAACACGCTGTTGTCGAATCTCGACTTCAATCGCTTGTCGGCCTTTGTCGCAGGGCGGCGGGCACGTCTGGAAAATGCCAGCGTCAACCGCGAAACCGGGCACCTGCGCGCCATCGTCAATGCCTGCGACGAGTGGGGCTACAACGTACCGAAGCTGCCGTGGCGTTCCTCGCGCGGGCCGAACCTCTGGCTCGACGAACCGGAGAACCGCCAGACCATCGTCTCCGAGGATACCGAGGAAGCGCTGCTGGCGGCATTGCGCGAAGATTTCCGGCCGGTCGCCCGCTTCGCCATCGTCAGCGGCGTGCGCCGGGAAAACGCCTTGGCGCTGCGCTGGACGCAGATTGACTGGCAGGCCGAGACCATCACCTTCCGCACCAAGAGCAAGAAGCCGGGCGGCAAGCTGCATGTCATCGCGCTGACCGAAAGGCTAAAGGCGATCCTGTCGCGGGAGCGCGGCAACCATCCCGAATTTGTCTTTACCTATGTATGCAGGCACACGGTTCCGAGCCCCGACCCTGAACGGCGCCGCCGCCGCGGCGAGCGCTACCCGATGACACTCGACGGGCAGAATTTCCGGCGCGACTGGGTCCGGGCGCGGCAGGCGGTGGGGTTGCCCGAATTGCGGTTTCACGATTTGCGCCACACCGCCGGCACCCGCATCACCCGCCAGCGCGGCATCAAGGCGGCGCAAAAGCTGCTTGGGCATGCCGACCTGCGGACCACCGAACGCTACGCCGCTTTTGAGCTTGGCGACCTGCGCGAGGCGATGGAGGCGGTGGACCGAACAGCACAAATTTTGCACAAGGGCTTTATCGCACCGGCAAAAAAGCAAGGCGGAACAAATGGTTAGGACACAAGGGCCGTTTGCTTCGGCAACATGGTTTCGTTATCCACAAAACCGCAAAAACCTAGGGTTTCTGCCAGCTTTTTGGGTGGCGCGGGGCGGCCTAGCTGCGGCTAAACGAGCACAAATCGGGCCTGAGCGACTAACTTCTAGCAAAAATCTTGCACACGCTTTCTGGCCGGCGCTGGCCACGGCACTGCTGCTCTTGGGGGCGGTCCGGTGAGGCCCGAGCCGCCGCGCGCCGTCTGCGTAATGGTGCCCGCCGACATCCGCGTGAGAGTCAGCGACGCGATCTGGCGCGCCGCCCGTGCGCTCGAGAAGGAGGCTGAGCAACAGACCTCGGCGGCCTGCGCAGACCGGCGCGACCGGCTGGTCGAGCAGATGTCCGTGCTGGCGCGGGAAATTGCGCCGTGAGCACCGCGCCTGCTTACTATCTGCTGCGCATGACGCGATATGGCCCGCTGATGCCAGCCAGATTGCAGTGGCTCGACCATGAGCCAGGCGTCCCTGACAACCTCCGCCACGATCGGTGGCCGGCGCTGCTCGTCTGCGCCGACATTGGCGGCGAAGTGGTGCCGCCCGAGACGCTGACCGACCGATTCCATTGGCCGGCGGGTCATTGGAAATATGCCCAGCCGGTCACCGCGGCGCAGTACCGGCACGCCTTCGATCGCCTGCGCTGGGCCGAGCGCAACGCGCCGTCAGACCCGACGCTGCGGCCCCGCCGACGGGTGGCCCCGACGCAGATCCCGCTGCCCAGCTTCGACCGGGAGAACGCGATATGAGCGGGTGGACCGGCGGTCTGGCCGAATGGACCGACGACGATACCGCTTACCTCTCTGTCGGATTTACTTGGCTGCTCGATGACGCTTACCAGCGCGCGAGCTGGTATCGCGCCCTCGGCTACCGGGTGCGGGCTGGCGGGCCGGGCCTGTTTACCCGCAAACACTACCTTGCCGATGTCGCCGAGCTGGGGGGCGACTATCCCGACGCGATCGCACGTCATAACCCGGACGCAACTTTCGCATCGCGCGGTTGTCCGGTTGGCTGCTGGTTTTGCATCGTCCCGAAGATGGAGGGGCGAGAGTTCACACTGCTGCCGGACTTCGCGGTACGGCCGATCCTCTGCGACAACAACCTGTCGGCGCTGCCGGCCGAGTATCAGCAGCACATCGTCAGCCGCTACCAGCGCGAGGGCGTGCCGCTGCTCGATGCCAATAGCGGGTTTGAGCCACGCACCTTCGACGACGAAGTGTTTGCCCGCTGGCGGCCGATCAACCGCGGCGCCTGGCGCTTTGCTTATGACGATCAGGCCGAGCGGCAATACGTCGAGCGGGTCATGCGGATGCTGCGGCCTGTACCGCAGCGGAAGAAGCGGGTTTATGTGCTGATCGGCAATGAGCCGATGGCAGCCTGCATCGAGCGGCTGCGCGAGGTTATCGGCTGGGGCGGGGAGCCTCACGCGCAGCCATACATCAAGCTGAACGCCCTCGAAAAGAAACCGCACATCCGGTTCGATTGGACCGAGACGAGTCTTCGCGACACCGCGCGGTGGGCGAACCGCTATCTGTGGCGCTATTGCACGCTGGATGAATACCGACGGTCGGCGAAGACCAGCCACCGAGCCGAGCGCTTCAACGCAGAGACGGGATTGTTCGCATGAAGACGCACCTGAACCCGCAGGCCGAGGCTGTTGCCAAGGCGCTCGGCCCCGACGAGATCGCCGATATCGACCGGGCGATCCGCGCCATGAGCATTGAGCAGCGCTTGGTGATCGCGCGCGTCTTTCACAACCGATGCCTGGTGCGGCAGGGCGGAATGCAGCTACTGCCGCCGCGCGGGTCGCTGCCCGACGTAGTTATGGAATGCGCGATCGTCGAGCGGATCCCGGCGCTGCAGGCCTACGGGCTGATTATTGTTAGCGTTGAGCACGGGTCGCTGGGTGTTGAGGAGGAGATAATCGCCAATGGCTGAGAACCAGCTAGTCGCGGAAATGGACCGGCCCGGGATCGGGCACAACCGGCCGCCGCTTGCCGAACTGATCGGCGACCTGGGCCCGATGGTAGTGGACGGCGTGCAGGACATTCTGGCGCGCTACTGGCCGCGACAAGCCGCGGCGCTTGAGGTTGCGCAGAGCGCGGTCATCCTCGACAGCGAGTCGGCCACCAAAGTCGTCGATTTGATGCAGCAGATGCGCGCGATCGAGCAGGAATTGGAGCAGGAGCACGACAGACTGAAGCGGCCGTTTCTGGACGCCTGCCGCACGATCGACCGGGCGTTTTCGGAGATTCGCCGGCCGCTTGAGGTCACCCGGCACGGCGAGGGCGCGCGCGGCGGCCTGCGCGGCATGCTGACCGAATACGAGCGCCAGCGGCAGGCCGAGGCGCAGCTCGAGCGCGAGCGCTATGAGGCCGAGGTGCGGCGGCTGGAGGCGGCGGCGGAAGCTGCCCGGCGCGCGGCCGAGGACGGGTCGGTGCGGAATGAATTGGAGGCGCTGCAGGCGGCGGAAGCAGCGGCGGCAGCCGAGCGACGCGCTGCGGCGATCCGCCCCGAGCCGATCCGCAGCCACTTGGGCAGCGTCGGCCTGCGCCGCGAGATCGTGTTTGGCGTGAACGACCTGATGCAGACGGTGCGGTGGATGGCAGGCAAGCAGAACCCGCTCCGCAGCCAACTGGAGCAGGCGGTGCGGACGATCCTCGGCAAGCATCTGCGCGGGTTGGGCGTCGATGCGATCGACGCCGGGGTCAATATCCCCGGGGTCAACACCGCGGTCGCAACCCAGGCGCAGGTCCGGCGATGACGCAATCCCGGGAAGTCGCCGCACCGGCGCGCGGGCAAAACGATTTCACGCGCGAGCTTGACGCGTACACCCCGGCATTGCAGGCGGCACTGCCGTCCCATGTCAGCGTCGAGCGCTTCAAACGGGTGGTGATTACTGCGGTCAGTACCAACCCGGACCTGCTCTATGCCAACCGCCGCACGCTCTACACGGCGGCGGTGCGCGCGGCGAGCGACGGGTTGTTGCCCGACGGCCGCGAGGCGGCGCTCGTCGTCTACAACACCGAGGTCAAGCAGCGAAACCCCGACACCGGGCTCGATCAGAAGACCCGCCAGGATGTCGTGCAGTACCTGCCGATGGTCGCCGGCATCCGCAAGCGCATGCGCAATACCGGCGACGTCGAATCGGCGAT
>Ga0065712_10068502_pt1 | contig 10191 bp, 7 predicted proteins | sample MisRhiReplicate1_FD_59099 | JGI IMG/M metagenome (GOLD analysis project Ga0065712, IMG submission 59099) | Miscanthus rhizosphere microbial communities from Kellogg Biological Station, MSU, sample Rhizosphere Soil Replicate 1: eDNA_1 v3... | ecosystem: Host-associated > Plants > Roots >...
GGCAGAGATCCTGCAGAAGGTGCCGGGCACGGCCGTCAACGGCGTGCGCGAGCCACGTGTGCCGAACACGACGAACATCAGCTTCGACGCGATTGAGGCCGAGAGCCTGCTCATCGCGCTCGACCTGGAGGGGGTCGCAGTCTCGACCGGTTCTGCCTGTTCATCAGGGACGCTCGAGCCCTCCCATGTGTTGCGCGCCATGGGACTTCCCTCTCCGCGTACTCAGAATTCCATCCGAATGAGTCTCGGAGCCGGCAACACTGACGCCGAGGTCGATTTCGTCGTCTCGAAGCTTCCGGCAATCGTCGAGAAACTCCGCAGCCTCACCGGTACCCGGGTGAGGGCCTGACGTGCGAATCGTAGTCGCCATGTCGGGTGGCGTCGATTCTTCGGTCGCCGCCGCCCTCCTCGTTCGGCAGGGGCACGAGGTCATCGGCCTCTCGATGCAGCTCTATGACCAGGCGCGATCGGGAAACCCGGGCGACCCTGGCACGCGTGCGTTTGGCACCTGCTGCACCATCGACGATCTTCACGATGCGCGCCGGGTCGCGGCGACGCTCGGAATCCCGCACTACATCGTCAACTTCGAGCGCGAGTTCAACGATACGGTGATCTCGAACTTCGTCAGCGAGTATGCCGCGGGCCGCACGCCGATTCCCTGCGTCCACTGCAACGGCGACCTCAAGTTCGCGACCCTGGTGAGCCGGGCCGAGGGGCTCGGCGCCGACTTCGTCGCCACCGGCCATTACGCCCGCGTCGATCTCGATTCAGACTCCGGCACCTACGCATTGAAGCGAGGGGCGGATCCAGCCAAAGACCAGTCGTACTTTCTGTTTACGCTCAATCAGCTGCAGCTCTCGCACGCGATGTTTCCGGTCGGCGATCTCGACAAGTCAACCGTCCGGGATTACGCGCGCGAGATCGGGCTCTCGGTTGCCGAGAAACCAGACAGCCACGAGATTTGCTTCGTTGCCTCTGGTGAGCACACGGCGTTCCTCGAGGAGCATGGGACACCGTCGAGTGCCGGAGCCATTCGAGACGTGACCGGCAAGGTCGTCGGCCGCCACGAAGGCGTCCACCGATTCACCGTCGGCCAGCGCAAGGGGCTCGGCCTCTCCTCCCCGATTCCGCTCTACGTCGTCAACATCGACGCAGGCCAGCGCACGGTTACCGTCGGACCTCGAGCATCGCTCGAGCGAATCGATCTCACCGCGTCAGGGGTGAACTGGATTTTGGGACATGCGCCGGCGCCAGGCACGCGCGTCACCGCGCGCATTCGTCATCAGCACCGTGAAGCGTCCGCCTCGGTCGAGCCGCTGCCGGACGAGCGCGTGCGCGTCACGTTCGACGAGCCTCAGTCGGCCGTCGCACCTGGTCAAGCGGTCGTGATGTACGACGGGGAAAGAGTCGTCGGTGGGGGGTGGATCGAGTAGGGGAAAAGTTAGAAGTAAAAAGTAAGAAGTTAAAAGTGAATCCAAAAAGCTCGCGAGTGTGCTCTCCGGTCTAACTTTTTACTTTTAACTTTCAACTTTTCAGAGATCTGCCGCCTGTACCTGCGGTTCTCCGAGGTGCTGCGGCAGCTCGTCGAGATAATGCTCGGCGTCGATCGCGGCCATGCAGCCGGAACCGGCCGCGGTGATGGCCTGCCTGTAAACGTGATCCTGCACGTCGCCGCACGCGAACACGCCGCGGACGTTGGTCCGTGCTCCCATGTGCGTGACGATATAGCCGTTTGGATCGAGCTCGATCTGATCCTTGAACAGTGACGTGTTGGGTGTGTGGCCGATCGCCACGAAAACCCCCTCGACCGGGATTTCCTTCTGCTCTCCGGTCTTGTTGTTCCGGAGCACCATCCCGGTGACTTCTCCCTTGCCGGTGTCGGTGATCTCGACGACATCCGAGTTCCACTCGAAGGAAATCTTCGGATTCGCGAATGCCTTGTCCTGCATGATTTTCGACGCGCGCAGCGTGTCGCGCCGATGGACGAGGATGACGTGGGAGGCGAACCTGGTAAGGAAGATCGCTTCCTCCATCGCTGAGTCGCCGCCGCCGACGACCGCGATGGGCTTGCCGCGAAAGAAATATCCGTCGCACGTCGCACAGGTCGATACGCCGTGGCCGAGCAGGCCACGCTCGGACGGCAGCCCCAGGAGCCGCGCAGAGGCGCCGGTCGCCACAATCACGGCGCGAGAGAGGTACTCGGCGTCGCTGGTGCGAACGACGAACGGATGCGTGCGAAAATCGACGCTGGTGACGTGCCCGCGAATCATTTCCGCGCCGAAGCGCTCCGCCTGGACCCGCATCTCGTCGATCAGTTCCGGCCCCATGATGCCGTCTCTGAAGCCGGGCCAGTTCTCGACGAGGGTGGTCAGCGTCAACTGCCCCCCGGCTTCGAGCCCTTCGATGACCAGCGGTTTCAGATTCGCGCGCCCCGCGTACAGTCCGGCGGTCAAGCCGGCAGGACCGGAGCCGATGATGATGACGTTTCGCAGCTCAGCCATTCGCTCAAATCAACAATCAGCTATCAACAATCGACAATCGTTAGACGTGCTTGTCGATCAGCTTCTTCAGCACATCCTTGTCGGCCAGGCCGACGACCTGCTCGACGATCTGTCCACCCTTGAACAGCAGCAGCGTGGGAATCCCGCGGATGCTGAAACGGCCGGCAACACCCGGATTGTCGTCGACGTTCAACTTACCGATAGTGACCCGTCCGTCGTAGTCCGTCGCCAGCTCGTCGATAGTCGGGCCGAGCCGTTTGCAGGGTCCACACCATTCCGCCCAGAAATCCACGAGCACCGGCTGTGCCGCCTTGATGACGGACTGGTCAAAATTTGTGTCGGTAAGAGTAGTCACTTTCTCAGATGCCATGTCTCAATGCCTCAGTAATACCCCTCAGGGGCCTCATCTCCGGGCCACCGCAGCAGCCCCTTCATACACTTTGACATACTCCCGCGCCGAAGCGTCCCAGGAGAAATCCAGTTTCATGCCATTCTCCTGAATCTTCCTCCATTCCGCCGGTTTCCGGAAGAGCTCCAGCGCCCGGCGAACCGCGGAGACGATCTCGGCCGGTGAAAGGTCGTAGAACCTGAAGCCGTTTCCATCGGGTTCGGACGCATCCTTGACCGTATCTGCCAGACCGCCGGTCGCGCGAACGATCGGCGGCGTGCCGTAGCGGAGGCTGTACATCTGATTGAGTCCGCACGGCTCATAGCGCGAGGGCATGAGGAACATGTCGGAGCCAGCCTCTATCCGATGCGCGAGCCGCTCGTCGAAACCGATCGTGGTGGAGACCCGCCGTGGAAATCGAACTGCCAGGCCGCGCCACAGGTCCTCGTAGTACCGATCGCCGCTGCCGAGCAGTACCCACGCCGCGTCCAACGCCATGAGCTGCTCGATCGCCGAAGCGATGAGGTCGAACCCCTTTTGGTCGGTCAACCGCGAGACCAGGCCGATGACCGGGCGTTCAGGGTTCTCCAGACCGAGCCCGCTCGTCTCGAGCAATACGCGTTTGGCGATAGTCTTCGCCGCCAGGTCCTTTCGCGAATACGCTGCACCGATGAATTCATCCGCTTCTGGATTCCAGCGTTCGACGTCAATCCCGTTCAGAATGCCGCTGAGCGCGTCCGCGCGCCGCCGCAGCACCCCATCGAAGCCGAAGCCAAACTCGGGTGTCAGAATCTCGCGCGCGTAGGTCGGGCTGACCGTCGTCAGCCGCTCACTGAAATTGATGCCGCCTTTGAGAAAGCTGATTCGCCCCCAGAACTCGAGCGCCTGCATATCGAGGAGCTCAGCGCCGAACCCGATGCCGGGAAGCAGCGACGTGGGAAAGATGCCCTGAAACGCGAGATTGTGGATAGTGAAGATTGCAGGCACTCCCCCAATGACCGGATCGGGAGAGAAATGCATCTTCTGGTAGACCGGGACGAGTCCCGCCTGCCAGTCATGCCCGTGGATGATGGAAGGGCGTTCTCCGCGGATGCGGGCGTACTCGAGCGCGGCGCGGCAGAACACGGCAAACCGCCAGCCGTTGTCGTGATAGTCGACGCCGTCCACGTTGTAGAGCCCGCCAGTGCGGTCGAACAGCTCCGGCACGTCGACGAAGACGACGGTGACGCCAGGACGTTCTTCTCGCGTATGAAAGGCGACCTGTTGCGCGTGGTGACCGACGGGCACGATCGTCACCTGGGAGTGCGCACCCGTAATATCGACGCCGCGATACCGCGGCAGGACGAGCGTGACGCGATGGCCGAGTCGCGCAAGCGCGTCAGGAAGCGCAGCCGCGACCTCGGCAAGTCCACCCGTTTTCGCGTACGGATGTGCCTCCGACGCCACCATGAATATTGAAAGAGCTGCCGGCTCGTTGGAGCTTCCAACAGACCGCGCAAGGCTGCGCGTCCTCGGTGCCGCTCTGACGGTTCGCGGCTTCGATTTCGCTTTCGCCGGCGGGACCGGCCTCTCGCTATCTGAAAGAGGTTGTTTCGTGGGACGTGGTGCTGACGGGGGTTTCGGAGATGTCCTGGCTCCAGGACGCTTCTTGTTCTCGGGCATGCCTGCCGGGAATCATCCCATCAGTCGGCGGATGTGATCAATTGCTTAATCGACAGTGAAGGCTGTTGATAAAATCTGAGATTCACGCATGCTGAAGCGTCTGCTATGGATCGTGCTCGGCGCAGCCGTGCTGGCGGGTGCCGGTGTTGCGTGGTCGATGCGGACGCGTCCCGTGCGCAGCACGACCGGCACCGAAGTCGGTGGTCTGCCCCGGGGTGTGGCACGTGACCGCCTGAATCTCGTCGTGGTCACCCTCGATACGACCCGCGCCGATCGCATCGGAACCTACGGCGCGCGCGATGTCGAGACGCCAACGATCGATCGTCTCGCAAACGAGGGCGTGCTCTTCGAGCAGGCCGTTTCGGTAGCGCCGTTGACGCTTCCCGCGCACTCCAGCATCTTCACAGGCAAGTTTCCGCCGGAGCACGGCGTCCGCGACAACGGCGGATTCTTCCTCGGCCCGGAGCAGACGACGCTCGCGGAACTGCTCAAAGCGCGGGGATACCGGACTGGTGCGTTCGTCGCCGCGTATGTGCTTGCGGCGAAGTGGGGAATCAATCAGGGGTTCGACACCTACTTCGACGACTTCGATCTCAGTCAGACGCGCGCCCTCTCGCTCTCGGCGATCCAGCGGCCCGCCAACGAAGTGCTCGACAAGGCGCTCCCCTGGATCGACAAATCGGGCGACGCGCGATTTTTCGCGTGGATCCACCTGTACGATCCTCATTCCCCGTACCGCCCTCCGGAACCGTTCGCCTCGCGCTACAAGGCACACCCCTACAACGGAGAGATCGCCTTCGTCGACAGCCAGATTGCGCGGCTCGTCGCGGCGTTGCGGGCGCGGAATCTGTACGACCGCACGATCATCGTCGTCATGGGCGATCACGGGGAGAGCCTCGGCGAACACGGGGAGGGATCGCACGGCTTCTTCGTCTACAACAGCGTCACACACGTGCCGCTGGTCATCCGCGCGCCTTTTACATTGACGGCCCGTCGACGCGTGTCGGACCCCGTCCGCTCGGTTGACGTGATGCCGACAGTGCTCGATCTCCTCGGCGCGTCTCTGCCTCCCGGAATCTCCGGTGTGAGCCTCGTCCCGCTGATGACGGGGGCCAAAGCGGAACTCGGACTCGACGCCTACTCGGAGGCGATGTATCCGCTCCATCATTACGGCTGGAGCGATCTGCATGCGTTGCGGTCGGGGCGATACAAGGTCATCGACGCGCCTCGGCCGGAGCTCTACGACGTCGATCGCGATCCGGGCGAGACGACAAACTTGTTTGCGGATCGCCGCGCGCTCGGCGATCGCATGATCGCTCAGCTGCGCGCGATCGAAGGCGGATTCACCACAACCGCTGCCGCGATGCCGGCGGCGGACGTCGACCCGGAAGCGCGCGAGCGCCTCGCCGCGCTCGGCTACGTCGGCACTTTTGTCGCGACGTCGTCGGATCCGCGCGCCGGCCGCGCCGATCCCAAAGACAAGATCGCGCTCTTCAACAAGCTCAATACAGCCACCGACCTTTCGAGAGAGCGCGAGGACGATGCCGAGTCGTCGTTCGCCAGGGTCATCGCTCTGCTTACCGAGGTGATCAAGGAGGACGACCAGGTCATCGACGCCTGGTTCATGAGGGGGACGAAGTATCTCGCTCACGGCGACCTCGAGAAAGCGATCGAGGATTTCAAACATGCGTTGATGTTGAAGCCGGACTACGATCTTGCCGTTTCCAACCTCGCCCAGGCGTACCGGAGGATGGGAAACGACGATGCGGCGCTGGCGGGGTTTGAACGGTACCTGACGCTCGACCCGAAAGATCCGTTCGTGCAGTATCAGATGGGCGAAATCTGGCTCGATCGCGGCGATCTTGGGCGGGCCGAAACTCTTTTCCGGCGAGCGCTGGACGTCGATCCGTCCGTGGTCGCGGCAAAGAACGCGCTCGGGGTCATCGCCCTGCAGCGAGGCGATCCCGCCACGGCCGAACGCCTCATTCGCGAAGCGCTTGCGGCGAAACCGACGCTGCGCCTCGCGCACTTCAACCTGGCGCTCCTTGCCGAAGAACGTGGCGATGTCAGGGCGGCGGAACGCGAGTATCTCGAAGAACTCAAGCAGCACCCGGAGAACTACAAGTCCGCATTCAACCTCTCGCGTCTCTACGAGCAGGCCGGCGACCTCCAGGGACAGATCGACGCCCTGAAACAGTCCATCCTCAGCAACCCACGATTTCCGGAAGGGCACTTCTTTCTTGCGAAGGCGTATTTGGATTCCGAGTCGAACCTCGACGAGGCTGTGCGGCTGGCGCTGAAGGGACTCGAACTCGCACCGAAGTCCGAGTACGCGCCCCTCGGGCACTACGTACTGGCGGACGTATACAACCGGCAAGGTCGCCCGCGCGAAGGAGCGCAGGAACTCGCGCGCGGAAGGGCGCTCGAAAGGAAGTTAAAAGTAAAAAGTTAGAAGGGACTCTCCGAACTTCTAACTTTTGAACTTTTCTCGTCTCAGAAAATCCAGCGCCCCCCGAACGTCACCTGTCGCGCTCCCTGCACGCCGGTCGGCGCCTGGTAGAGCACCGTTGATCCCGAAATCGTCGTGCTTGGGACCCGTGCCTGACGCGACGTCACCGTCCCCGTGTTGAAGATGTTCACGATGTCGGCGTAGACGCCGAATCGATGGTTCTCCACACGGAACGCTTTTTCGGCGCGAAGATCGACATTGTTGTAGAAATCGTTTTTCTCGCTGCCTCGCGGCTCGAGGAAGATTTCTTTTCTTGGATTCGTCGGCAGGTTCAGCTGCGCGGTCGTATACCGCTGGTACGGTGTATAGGGTCGCCCGCTCAGGCCGTTATAGACAGCGCCGAGGTAGACGTCCACCTTGGGTACGTTGTACGACAGGTTCGCTTTGATCTCGTGGCGTCGCGAGTTGGTCAGTTCACCGAACGCGTTGATGATCCCGGTGTTTGGCGAGCCCCATTGCGTGCCGCCCAGCCAGTTGCCGAAGCCGTTGTTGTCGACGTTCCCCTCCGCTTTTGCGAGCACGTACGACACCTGATAGCCGAACCGGCGTCTCAGCGAGTTCGTCAGGTACACCATCATCGCCTTGTATGATCGCCGGGGATCGGCGGTGGCGATGGTGGTGCCGTCCGTCGCCACGTACTGATAGCCCTCGACGTTCCGAATGAAGAAATTCTGATCCGTGGTCGAGCGATTCGCCCAGTTGTAGCCGGTGAACGTCTGGTTGGTGAGGCCGTTCGTCAACGTGACCGGCCGCCACTGGGCGCCGTTGATCACGTTGTTCACGAAGTCGTCGGTCTTGCGCCAGATGCCGCTGACGGTCAGCCGCATTGTCCTGTTCAGCTGGCTCTCCCAGGAGACGTTGAACTCGTCGGTCCGTGGATGCCCGATGTCGTCGCTCATGCCGTAGACAAACGCGGGCGTGACGACCTCGGTCGGCCCTGCCACCGACCCGTCAGGATGCAGAGGCGTCTGCGTGTAATCCTGGATGCCAGGCGTCGCCGAAATGAAGAACTGCGTCGCCGTTCCCTCGAAATACCGACCATAGAAGCCTCTGATCACCGAGAAGCCTTTGCCGGTCAGATCGTAGGCCGCACCAATTCGAGGTCCCCATGCGGCGTGCGGCTTATACACGTCGCCGTCAGACTTCGGGCTCGATCCGCGAATGCGATCGAGCCGCAGACCGAGATCGAGGGTCAGGCGACCGGTCGTCCATTGATCCTGGGCATAGGCCGACAGCCGCTTGTTGTCCCCTTCGAACTCGTAGCCGTACGAGATGCGGTAGTAGGGTATGCCGCTGTAGGCCAGCACGTAGAATCCCGCCGGGCCGTACGGCTGGTACTTGGTGCCGACATGGCTGCGTTCGATCTCGGCACCGAACTTCAGCGTGTGCTTCCCGAACGCATCGGCATATCGCGTCAGCGACGCCTGTACCTGGTTGCGGCTGCGATCCTCGTACTCGAGCCCGCCACCGCCACCGCTGTATTCGTCAGTGTCCGCATCGTAGGTAAACGGCGACGGGTCGACCGGATCCAGATAGTAGTAGCCCCAATAGCCCGTGAATTTTGTCTCGAGGAACGTGCTGGCTCCCATGACCTTGCGCCACTGCGCGTTCCACACCCATTCGGGCGCGTCCTCCGTCACCGTCTGCTGATCGTGAGCCTGCGCCGCCGGCCAGAATCCCACGCGGCCGGTCACGTTGTACGAGTCGTACTGCGTGCCGAGGACGATGGTGTCGGAAGACGATGGCTGGAGGGTGACCTTCGCGTTGAAGCGCGGGCTGATGTCCTGAGAGTTCGCCACAGGACCGGTGGGATCGCTCGTGGCCGAGTAGCGCTGGATGCTGCCGAAGAAGAATGCCTTGTCCTTGCTGATCGGGCCGCCCATTTGAACCGTGTAGTCCGTCAGCTTCTTCACGATCGCGGCTTCTCCCAGACCGGGATTGGCGTTCAGAACGTCCTGGCTGATGTTGTTCGCGGCGAGTGAGTCGTTTGTGAAGCGTAGCGAGAAGAGGCCTGAGTACGCGTTGCCTCCGGACTTGGTGACGGTATTGATGATGCCGCCGGTGAAGCCTCCGTACTCAGCCGGCGCGCCCAGCCCTCCAACCTGGATTTCTTCAATCAGGTTCTGATTGAAAAAGGTCCATGCCGAGCCACCCTGCGGGTCGCGCGTGTCCACGCCATCGAGCAACAGCGCATTGCCGTAGCTCGCCTGTGCGCCATACGCCGAACTGCTGTTGATCCCGGGAGCGGCGTTCAGCAGCCCGGTCGATGTCGGCGAGTAAATCGGCATCAGCCGGAGCAGATCGGACGTGATGTTGGTGTGGGTGGCCGCGCTCTTGACGTCAACCGCGGACGCCGCCGTCACCTCGACGGATTCGGACACGCCACTCACCTTCATGGTGAATTCGGCCAGCACGGTCTTCCCGATGCCGACGAGGACTTCAGGTTGCGTTTCCGTCGCGAACCCGGTGAGTTCGGCCTTCAGCGAATAGGTCGCCGGCGTCACGCCGACAAAGCGGAAGTGTCCGTCGGGGTCGGTCACCGCTGTCTGGGACCCTCGGGGCCCCGTCAGTGTGACGGCGACTCCCGGAAGGACGGCCCCTTGCTGATCGACGATTCTGCCTTCAACCGTGCCGGTCTGGGTTTGAGCGCTCGAGCGCGGAACCACGCATACCCATGCGATCAGGCAGAAGAGGACCGTCCGTACCATGACTCTCGTGTGCATAGCGGTCTACTGTCTCCCCGGCGAGCGATTGCGATCGTTGTGCGCTGAATAGAGGGCGTAGCCGGTACCAACAGCCATCACCGCCAGCGCGATCATTCCCGGACGCGTCTTGAAGAAAGAGGTCGAGGATGTCGGCGGGTTTCCCTGGCGCGCTTCGCGAACAGCGGGACGGATTGGAACAGCCGACACATCGCGGGCGACAATCTGTGCCGCCGACTCTTTGATAGTGGGGGGGCGTTTGGCGGCAGTGTCGGCGATTACCGGCAACGGGACGAGTGCCGCGATGACTGCAATCCCGACAAACCGTATCCCACTCTTACACGACCGAGTGATCCGGACTTTCATGGGAATCCTCAGAAGTCGGTGACGTGCTTCAGAAAACTGAAAATCCGTTTCGCGCGTGCGTGT
>Ga0065712_10068508_pt1 | contig 10188 bp, 6 predicted proteins | sample MisRhiReplicate1_FD_59099 | JGI IMG/M metagenome (GOLD analysis project Ga0065712, IMG submission 59099) | Miscanthus rhizosphere microbial communities from Kellogg Biological Station, MSU, sample Rhizosphere Soil Replicate 1: eDNA_1 v3... | ecosystem: Host-associated > Plants > Roots >...
GCCGCGACGAATTAGCTATGAACGACTGGATCGGATTAGGCATTATCGTATTCCTCGTTTTATGCGGGCTGTTCGGTTTGTCACAACTGAGCAAGCCCTACAACGTAACCACCGAGGAATTTGAGAAGCGCGCACAGGAGGGACCGGGCCTCCTTAACGCTAGTCTCATTGGTCTGCAAAAAGCACTCGATCCATCGAAGGAAAAATCGGTCGAGGTGCTGGAAGATTTGAAGCAGGGGCGTTACAACAAAAAACAGGGATCCGGAGACCCGCCGGAGGCTGGTCAAGATGATGAAAAGGGAGAACCCGATGCCTAAATACATCTTCGTTACTGGTGGTGTGGTTTCGAGCCTGGGCAAAGGCCTGGCCGCGTCGTCGATCGGATGTTTGCTCGAGAGCCGCGGACTGCGCGTGGCGCTCATCAAGCTCGATCCATACATCAACGTCGATCCCGGAACGATGTCGCCATTTCAACACGGTGAAGTGTTCGTCACTGACGACGGCGCCGAAACCGATCTCGACCTGGGCCACTACGAGCGCTTCACACACGCGCATCTCTCACAAGCCAACAACTGGACCACCGGAAGAATCTATCTGTCAGTGATCGAGAAAGAGCGACGTGGCGATTATCTCGGCAAGACGATCCAGGTCATTCCACACATCACCAACGAGATCAAAGAGGCGGTTCGTAAAGTGGCCGAGAACGACAAGCCCGATGTGATCATCGTCGAGATCGGCGGCACCGTCGGCGACATCGAATCGCTGCCGTTTCTCGAAGCCATTCGCCAGATGGGTAACGAAGAAGGCGCCGGCAATGCACTCTTCGTTCACGTCACGCTCGTGCCGTACATCGCCGCCGCCGGTGAGCTAAAGACGAAACCCACGCAACACTCAGTGCGCGACCTGCGCGAGATTGGTATCGCGCCCGATATTCTTTTGTGTCGCTCGGAAAAACCCTTGTCTCGCGAGCTGCGCGGGAAGATCGCGCTGTTTTGTAATGTGAAAGAGTCTGCTGTGATTAGCGCGCAGGACGTCGACACGATCTACGACGTTCCACTCGCATTTCACGAGCAGGGCCTCGACGACTTGATCGTTTCGCTACTCAAACTCGAACAACAGGCGCCGCAGGCCGATCTCGCTGAGTGGCGCAATCTTGTCTCGACGATTCGTGAGCCTTCGGGTGGCGAAACGAAGATCGCGATTGTCGGTAAGTATGTTGAGCTTGAAGACTCGTACAAGTCTCTGCGCGAAGCCCTCACGCACGGCGGCGTCGCTAACAATCTGCGCGTCGATGTGAAATGGATCGAGTCGGAAGAGTTGATGGACGACGATAATTATGAAGATCGTTTGCGCGACTTCGATGCGATCCTCGTTCCCGGCGGCTTCGGCAAACGCGGCGTCGCGGGAATGATTCGCGCGATCTATTACGCGCGCAAGACGCGCACGCCATACTTCGGCATCTGTTTGGGAATGCAGACCGCCTGTATCGAGTATGCGCGGAATGTTTGCGAGCTGAAAGACGCTGACTCGACTGAATTCGATCTCGAAACACCGCATCCGATAATTTTTAAATTGCGAGATCTCGTGGACGTCGAAGAGCTCGGTGGCACAATGCGACTCGGCGCGTGGCCCTGCCGGCTTGCGCCCGGCTCGTTGGTCCAGGAAGTTTATGGTGGTGCTGACGAGATCAGCGAACGGCATCGACATCGTTACGAGTTCAATCCGGAGTTTCGCCAGCGACTCGAAAGTGAAGGCCTGGTGTTCAGCGGTGTGTCGCCCGATGGCAAGTTTATCGAGATGATCGAGCTGTCGCGCGACATTCACCCGTGGTTTATCGGCTGCCAGTTTCACCCTGAATACAAGTCGCAGCCGCTCAATGCTCATCCGCTGTTCGCCTCTTTCGTGCGTGCGGCATACGAAAATCGTTTGCACTCTGAGACCTCAATGGAGAAGAATGGAGAAGTCGATCTGGTGATGCATGAACGATTGACCGCCACCAGCGGCGACTGAGCTGCCCAGAAGAACCTCACTAATGAAATGAAAGACTTTCAGACATTGTCTGCGACGGACTCGTTTGTAGGCCGGACGCTCGACGAGAAGTATCTCGTTGAAGAGCCACTCGCCACCGGCGGCATGGGCGCGGTGTATCGTGCGCGTCACCTGTCGATGGACCGTCCGGTCGCGATCAAGTTCCTCCACCAGCGCTTGGTCGAAGACGAGGCAGCCATAGGTCGCTTTCACACTGAAGCGCGGGCGGCAGTCAAGCTGCGCCATCCAAACGCGGTTTCCGTGACTGACTTTGGACAAACTTCAGAAGGTGTTGTTTACATCGTCATGGAGCTGCTCGAGGGCCGCACCTTGCGAGAGATACTCAGCAGGGAAGCGCCGCTCGAAACTGCGCGCGCCATCTCGATCATGCTACAGGCTTCCGACGCAGTCGCAGCGGCCCACGAAGCCGGCATCATTCATCGCGATCTGAAACCCGCGAATATTCTCGTTACACAAAGCGCGGATCAACCGGCTGTCGTTAAAGTCCTCGACTTCGGTATCGCGACGTTTTCTGCTGACGATGACGAAGACGCAACAGCGTTGGCCCAAACCAATTCCGTGATCGGCACGCCGCGTTACATGTCGCCCGAACAACACAACGGAAACGATTTGACTGCAGCCGCGGACGTTTACAGCCTCGGCGTCATTCTTTATGAGATGTTGACCGGCATGGTTCCATTCTCCGGAGCGACGCCTGCCGAGATCGCGCAGAAGCATGCGAACAATCCACCACATCCGCCGCGAGAAGTGGTTGCCGCGATTCCTGAAGACGTCGAACACGACGTTTTGCATGCACTCGAGAAACAACCTGCGGATCGACCGGCGAATGCGGGTGAGTTTCGACGCGAGCTGCTCGAGACGGCGGAGCGGCTGGGTCTGGAGCATCACGCGATAACGAGCGCGCCTGACATCGAGATGCTGCGTGATTCCGGTGTGGAGTCGCCGTCGGGACGCTTGGTTGTAGATATCTCACGGCTGCGTGAGAAGCGTGCGCTCAGCTCGGGATCGAACGAGATCAAGGTTTTGGGTAGTAAATCTGCTGAAAAGCCTGCCTCTGACAGCGCGAAATCACCCCAGCCCAGTTCATTTCTGGACAAGGTCAAGCGTATACTCGGCATTTGATTTTACGAGAAGACGTTGGACAGGATTTACAAGATTTGACAGGATATACAAGATTCTTCCTGTAAATCTTGTGACATCTTGTAAATCCTGTCTAACGTCTTCCTCGTGAACTCGACGATCCGATATGTCTAATTCTTTCTCTGTCGGCAAAGCCACGTTTGGCGATGGCCGGCTCACAATCATCGCCGGACCCTGCGTGGTTGAATCACCCGAGCATGCGTTAATGATGGCACGCGAGTGCCGCGATCGCGCCCAGGCCGCGGGTCTCGACTACGTCTTCAAATCGTCATTCGACAAAGCCAATCGATCGTCAATCAAGAGCTTCCGCGGGCTCGGCATGGACGCCGGTCTCGAAGTCCTGCAACGCGTGAAGGAAGAAGTCGACGTGCCCGTGCTCACTGACGTCCACGACGTTTCGCAGGTTGAGCGCGTTGCTGAAGTTGTTGACATACTTCAGATACCCGCATTTCTCTCGCGACAAACAGATCTGATCGTTGCTGCGGCGAGATCGGGGAAGGCTGTCAACGTCAAGAAAGGCCAGTTTCTCGCGCCGCAGGACGCGCGCAACATCGTCGATAAAGCGCGCGAAGTTGGTTGTGAGAAGCTTCTGCTCACGGAACGCGGCGCGAGTTTTGGTTATCACAATCTGGTGGTCGACATGCGCTCGTTTCCAATCATGCGCGAGTTTGGCGTGCCGGTAGTTTTTGACGTGACGCATTCGCTGCAACTGCCGGGCGGGCTGGGTCATGCAACGGGTGGACAATCGGAATACATCGAACCGCTCGCGCGTGCAGGAGTTGCGTGTGGAGTCGACGCCGTGTTTATGGAAGTGCACGACAACCCGGCGCAGGCGTTGTCAGACGGACCGAATGCATTGCCGCTCGAGCGTCTCGCGCCGCTGCTCTTGATGTTGCGCGACATTCACCAGCTTGTTAGTAGTTCATGATTTCTCTGTGCAGAAGTCAGAGTTTCCGTAACTATGAGAACACTTCTTTTACTCGCGCTCGTGCTGTGTCTTGTAACGACGGCAGGCGCACAGGCGCCAGCGACTGTTATCTGGCAGGTCAATTCGTTTGATGTGAACGCGAACGTGCAGCAGACCGAGCGTTTGCTAAATGGTGTCGCGACCATCAATGCGACTAACGTCGGCAGCGGATCAGGTCGAACGCTTACACTTCGTATCAATGCAAAAGCGAGTGTGAAATCGGTGACTGTCGGCGGCGCCGCTGCGATTTTTAGACCCGGACAAGAGCCACGCGGCGATCTGCAACGAGTCGAGGTCACGCTTCCCGCGGCAGTCGCTCCGAATGCGACTGTGTCAGCTACCGTGACATACTCACTTCCAGTTGAGAGTAACACCGGGCTCACTGCGATCAGTCCGATTGGAACGCAGTTTTTGCCGTTGTCGTTCTGGTATCCGATGCCGAACACGCCTTACTCGGTGCGCGGCGCTGACGCGGCTCCTTTTCATTTAACCATCAATATTCCAAACGCGATTTCATCAGGCGTCGAGAAGGCTGGCGCGCCGGGTTCGATCACGTTCGATCAGTCACTCAACGGACAACCGTTCTTTGTTCAGGGTGACTGGGACAAGCTCGAAGGCGCTGCTGACGCAAAGAACGTGATCGTCATGCTCGAGAAAGGCGCGGGCGCGGACGATCGCAAACACGCGGAAGCGTTGATGGCGTTCACGGCTGCGGCGCGTGCTTTTTACGCGGCGGCGCTTGGACCAGCACCAGAAACGCCAGTGCGTTTGGTGGCGGTGCGTCGAGGTGCAGGATTCAACGATGGCGGCACGGTGCTGTTCGACGCCGACACATTGCGGATGCCGAAACTCGATGCGGCCACGGCGCTCTCCGTAGCTGAAACAGTTGCCCGGCTCTGGATTGGCGGTCAATCACCTGTTCGCGGTGAAGGCGCTGGTGTGTTGCGTGATGCGCTCGTGCGTTATCTTGCGACGCAGTTTCTCGAAAAACAGTTTGGCGCGGATGCAGTGAAGTCAGAGTTGTATCGCCAGCGACTCGCGTATGTGACAGTCGCGCAGCGCGATGGCCCACTCGCGCGTACGAGTCAGTTAGACAGCACTTATTTTGCGTCAGTGCCGAATCGTGGTGCGATGTTCTGGCGTCTCGTCGATCGTCGTTTGGGTCGAGACGCGTTGATGGGCGTTCTGCGTGCGTCGCTGCAAACCGGGAAGAGCGATCCGAACGGTTTCAATCTCGTCTCCGTGCGTGAAGCACTCGCGGCGCGCGGTGGTGAAAGTTTGAAGGCGTTGCTTGACCAGCAGCTCGATCAGGTGATCGACACGGATCTGATGATTGGATTGGCGGTGCAGCGCGGCGCTGACTGGGTCTCAGCGCTACGCAATCTCGGCTCGGTCGACGTAACTGTCACGGTGGCGGCGACAACTGAGCAGGGCCAGGAAGTGCGAGCCGAAGCGACTGTGCCCGCGAAGAACTTCGGCGAAGCTGTTTTCAAAACCGCGGGGAAGATCGTGCGGGTCGAAGTTGATCCTGACAAGCTTTACCCGCAACTCGACTACGGCAACGACATGATGCCGCGCGGCAAGGATCTTTCGCAGGCGTTGAATGAAGCGGCGTTACAGTTAGGCGCTCAGGATTTTGCGAAGGCTGAAGCGACCGCGCGTGCGATGCTCGCAAGTGCGCCGCGTTTTCAGGACGCGCAGATCATTCTCGCGCGTGCGTTGCTGGGCCAAAATCGGAATGAAGAGGCGGAGAAGCTTTTTCATTCGGCACTCGAGGAGCCTCTGCCGTTTGCTGCGACGGTTGCATGGGCCAACATCGGTCTCGGTGAGATCGCGATGAAGCGCAACCAACCGGCCGAGGCTGCCAAACGATTTAACGACGCGGTGTCGGCGAGTCGTGATTATCCGTCGTCACTGGCAGCGCGCGCGGCGCGAATGCGCGCGGAAGCTGCCGCGAACAATGCACCGCCGGTTGACGAGACGGCGCGTGCGTTTATCACGCAGTTTGCTCAGGCAGTGGTTAGTAACAAGAAAGCCGAGCTGGAATCGCGGATCGTCCCCGGCGAGCTCGTGCGATTTATCAACGCGAGCATTGGCACGGAAGCGTGGGACACGAAAGTCCTGCGCACCGAGCAGCTCAACGCGAACCTGATCGCCGCTGACGTGCAGATCCGTGCGAGCAAGCTGGGCACGGTTGGTAACGGCACGGCGGTGCTGATCCTTGCGCGAACACCTTCGGGCTTGAAACTTTCCGGTATCGAGCTCTTCGAAGTGCGATGAACGCTGACGTTCAGGAACGTGCCGCATGCATCAAGCTACTCTTGATGGATTGCGACGGTGTGTTGACTGACGGGCGCATCTGGCTCTTCGAGAACGGCGAAGAGCAGAAAGGTTTTCACACGCGCGATGGTCTTGGCATCGATTTGTTACACCGCGCCGGATTGCGATCGGGAATCATCTCAGGCCGCACGTCGAGCGCTGTTGAGACTCGTGCGCGCACGCTCGGCATGTCGTTCCTGGTCCAGGGCCATGAAAACAAGGTCCTGGCGTTCAACGATGTGTTAGCGCAGGCTGGCGTGACTAATGCTGAAGTCTCCTACATCGGCGACGATCTCAATGATATTCCGTTGCTGTTGCAATCCGGACTCGGTGTCGCCGTTGCAGATGCTGCTTTTGAGACACGCCAGCGCGCGCATTACGTGACGGAAGCTCCTGGTGGTTTCGGCGCGGTTCGTGAGGTGATCGAGCTGATCCTCAAATCACAGGGCCGATGGGACGAGCTAATCAACGGTTACATTTCAGCCCGCTGATTTTGATGCGGCTCCCGTCTTGGCCTCGAGAGCAGATTGCGAGTGGAAGAAATCGATTTGGTCATTTTCTTCACCGGCAAAATACATATCTACGCCGTCAAGACTCACGATGGCGCCGAAGAATTTCGTGTTTCCGGGGCAGGGATCGCCTCCCATGCTGTCATTGCTGATGGTGACGACTCCGTTGTTCTTATGAGAGTCTAAGGCAGCTTGCAATTGTGGTGCGCAATTAATTGCGTGCATGCTGTCCGCGCCTCCGCCACAGAGACGACCGTAAACTGCGAACTGAACCACTAGAGAACTCATGAGATTACCTCCAATCATCAAGTGAAATTAGCCGCTTCGGGAGTTCGACATTAGGTTGCGGCAAACCACAAGGTCGATGCAGCTAATCAGCTACATCTAATAACGCGAGAACTGATTCGCAAAACCACCAAACGTTCAGCCACAAAAAGGCACAAAAACACAAAAACGATTTCTGAGCTTGTTGCGAGTTATTTTTGTGTTTTGTGCTTTTTGGGTGGCTGAGTGTTGGTCTTATCCGTCCGTGGTTAATTCACGGCAATCCATGATATCTTCTGCAAACCTGAGCGGGTGTGGCGCAACGGTAGCGCATCAGCTTCCCAAGCTGAGGGTTGCGGGTTCGAATCCCGTCGCCCGCTCCAAGTTTTCTTCAACCCTCGCACTCAGGTCAAGACTATAGCCGATGTGCGACATTTCGAGTCAACCGCTTCTTGATGATTAACAGCTTCGACTAACTTTCGGAATGAGGTCTTACATCAATCGGTGTTCTCGCTTGGTGATACACGGAAATCAGTTGTAGGCTTAAAAACGGGTTCATTTTTAGTCTGCAATATCCAATGTTTCCTCTACGTCTTGTTTATGTAAAAGCACTTGGAAGCGAGGTTCGTTTCGCACATCTTGCCAAGCTACATCCTGCTTTATCCATCTAAACGAAGCAGGTTCCAGCTTTACTGCTTGTTCAAGAAGCATCAGAGCTTTGGATTTTTCTTTCCGGAGAGCTCTCAATGCTGCAAGGCCGTAAAGAGCGGCTCCTCTGCTCTTTGGTAACTTTAAGTCTTCATTTAGCGCGGTTTCTGCTTGATCGATTTGTCCTTTTGCGCTTTCTAGCCCATTGGCACGTATTTTTGCCACAGCGAGGTTGTATAGGGTAACAGTTGAATTAGAACGATCGAGCATCTTGCTATAAACGTCAACCGCATCACTAAATCGGTCCTGGCAACAAAGAAGGAGTCCGTAAGAGTTCCCAAATCTGAGAAATAAATTAGGGTCCAACGAGATTGCCTTTTCTATCGCTAACAGGGCATCATCATAGAAGCCCATGCCTAGTAGCGCTTCACCCCTACAGCCTATTACCCTCGGACTATCGATGTTTGGAATCGTTGCCGCTTCTAAACGGGCTGGCACGTCTTCCAACACAAACAATTTTGAGTAGACTTTCGCTAAATGTTGCCAACAAGGTGCACAAGCAGGCTCAGCAGTCAAAGCTTCAATAAAAGCTGACTTCGCATCTACGGCGCGCCCAAGTTGCATTAACGCCATGCCAATTCTCTTTTGCACAATGTGAACAGAGCCTTTATCGAGACCTAAAACTCTTTCAAAATCTTTCAGTGCATCTGTTGGTTTCTTCATCCGCAATAGAGTTTCACCGCGAAATAAAAGAGCCTTTGCCGTATTTGGTTCCATTTCAACGAGTCTATTAACGGCGGAAAGCGCTTCATCGCATCGACCCATCTTCAACAATGTTCTGGCGCGTCCTCTCAACGCACGCAAATCTCTCGGATTGGCAAGAACAGCCTCGTCGAAATCACGTATGGCAAAGTCAAGTAAACCTACTCTTCTAAACGCTTCGGCTTGGTACGAGAGAAGATTTCGGGATCGAAGATTAATTGATAACGCCTCATATATTGCGACAGTTGTTTGTTCGGGTGTTAATGCCAGGACGAGTGACTGCACCAAAGAGGTCCAGCATTCAATACACTGGGCTCCCACACTGAGCGCTTTTACGAAAGCGTCAGATGCGTCCGCATATCTTCGCGCCGCCATTAGCAAATTTCCAACCTCCTTTTGAGCCACATGCTCGTACTCCGCGTTGATCTGTGCAGCTCGCTCGAAATCCGCGCGAGCCTCTTTTATTCGTCGCAACCCAGCAAGAACCCGCCCTCGTCCTAAAAGCGCCCAAGCGTAATTGGCTCTCAGATCTAAGGCTATTGAGAAGTCATTAAGTGCTTCTAGATGTCGGCTCATTTCGAGATATGCATGTCCTCGTCCTGCCATTGCCTTGGCCGACTTGGGCTGAAGCGAAATCGCCTTCGCGTATGCATCAATTGCTTTTGCATACTTTTTCATCCGACGATAGAGTTCGCCTAGATCCATCCAATAGTTAGAATGAGCCGGTCTTAGCTCGATTGCTCGATTCAAATCTCCCAGCGCTTTGTCGTAGAGTTCCGCCCTGCCGTAAAGAGAGCCTCTGTAGTCCAATGATAGAGAGCGAGAAAGATTATCGATCTTTCCGTGATCGAGAAGTTCAGTAAACATTATTGATGCTTCCGAGTTCTCATCTTCGTCAAATGCCTTGACACCCGCTATCAATTTAGTTCCCCAGCTCTTTACGTCAGCATTTTCCGAGTCTTCTCCCGCCTGAAGAATCGTTTCTGCCCACTCCAGAGCAAACCGTCTTGAGACATCAAAAAATACCAAAAACTGATTAAGCGCACTTGTGATTTTACTGTTAGGCGATTGGCAGAGCTGATGATAAATAGCCTCCAAAGAATGCTTTTGCCAATCTCTATTTAATTGCTTCTTTGTTGAAGTCAACGCAAGATCATCGCGCAGAGTTCGATGATACTCTGCCATTTTCCCGTGAAGTGTGGACCAGCTCTGTGGGGAATTTCGAAGCTTGTGCCGCAAGATTTGCGTTCGTACAACTGGGTGATACTTCAATCCACCGTCTCTTACAAATGGCATTCGGCGTAACCACGCGAAGAGTTCGCTAGAATTGTGTGTATCAATTACGACAGACAAAATGTCTTCGTTTATCAGGCGGGGTAAAGCGCAATCTAGAGCAACTTGTCGTTTCTTGGGATCCTCGACCCACTTTAAGAAACGTTCAACAGCAGTACCGCTAGGATCACCTATTCTTGCGGGATCCTCGGGACTTTCACTTGCGAGCGTGGCGACTAGTAAGGGTAATTGACCCGA